>OGDS01002317.1_pt1 | contig 11629 bp, 5 predicted proteins | sample 1570351 | NCBI WGS metagenome assembly OGDS01 (sample SAMEA2581974, study PRJEB24529) | metagenome | biome: Human gut stool | place: China | collected 2011
TACGCATAGAATGCGTATTAATTGTCAGTATATAAACACATTAAGTAAAATGAATATAATATTTGCAAATATTGAACATATAATTTCTCGGAGGTGATAATTAACAATACAATGTAGAAAACCAAAAATATATTAAATAGAGGGGAAGTCTATGAAAAAAGGTATTAATAAAATTATGTCAGTTGTTTCAATAATCTTGTGTATCACACTTTTATCATCAATCTCAACACAAGTATTAGCTGAAACCATAGGTAAGAACAGTGATGAAACTCCATCAAATCCTAATTTTTCTAATATAGGTGATGGAACAGAAGTAGGAAATATAGTATCAGAAATCACTGAAAATCGTGATAAATATACAAAACATTTTCGTTTAGATGATGGAACATTTATGGCCGTAAATTATGTTGTTCCGGTTCATTATAAAACTAAAAGTGGAAAATGGGTTGAATATGATAATTCTTTAGTTAAGGAAAATGTTGAAACTTCTAGTAATGAGGATGAAACAAAATATTCTAATAAGAAAAGTAATATTGATGTTGATATTTCTACTAACTCAAAAGAAGATGAGTTAGTTTCTCTTAATACATCTAAAGGTAACATTAGTTGGAAGTATGTTGATTCAAATAATTCAAAAGCTAAAGTAGTAAATGAAAATGAAAAACTAGAAGGTAATCAGAAATTTACTACTTTGCATAATCTTTCTTCTGAAGTAAATTATAACAATATTTATGATAACATTGATTTACAATGTTTTATTTTATCTACAGGTGTTAAAGAAAATATCATTCTTAAAAATGCAAAAGCAAATAATGAATTTCAAATTCAATATGATATTCAAGACTTAAAAGCGAAACAAGTAGATGAACAAACAATTAACCTAATAAAAGATGGTAAAGTTGCATATACAATTACTGCACCATATATGTGTGACGCAAATGGTGAACAAAGTTCTAAAGTATCACTAAAGATTGATAGAATACAAGATAATAAGTTGTATGTAAATCTTGTTGCAGATAAAAACTTTTTAAATAATGCTAATACAAAATATCCTGTTATTATTGATCCGGAAGTAATTGCTATTAATGCGTCAACTACAGAAACAGCTCAAGTAAATTCTAGTAAAGAAAATTCAGTAGAAGGTCAGCAGACACACTTTTATCTTGGTAAAGATGCCAATAATGCCGAGTATAGTGCACTTATTAAAAGTAAAAATATTGATAGTGATTTACTAAACAAAAATATTGTTAGTGCAAAAGTGTCTATATATCCTTTAGATACAATGTCTAATATGGAAATTGAAGCTTATCCCATTAAATCTGATTGGTCTAATAGTAATGTGACACACAAAAATGCAAGCTATGATGAGAATGAAATTATAGATTATGCTACTACTGAAAGCGGTAACACGAATCCTGTTACTTTCGATATTACTAAGGTGTATAAACGATGGGTTGATGGTTCACTAAAAAATAACGGTATTTATCTTAAGAGTAATGGTAGTGTAACTGACTTTGGTGGTTACTTTTGTTATTTAAAGGATAAGTTACCTCAATTTCAGATAATATATAAAGATTATACAGGTTCTGAAAATAATTTGTCATCTCATACAGTTACTTGTGGTCAAAAAGCTGATGCATCAATTTGTGACTATACAGGTGGTCTAATCTTCAAACAAAGTTTGTATGAAGAAAAAGGCGAACGAATGCCTTATAGCATTTATCAAACATATCATAGTGCAAGAAAAGATGTCCTAGGTCTTGCCGGATACGGTCACCATATGTCTTTTGAAAAATCAGTTAAAAAAACAGATAAATATTATGTATATACTGACTCTGATGCAGTTGACCATTATTTTAAAATTGTTGATGGTGAAACAGAACTAAATGATGAAGATGATTTAGGTTATACATTAAAAGTACAGAATAACAAACTTACTATTGAAAGTGATAGAGTTGAAGTATATGATATTCCAAATAACAATGATGTATCATATATAAAGTCAGAAACTGACCCTGATAATAGTAAAAATACAATTACATATACATATGATTCTTCCGGTTATCTTTCAGAGATAACAAGTACATTGCATAAATATCATGTATACTACAATGTAGTAACTGATAGTGATGGTTCTACAAGAAGATGTTATTCAAAGATTACTGTAGATTCTGATGATGCAGCATATTTCATCTACTATTCAGGTTGTACTTTGCCATATGGTATTAAGTTTATTGATAATAAATGGACAACATTTGAATATAGTAACAATTACCTAAGTGTTGTAAAATATCATTTTAATGATGATATTAATTCTGAAAACGGTATGAAAATGCAGTTTACATATTCAAATGGCAAGGTAACAAAAGCTGCTGAATACGGCTACAACATCTCAACAGGTAGTTATGAAGAAGGTAACTATCTAAAGATGGTTTACGGTACACATGAAAGCAGTAATGATAAATATAATAAAGGTTATAATACAACTACTTTCATTGATAGAAACGGTAGAAGTGAAACATATACATTTGATGAATATGGTAATACAATAACTAAATTAAATGAGTATGGATATATAGAAGAAGGTGAAGGTGGTTCCGGACTATCAGCAATGGGTGGCTCAGATTCCTATACACGCAACTATATTGATGAATCCAGTCACTTTGATAGTTTAGGTGGTAATCATTATTATAAAAAGTCTAATGAGAGTATCAAAACAGAAAATAGTTCAGGTGGTACTGCATCAGTAGATACAGGAATTTATTATTTTGGTGGTAACTCACTAAAAATCACACATAATGCTAAGTCAACAAACCAGTTCTATACTTCTATTAATCATGATATGAATATAAGTGATTATAACCTTTCAGCAGGTGACACAGTTACATTATCAGGCTATGTGTATATTGATAAAGCTCTAAAAGCAGGTACTCGTGATGGTCAAAAGGGTGCAATGCTAAAATTAAAAACATTTGACCCATCAGGTTCAGTAATTAGTGATGATAACAGTATTGCTTTATTAGAAACAACGACTGCGTCAAAGTGGCAAAGAATCAGTTTGACTGTTACATTACCTAAGAATACTTCGAAGATTAGATTTTATTGTGCATTGAGAAATGCAAGTGGTTCAGTATGGTTTGATTGTTTGCAACTTGAAAAAGGCAAAGTTATGAATGATTATAATGCTCTTTCATACAGTGATTTCGGTGCAAATAATTGGAAAAGTGAACAAAATAAATGGTATAATCAAAGTGGAGATATTGTAACTGAGAATACAATCAAAGGTAGTGGTGGAGAACCTGCACCAACTGTTGATACAACAGTTGAGGAAACCACAGATTCTACAGCACAAACTTATACTTCTATTGAAACTGAAACAGAACCATACGGTAATATTGAAAAAACCGATGGTAACAAAAAGATTTATCAACAAGGAAGTATAAAAGAACTTACGAATCTACAACTGAAAATGCAACCGATGATAATGATACTACTGATGATAATACTGAGAGTGATAATAATTCACTAAAGGATAAGCATATTTATCAATCTGTAAATGTCAATAGAGCTAATGTGGTATTTAACATTTCAGGTACTGCAAAGGCAAACTCAGTTCCGTTAACTACAGATAACAGAACTTTTGGTATAGCACTAAAAATTAATTATGCCGATAATACAACTGAAGACCATTATCAAGAGTATAATGCTTATACTTCAGCAGAACAGTCTGTTACCTTATCAGTAACACCGGAAGAAGCAAATAAAATTATAAAAACAGTTGACTTTGCTTTCGTTTATGGTTACAATAAGAATATAATGGAAGTTAAGAATGCAATGCTTAACTTTGCAGAAAATTTGGTTTTTGAGAAAAAAGATGGTAACTCAGATGATAGCACAAATAATTCAGCTGAACCTGTTGATGAAAGTGTAGTATCTGAAACCCTAGACACATCAAAAGATTATATGGAAAATTCTGTAGAATATGATTCAACAGAAAACTATATAACTAAAGAAACTGATGATGCAGGTAATACAACTGAGTATTCATATGATAAAAATGGAAACCAAACCTCTGTAAAAGATGGCAAAGGCAATGTTACTTCCTATGGTTATGATATTCAGGGTAATACTACTTCTATTTCAAATGGTAATTCATCCAACACATATATTTTCAATAATCAAAACCAGCTTTCTTCTATAAAGCATAATAGTTTTGCTTATAACTTTAACTACACAATTTATAATAAATTGTTAGAAGTAAAAGTTGGAAATAAGAGTATTGTAAAATATAACTATAATAGTAATAACGGTAACTTAGAATCAATAAGTTATGGTAACGGTGGTTTTTACAGATATCATTATGACCGTTATGATAGAATTATTTTAGTTACAGGTGCAGGATATGATGTTGTTTCATATGAATACAACAAGAAAGGTCTTGTAACCAGAGAACATGATTATTGGTTAAACCAAACTACTAATTACTATTATGATTGCAATGGTAATCTTGTATCAAAAACTTCAGAAACTATTGATAGTGAAGGCAGTGTAAAGTTAGTTCAAAATATTTCCTTAGATGAAAACGGAAATACAGTAGAGCAAACAAACATAAATAATAGATACAAGACTATTAAGCGTGGAACAGATGATAACGATGATGAATTTGTAGAATATATCAGTGGTGATGGAAATACTCCAAGAAATGTAAAAGTATCAAGTAAAAATGATGATTTTGGCAGACTTGATAATGTAAGTACAAAGTTTAACGGAGAAGAATTGTTTTATACAGAGTACGGTTATGAAACAACATCTCACAAAACCACAAATAATGTAAGTTCAATACTATATGATTATGACAATACAACTAAAGGCTTGATGTATCAATATACATATGATGCTAACGGTAATATTGCAACGTCAGTAGAAAGAAGTTACGATAAAGGTACCGGAGGAGTACCGATAAATTCATCATACAGTAAGAGTAGTTATACTTATGATAATCTAAATCAGTTAACCCAAATTACAGATGATAGCCAAAAAGAAAAAACAAAGATTAGCTACGATAATGCAGGTAACATTAAAAAGGTACAAGTATATAACTCATCAACCAATGCATTAAAGAAAACAAATACATATGGTTACGATACAACATGGAAAGATAAACTAACATCATATAACGGAGAAACAATAACATATGATGCAATAGGCAATCCACTAAAGTATCGTAACGGAATGACAATGCAGTGGAAGAACGGAAGACAACTTTCCCAAGTAAAAACTTCCAAAGATACAATAACATACAAGTACAATATCAAAGCCTTAAGAACTCGTAAATATAATTCTGATTACACTTATTACTATTACTATGATGATAATAACAATTTAATAGCAATGATGCAGGGTGGAGTTGTAGCATATTTCTACTATGATAGCAACAACTCAGTAACGGCGATGTCAATAAATGACTCAATGTATTATTATATAAAGAATCTACAGGGTGATATAACAAAGATAGTAAATCACCAAGGTAAAGTAATGGTAGAATATACATATGATGCTTGGGGAAATATCCTAAAAGAAAAATCTAATGTTACCCCATCATATGCAACAGTTAAAGAGTTCAACCCATTCCGTTATAGAGGATATGTGTATGATACAGATACAGGTCTTTACTATCTCCAAAGTAGATACTATGACCCAAAAACCGGTAGATTTATCAATGCTGATGATACAGCATATGTAGATACAAATTCCGGTACTCCATTAAGCACAAATATGTTTGCTTATTGTGAGAATAATCATATTAATGATACTGATCCATGGGGGTATTTGGGAAAACATTGGTGGAATAGTGTGAAATGGGTCAGCAGAATTATTGACGCTGTATTGCTTGTTATATCAGTTGGTAAAACTTATATGGCAACAAGGGCACTTAAAACTTTTCTAAAAAGAAATAAAAACAAAGTGATTCGTCAAATAAGAGGTAAAATAATGTCGTTATTTGGAAAAACTGTTTCAAAAGCTTTGCCGCAAATAATCAATGTTGCACTTACGTTATTGGGAACAACTATTGGTGAACTGATAGCAAAAGCTATTGATTATGCTGATAAGTGGTGGGGGTATACGCGAAATAATGGTTACCTTTTTAATTAGAATTGAATTAATTAAAGGAGATTATTTTGAAAAGGTTTTTAAATAATTTTGATTTTATAGTAATGTTTATTATTTGTATAAGTCCTCTTGGCCATCTTATACTTGCTTGCATTGATGAAGATAAAAACTATTTTCTTAGACTAGCTATTATATCTTCAGTGACTATCATGGTATTAATAATTTATACATACTTCTATGGAAAGTATAGTAGTTATTTGAAAAATAAATCAGTAAAATTAAAAAAAGTGTTTCTTGAGAACGGAAAAGGAATTCTTATTCCAAAATATTGGACTTTAGAAAACAGTGAAAACCTTTCCTATATTTATAATGAAAATAAGAAAATTGTAATTTTCCAAATTAAAAATATTATTGATTGTAAAAGTATTTTTTCTAATTTAGAAGATAAAATTGAATATAATGTTTTATCTAACAAATATAGACTATTAGAAATATTGTCTGTTGAAAAAATATCAAATAACATGTTCATGGGCGAAGTTAAAATATGCGAAAATGGAAAAATCAAATGTGTGAATTACTTCATTATTGATAATATGCAATTTATCTCAACTAGTCTTGTTAATAAAGAATTATTACTAGATATTATTATTTCGTACGATTAGACTTTTTCTATTGTTTTATATTTGGAGATTAATATTAGTGTTATTTAAGTATATGTTATATACCATAAACAAAATTAAATGATTGTACGAGTGGAAAACAGTTAAGTTTCTTTTGTTTATGGTTATAACAAAAAGAAATATATCAATATACATATGATGCATGGGGAAATATCCTAAAAGAAAAATCTAATGTTAGCCCATCATATGCAACAGTTAAAGATTTTAACCCATTCCGATATAGAGGATATGTGTATGATACAGATACAGGTCTGTACTATCTCCAAAGTAGATACTATGACCCAAAAACCGGTAGATTTATCAATACTGATGATACAGCATATGTAGATACAAATACCGGTACTCCTCTAAGCACAAATATGTTCGCTTATTGTGAGAATAATCATATTAATGAAACTGATATTGATGGTTATAAAACTGTTATTAAAGCATGGCATTTTAAATATAATAGGACTAAAGCTGTTAGTTATGCAAAGAAATGGTTTAATTCGTTTAATCCGGAATATTATAAGTATAGATATGATTGTACAAATTTTGTCTCACAATGTTTGTATGCTGGTGGTATACCTATGTCATTTGGATCTGATTCATATACATGGCATTCTTTCAGATCTACCAAGTGGTTTTTTTCTCCACTAGGACATATAAGTAATAATGCAAGATATAATTGGGATGTAAGTGCAGCTTGGCGTCTATGTGCTATAAACTATTCTTATTTTAAAAAATCAGTATATGCAAAAAGAGTTTTTGTCATAAAAGATACGAGAAATAGTGTTAGAGCATCAATTAATAAATTGAAGATTGGGGATCTTTTATATATGGATGATGATGGGGATGGTGTTCCAAATCATGCTGTTATTATTTCTTCGATTAATAGAAAGAAGAAAAAAATATATTATGCCGCACATACAAATCCACACAAGAAAAAAGATTTGGAAGAATATCTTAAACATAGAAAACATAGCAAGAAAAAAGTTCTTGCTATACATATAATTGATAGTTTCTAAAATGGAGGTTTGCTATGAAAAATAGAATAAGAATTTTTACTAATAAGAAAATTTCAATAGTTGTTATTTTCTTGTTTTTAATTGTAGTATTGTATGCCTTAAATTGTTTTTATGTATCTTTCAGCATTAACGCCATAATTAAACAGGCTATGAGTGATAAGCCATATAGTGATAATTTGAAAGCAGTTATTGATAAGGAAGAGTATGATGATTTAAATCCACGACAATCTGAGTTGGAAGAAAATATTAAAGTAAAGAGAACTATTTCTAATTCATTTCCGATTGGTTTACCATGGTTAACAGATGTTTATTATACATATCGTTATACAGTTTCAAATTCTAACAATGATGAAGTAATATATGACGACCCTAATAGTCATGTTACAATAAAATTGGATTACTCATTTTTTGATTACAAAATTGTTGAAATTGTAGATATATAAACTAACATCATATAACGGGGAAACAATAACATATGATGGAATAGGCAATCCACTAAAGTATCGTAACGGAATGACAATGCAGTGGAAGAACGGAAGACAACTTTCCCAAGTAAAAACTTCCAAAGATACAATAACATACAAGTACAATATCAAAGCCTTAAGAACTCGTAAATATAATTCTGATTACACTTATTACTATTACTATGATGATAATAACAATTTAATAGCAATGATGCAGGGTGGAGTTGTAGCATATTTCTACTATGATAGCAACAACTCAGTAACGGCGATGTCAATAAATGACTCAATGTATTATTATATAAAGAATCTACAGGGTGATATAACAAAGATAGTAAATCACCAAGGTAAAGTAATGGTAGAATATACATATGATGCTTGGGGAAATATCCTAAAAGAAAAATCTAATGTTACCCCATCATATGCAACAGTTAAAGAGTTCAACCCATTCCGTTATAGAGGATATGTGTATGATACAGATACAGGTCTTTACTATCTCCAAAGTAGATACTATGACCCAAAAGCCGGTAGATTTATCAATGCTGATGATACAGCATATGTAGATACAAATTCCGGCACTCCATTAAGCACAAATATGTTCGCTTATTGTGAGAATAATCAAATAAATGATAATGATGTAATGTGTATCAATTAATAAACATACCACTTTATTCTCCCTTACTCATTTAAAATTGAGTAGGGGAGATTTTTTATAATTTTATATATTTGTTAATATTGCACAAATCGATAATGTAAAATTTTATCACAATAAATGTGAAAAACTATTAATATTATTGTATAATTATGGTATAATCAACACTATAAGGAGTTATAAATTACATATATAAATATATGTAAGAATTAAGGTATGAGTTTTCAACAATATGAGGTATTATGAAACTAAAAGAAATACACATTAAAGGATTTCGTGGAATTAAAGACCAAACTATCAATAACATTGAAAATGCATTAGTTCTTATTGGAAAAAATAATGCCGGAAAAAGTGCATTTTTAACTGCAATTAGAACTTTTTTCGGTGATTATACACCACAGGATAAAGATATATATAAAGGTTCTAATGATTTTGAAATTGATGCAGTATTAGAATGTGATGATGATTATATTTCTGAATTCTTTTTAGACAGTAAAATTGGCTTTACAAAAGTTCCTTCAAGTTCTTCTGAGTATAAAGAGCTTATTACGGGAACTTCCTTCGAATCTGTAAAATATACAGAATTTAAAGAAATGAGAAATAAGGTCATCGAAGACCAATTAATTGATGATGTTAATACAAGGGAAACATATTTACCTTTGTGGATTAAAGCTATTCATAGAAGACTTAATATTTCTAATGGTCTAATAAAGGCTTCTTTGATTTATAAAAGAGGTGGTTATAAGGTTGAATATAGTCATAATAAAGAAATTGTCAACTTCCTACCTTCTGTAGCATTTATTGATGATTCTCGTAATTTTTCTGATGAAGAAGTTGGCAAGACAAAAACTATTACTGCAAGTGTATTTAATAATATTCTTAAATCAGAGTTATTTAGCAATGCTGAATTTAATTGTGATGATTGTAATAGCACTGATTGTGAAAGTAAATGTATAGTTAAGCTTGAAACCAAAAAACCTACTGAACTTAGTATTGAAGAATTACAAAAGTTGATTAACTTCAAAACAAAGAACACTTCGATGAAATTCACTAGTAGCATTTCTGATCGTTTTGCTAAAAATTATCAGAGTGGTTTTAAAGTTAATATTAAAGCAACTAGTAATATTGATAAGTCCTTTTCCATTATTACAAAATTATATGATCCGGCTCTTGATTCAGAGGTTGAACTATCTAATGTAGGTGCAGGTGTGCGTAGTGTTTATATTTTGTCCTTATTACAAACTTACCAGGCTATTAGTGCTAAACATACAATATTTATTATTGAAGAGCCTGAATTGTACTTACATCCACAGTTGCAAAAATCTATGGCAAAAACACTATCTGAAATATCAGACAACAATCAAGTGATTTTTACTTCCCATTCACCAATAATGTTGAGAGAATTCAGTACAAATGATATTAGGAAAGTTAAGTTGGACGAATCTAACTATTGTAGTATTGTTACAGAAACAACTATCGATGATGTGTTGAATGAAATAGGGTATTCTAGCCAAGATATATTGAACACCGATTTTGTATTTTTTGTTGAAGGACCTGATGATAAGAAAATATTAGAATTTGTTCTAAAAAAGTATTACGATGTTGAATTAGAAAGAATATCAGTTATTGATACAAAGTCATGTAACAATCTTAATTTTTATGCATCATTAAGATTTCTGGATAAAACAACAATAGGTGATGATTTTGCGATTATTCGTGATGCTGATACTAAGAGTAAAGAAATGGTTGAAAGAAATTTGAGTAATCAATTAAAAAGTAATATTAACGATAAATTTGCTGCGAAAGCAATTTCACTATTATATATTACTAAATATAGTTCAATTGAGGGATTCTTATTTTCTCCAGAGTTGCTTGTTAGTCATGGTTTATATAATAAGGTAGAAGATGTGTATGATGATCTTCAAAAGAAATTAACTGATGATAGAGGAAACCATATTAATTATTTTAAAAGACAAAACAAAGATAATACTGATAGAATTGATTTGTTTGAAAGTGACTATGATTCAAAAATTGGTGATGTGAAAGGTAATCTTGACTGGATAAAGACTTACATAAAAGGTCACGATTATTTTAATCCTACAAAATCAAAATGTATTAGTTATGAGAAGTATGTAGATGAATTACCTGAAGAAGCTTTTGAGGATTTATTAGAATTCCTGAATAATTTGCCTTATTTCAATGATAAAAAATTATAATGAAAGAGAATCACTATTAGATTTTTTATAAAAGTAGATTTTATTTCTATTTCTATGGTGAAAAAAGTCTTTTAGTAGTATTATATAACTGTTGATTATATGAGTAACATAAATTATAATCTTTTTCCTAAAGACTTTCCTAAAGAAATTAGTGCTTTTAAAGAATTATTTATTACAGACTTATGCGTATTTATATTATTGTAGAATATTTACCAATAATTGAAGTTGAAATATAGCATAATATAGACTTAAATAATCATAAAAGGTAAATGCTATACACGACTAGGCATAGTGTAAACTAATTAAGTGAAATTATAGTAATTTGTATTATAATTATTGGCATACGCAAATTATTATGCTAAATTAATCAACATATATCCTATTATTAACCCATTATGATACACACAAATCATTATAGAACATTATAAGTATTCTTGAGTAATCTTAAATAAACAATCATATCTTTAATCAAAGCTGTTAGCAAGTGCTAGCAGCTATTTTT
>OGDS01002327.1_pt1 | contig 11581 bp, 8 predicted proteins | sample 1570351 | NCBI WGS metagenome assembly OGDS01 (sample SAMEA2581974, study PRJEB24529) | metagenome | biome: Human gut stool | place: China | collected 2011
CTTGTAAACAAGCATATTCTGCCTTAATTTGCATGGCTCTGAATAGTTACAAAATATTAATCAAAGGAGACTCTATAAAATGAAAACAAAAAATCAATCACATCTTTCAAATTATCTTGCCTATTGCACAGCTCAAAAAAAACTAGATTCCAAGACCATCAAATCCTATATGATAGACTTATATCAATTTCTCTGTTTCATTGAAGATACTGAAATAGAAGAACTCTCTATTCCTATCCTTGAATCCTACATCAGTTCTCTACATGCACATTACAAGCCCAAAACCGTCAAACGCAAAATAGCGTCTACCAAAGCTTTTTTTCATTATCTTGAGTACAAAGAAATCCTTGAAAAAAATCCTTTTGATAAACTGCACATTCGTTTCCGGGAACCAATTCTTTTGCCTAAAACAATCCCTTTACACTCTATCGAAAGCATCTTAGCAACGATTTATCATGAACACCAGACAGCTCGTACGCCATATCAAAGAAGAAACGCGCTTCGTGATGCGGCTGTTATAGAATTTCTATTTGCAACAGGTATTCGCATATCCGAATTATGCAACCTGACTCCAAATGAAGTCAATCTCAATGAAGGTTCCATTCTGATCTATGGAAAAGGCAGTAAGGAAAGGCGGATACATATCGGAAATGAAGATGTATTAAACATTTTAAAAGAATATGAAAAAAAATATCACAAAGAAATTGTTTCCTGCAATCATTTTTTTGCCAGTCAATCCGGCAAACCACTTTCCGACCAAAGTGTAAGAAGAATGATAAATAAATATACTTCTGTTGCATCCATAGAGCAACATATTACTCCTCATATGTTTCGTCATACTTTTGCAACAGCACTCTTAGAAGAAGATGTGGATATTCGTTATATTCAGGAAATGCTTGGGCACAGCTCCATCAATGTAACTGAAATATATACCCATGTTACATTAGCAAAGCAAAGAGAGATTCTGACTAATAAACACCCGAGGAAGAAGATGAGAATTGAAGGATAATTTTTAGTTATCTACTAGTTTTTTATCATCACTTTTAAGGAGAAAGTCATTATGAGTAGAGATATTAGTATGGGAATAAACATGGGACACGATCGCGGAGTGGCTGTTGTAAGTAACGGTGTTCTATTAGGGGCTATTGCGCAAGAAAGAATAGATCGTATAAAACATTCAAGTTCTTTAAGTATTCCGTTTGAAGCCATTGATGCCTTATTAAAATACTTACATATATCTATTCACGAAATCTCTTGTATTGGTGTTAGTTGTACTTCTGTTGATATACATAATTTATATGACTACACTAAGGAAATGTTATCTGAACATTATAATCTAAATTTTCCACAAGTTATTCCTGTATCTCATCATCTTGCCCACGCTGAATCCTGTTTCAACACATCAGGTTTTAATGAAGCACTTGTTTTTGTAGCCGATGGTGGCGGAGATATAGTAGAAAAAATGGAAGAATCTGAATCACTTTTTTATGCTAAGGGCGAAATAATATCTTTACTCGAGAGAAGATTGCAAAGCAATTATATTCATGGTTTTACAAGACCACAAATGTATAATTATCCTTTTATGAACCTAGCTTATAAGGATGAACAAATAAGCTTAGGGAAAAAATATGGACAAATAACATCATTGCTTGGTTATGGTCCATTTGGTGCAGGGAAAACAATGGGGTTATCGCCATACGGAACTAATCTATTTAATTTCCCGGTTTCTAAAATAGATTCTTTGCAATTTTCCCTTAAATTTACCGATATACTAGACCAATTATATAATTTATATAAAAAATCCAATATCTCTTATTATAATTACCTGATTAATAATAAATCCAATATAGCTCATACTGTTCAATCATATATTGAAAATCAGACTAGTGAAATAATAAATTATATAGCTAATAAATATCATCCTGCAAATCTTTGTTTAACTGGAGGCTTATTCCTTAATTGCCCTTTAAATTATAAAATAGTAAGAGAGCATCCTAATATTCGGATACATATTTGTCCTTCCTCTGGTGATGAAGGTCAGGCAATTGGTTCAGCATATGTTGCATATAAAATGTTGCATAGCAACTATGCAATCTCAAATACCTCTAAGTCCCTGCCCTATTTGGGATTTGATTATACTACTACAGATATTGAAAAAGACATTATGTCACATGAATTAAACTATACTATAGTACCACTGTCATCTCTTGCAGAAGACATTGCATCAGAGATATATCAAAACAAAATAGTAGCATTATTACATGGTCGAAGCGAAAATGGTCCCCGCGCTCTGTGTCATAGAAGTATTTTAGCCAATCCATGTAACCCTGATATGAAAAATATAATTAATAAACATGTAAAACACCGTGAAACGTTTAGACCTTTTGCGCCAACTGTTACCGAAGAAAAACAATATGAGATTTTTGACATTATTGTTAATTCTCCATATATGCTTTTAGCGGCTCAGGTCAAAGATTCATACAAAAAATTATTACCTTCCATTACACACATTGATGGTTCTGCTCGTATTCAATCGGTAAATAGAAACTCAAATATGCTAATACATAATATTTTAACTGAATTCGAAAAATTATCTGGAATACCAGTAGTATTAAATACATCTTTTAATGACAATAACGAGCCAATAGTAGAATCACCTAATGATGCTATTTCCACATTTTTACGTACAAATATTGATGTTCTGTTTATTGAAAATTACAAAATTATAAAAAATTAAACAAGCAACGGTATATAATATTCCGCATTTTGATCAGTCAAATTATATTTAGACGCATCAAAGTTATTAATGAATTTATGCTCTAATAGCCCTTGCTCTATTTCTTTAAATTTATCTAATATATTTGTACATGAATAAAAGCATAATTTATTATCTGAACATTTAAAATCACAAAATACATCAACGCTGTAACCTCCAATTTGAGACATAAAGTTATAATACTCATTTTCACCATTATTTTTTAATAAAAATAATGCGTAATTTGTCAAATTAATAACATTACTATAAGTAAAGTCAAAATTTCCTAAAAAAAGTTGATTCTGTTGTTTTAAATATAGAAGCATTGTATTGTAATATTTAAATATTAAGTCTGTGCTTTTCTTTAAATTGTTAGCTACTATTGCTTTCATATTATAAATATTTGGCAAAAATTTTATACTTGCATTGTATATGCATAGTTCAATTGCTTTGTCTAAATATGATATTATTAAATCCCAATCAACTGTTTCCGATAATTGGCAGTATAAAAGTACAGCCATTAAATAATACGAGCGTATTTGTGCAATAGGATATTGAATTTCATTTGCAATATTTAATTGTTCTTTTACCTCTTGTAATAAATCACTTTTGTCTACATTAGGTTTAATAAGGAATCTTGCAGATATAATACTAAGTTGGTTATGACAACTTAATCGAGTATTTTTAATACAAGATATATATTTTTGTGCATTTTGCATATGTTCTAAAGACTTGTCCGGATTTTCAAAGAAACATATTTTGGAGGATGTCATATATGACAATGCAAAAAACGTATTATTATTTTCTCTTTTTGCAACATCAAACGCTAATTTATTGTAGAGTTCTGCTAACTCTTTATGATTAAGTTGATTATATAAACTTGACATCCTATCAAATAAGTTAAATCTAACATCTGGACTAAATAAATCAGAATTATTATATCGTTCAAGTGCAAACAACTCTGATCCCAGTTGAAAGGCTTTCAGATTATTACCACACTGCATATAATAGTGCATTTTCATCTGTTTATATGAAATCTGCAATTTATAATTATTTTTATGGTTTTCTTTTATCTTTTTTTCAATACTCTTTATGTTACAAGTAGCATAGCCATTAGAAATATTGTGTAATGAAATATATAATACCGATAAAATACATTTTTCGCACATTTCATATTCTTTTCTCTTTAAAAATATATAATAAATATCATCAATATATTCTAAATAGTAAAAAGGCATATTTATTGCAGCGACATTATCAAATAATTTTACTTGTTTTATAATTTCCTGATATGATTCAAGTGCTTCATCATATAGCTTATTTTTATAATAGACTTTTCCTCTTTCAAATTTATTCAATGATTTAAAAATTATATTAGTTTTATATATTTTTTTATAAATTTCATTTGAATAGCAATCTGTTGAAAGTAATTTAGCACAATATTGATAGATGTTCTCGTGTTCAAAAATTATATTCTGTTTTGTAGAATCTGTTTTTATAAAATGATGTTGTAGTAAATATTCTTTTGCATTTTTATCCAAGTCAAACAACTCATCAAATAATTCAGAAGCACATAGATTTTTCTTAAAAGCTAAAATTAATAGAAAATCATATGCCAACACTCCTATTTGTTTTTTCAAAAGATTAATTCTTTTTTCCAAAAGTTCTTCTATATTACGAGGTATATAAATTTTTTCTTTAAAAGTTGCTGCATTTATTATACCAACCGTATTTCGATTAGCTATATTAACTAATTTATTTTCTAACAAATATTCTATAAATTGAATAATATAAAATGGATTATTTTCAGCTGCATAACAAATATCATCTAAAACTTTTTGTGGTACTTCTTTAATGATTGTTTTAATTAGTGCTATACAATCATTTGATTCCAATTTCTCAATTTCATCATCGAAAATAAATTGAGAACCTTTTGAAAATTCAGTAAACCTAATATATTCTTTATTAAATATGGTGTCATCATTTCTTCCTAGGATAATAAACGAAATAGGATTATCAAATAATACTGATGGGTCTGAACAATGTATTATATAATCAACTAAACAATGAGAAGCATAATGAAAATCTTCAAGGATAACAACATACCTGGAATATGAGTTTGGAAAATTTGAAATTATACCTCTTTCTTTCATACCGAAGATAAATTCTTTTTTATCGTTTTCTTGCTTTTTTTCCATACAATGAAATTCAAACATATCAATACCACAATCCTGTATATTCCTTACAATCTCGTCTTTAATACGTGTTTTTCCAATACCTGCTTCTCCGTGAATATGAACTATTAATTTCTGAAAATTATTCAATATTTTTTCAGAAAATAGATTGATTAAATTTTTATGTTGTTGCCCAACTAAAGGCGTTTCAAATACATAGTTTACATTAGAACCATTAATAGAAACTGTTTTTGTATTATTATCATATTCTACATTTAAAAGCAAATTATCAATTCCATCATTATACTCTTTTAAAGCAGTTACTTTTACAGCCATACAGCTGTATGGCTCTATAAATTTATTTAGTGATTCCTCAGATAATTTCCAATTACGATTACTTTTCAAATTATATTTAAAAAGTTGCGTTTGCGAACTATGATTTTGAAATAATAGAAAAATATCAAGTCTATTTTCTCCGTTTTCTAGTCCTGTCATAATCTGGTATGATATAGTTTCTTCAGAAGATGGCACATAGTTATTACTCGTAAAAATATTTAATAGAATTTTGTCAAATAAAACAAATTCATATCCGTTTTCTTCCGCATTAGTCATCGCTAAATAATATGCTTCAGGTGTTATACATTTATTTGTAATTAAGACAAAATAATCAATCTTTGAATCATTGGCAACTAAAATGTTATGTGAAAATTTATCTCTACTTACTCTTATATCTTTTGTACTTTTGCATTCTAGATATACTGTAATTTTGTCTTTTCTATTTTTATGTTTAAATTCCTTGCCCCAAAGAACAAATTCTACAGGAGATGTTATTATCATATCTTTTCCATCATCTCTTGTATTAGGTGTTTTTTTAAGTCTTAGTCCTTGAATAAAATAATTCTGTATGTAATTAGAAATTAACTTGTGCATTTTATTTTCAAAATCTGATCCTTCAATTTCGTCATATGGACCTTGGACTTGATAATCATTTGAGGTAATATAGTTAACTTGTCCTAACATAATTCTCCTTTAATAATGCGTAATAAACCAACGGATAACTAAAAATTATCTATTATTTGCTATAATATATTTTTGCTTCCAACTTTTGCAGACCTCACAATACTGTCCGTTTTGCCCACAATATGCGGTACGGTATTACTTTGTCCGAATATTCATCTATATAATATGATATTTTCTTACTCTTTTCAATATATTGCCATTTTTATTCCTAAATTGGTTTATTGTATGACGCAATGTGATAAATATATACAACTTTTAAAAAATATATTTAATACTACATTAAGGAATTGAGGACCGTTTGCCAATACTTTGGTTATCACATATTTGCACAATTATTTTTATTATAACTATTTTCTATGATACAATAACTATCAGAAATGCATACATCAGGAGTCCTTTATGATCAACAAATTAAAACCCATTCTAACTATTTTGATTATTCTCATATTGACCTGCTATATATCCACCTACTGGTTTCAATTTACATTAGTACAAGGGGAATCTATGTCTCCCACTCTTACCCCCAATCATCTTGTTATCATTGACAAACATAACAAGACATTCCAGGATGGTGATATTATCGTTTTCTACTCAGCAAACGTCCACTCTGTTTGTATCAAACGAATCATCGCCTGTCCCAATGAGTCCGTTCAAATAAAAAATGGACTTATCTATGTAAATAACATAGAAAGTCCATTTCAACGACCTGATACATATATCAGCTACTCTGGAGCTGCCACAGACAAAATACAGATGAGTAATGAGCAGTACTTTGTCATAGGAGATAATTACGAACACAGCACAGACAGCCGATATTCTGAAATAGGTATAATATCCTATGATAATATTATTGGAAAAGTAGTTTTTCCATTTATTTCACAATAATGTCATCAGATTCTACTTCTTTATTCTTATTTTCATCTACGCCAAGTTTTTCATTGATCTTCTTCTTTGCTCTTCTGAAGTATATTCCTACTGCCGCACCAACTGCAATGACAATACCTGCGATTGCCTGAATTGCATAGGTTGCTACAGATGGATCAATATATGCTTTTGCATTTGCGCCAAATAAAAGCATACCACATGCAGCTACATAAGCCATTCCAAAAATCTTCCATACGTTCTTCATAATTTTTTCTCTCCTAACTTACTTATTGTTTTTTTCATCTATTTTCTTTTGAATTGCAGAAATCATATAATTGGCTCCAACTTCCGCACTTGTTCCCAGATTATACACATACTCCTGAACAAAATTTCCAATCTTGTCGTAATACTGCTCTTTTTGTGATAATAAATCCTGTACTTTTTCCTTCAATGTGCTAAGATCTTCCAGATTGACCGAACAGCCAATTTCCTCACGAAGCAGAATATTCAACGGAACTGTATCAATCTTCTGATATTCGGGATTCATAACCTTCATTGGTGTATTAATAAACAATACAGGCTTCTGCGTGGTGTATGCATATTCATAGGCAATACCGGACCAGTCTGTGATCATCAGATCTGCTTCAAAAACAGTACTATTGGATGAAAAATCTGTCTGTATCTCAATATCCGGATTCTGTGCATATTTTGTCTTTAACTGTTCCATAAACTCTGCTCTGTGACGAACATGCTGTGGATGTGGTCTGACAGTAATCATATACCCCTGTCCTTTTAATTCATCCAGAATCTGTTCCAGACAACTATCTACTATATTTCCTTCCTGCCAGGATGGCGCAATCAGAATCTTCTTTCTGTCCGTACTCTCTGCCTTTGCCAGGTTCTGATAATCTGCTCTCATAGAGTCTAATAATGAGTAACCCCAGTTAATAAGTTTTTTCTTAGGCAATCCATAAGCAGCCTCTGTCTTTTCAATCTCTTCTCTTTGATGCTTGCCTACACAGAAAACTGTATCATAGTGATCCATAGATCCGGTTCGCATAGTCAAATTTAAACTATCCATTCCATGAGGTACATAGATATATTCAATATCCTTCCGCAAATAACTACGTTTGATGTGAAAGTTTTCCAGATCAGGCATTGTCATGACCACGACATCTGCCTCCAGCTTCATCATCAAAGTAATCAGACGTTTCTCACCAATATAATATGGTCTCAATTTGTCATTAGTCTTTGCAATTTCAAAAACCTGGTCATCAGGGTCACTTGTAATATAGTGTATGGTCAAATTAGTCTTTTCCAGTAAATATTCGATCATTCCCTGATAGTATTTATAGAAACCGCTTCCCTCGGAGTAAAATACCAGATGCTTATTTACGACAGAGAAAAATTTCTTGTAGTCCTGTCTTTCACGTTTCGATTCCGGATCATTGAATTTTCTCTTTTTAGCTCCGATCTGTCCAAGCTTTTCCAGTTCCTTTTTGCTCTTTTCCAAAGCCTCATAATCTACATAATTCTTCGGATTAATAGCCCAGTTGAGCAAATATAACTGCACTACAGCAAATAAATTACTTGCCACCCAATACAGTGCAACACCAATACTTACAAACCAGCCAAGATATAATGATAATCCGACCGAAAAGGCCATCATCCCATATTTATTCAATTTTGACTGTTCTGCCTGTAAAACATTGCTGGCATTTTGGGCTACGCACATGATCCATGCAGATAATCCCGCTATAATCGGAGACCAAATAAGGGATATGCCATCCTGACTAGGCACAAGACTCAGATCAATGCCCAGAAACATCATGGAAATACCATCTGTTGTCATACCACGTTTGATGACTTCAATTACTCCCATTAATAATAAAAGCTGGATCACTAACGGAATCATAGATGCCATCGGATGATATTTTTCACGCTTGTAGATCTTGGCCTGTTCTTCTGCAATCGTATCTTTATCCCCAAAATGCTTTGCCATCAAAAAATTAATCTCAGGCTGCATTTTTACCATTTTAATAGAATTCTTCTGCACCCAGATAGAAACAGGTAACAAAATAATCTTACTGATCAATGTAAATAAAATAATTGCAATGCCGTAATTATGACATATGGCATAGCAGCCATTCATAATCCATTCTAATGCTTGATATAAAACTTCCATGTCCTACCTCTATTTAAGTAAAAGTGCTTTTAATGCGGAAATCAGCATTTGATTATCCTCTTCATCCCTCACAGCGATCCTTACATACTGCTTTCCCTCAAAGCCTTTCTTGGTAGATAAATCCTTAATTAAAATATTATCTTCCAGAAGGATCGTTGTAAGTCCGGTTGATGTGTAATCTTTTGTAATCTCACAAAGTACATAATTAGCCTGAGATGGAATAACACGTAAAAAAGAAATCTCTGCCAAATCCTCAATAAACTTCTTTCTTGTCTGATAAAACCTTGTAAGACCTGCAGCATAAGCAGATTTGTATTTCTCATAAATCTGCATATAAAATTCAGCAAAAGAATTAATATTCCAAATCGCTACATCTTTCTTCATTGTTGCAATGGCTTCTGCATCTCCTGAAGCCAGAATACCAAGACGAAGTCCAGGAACACCATAAGACTTGGAAATACTCTTTACCACATACAAATGAGGGTTACTGTTCAATAAAGACTGCTCCAATAACGTTGTATTTTCTTCCATATCTACAAAATCTACAAAAGATTCATCAATTACAAGCTTAATACTCCGTTGTTTTGCCCATGCGATCAGACGAATCACATCTGCCTTTGGAATATAATTACCGGATGGATTGTCAGGGTTCACGATGAGTAAATTTTTTATATCTGTCTTATCATAAAATTCCATTAATTCATCAGCAGTATAGGTATAATCAGGATTTTGGCACACAAACGGCACCAGATCTTCTGGCTTTCTTCTATTTGCGTATTCTTCAAAAGACGGATGGAGTACACCGATTTTACCGGTAAGTCCTTCCATCAGACTCTTAATTAATTCTGCAGCACCATTACCAACAATAATCTGTGGCTCTTTTAAGCCAAAGTTCTTAGCAGCAATTAAAGAATTGATATGCATACCTGAGGGATACTGTGTAAGCAATGTCTGGAAGTTAGCCTGCATTTCATCAATCAGCTTCTTATTAGGGAAATACGGATTTACCAGATAGCAGAAATCAAGCATCTTCGGATAGCGCCAATAACCACCATATCTTTTTTGAAATTTATGTAATTTCTCTGTTCCCTCTGAAAAAATTGATTCTGCTATGTCCAGATCCTGCACATCATCTATCTCATACCACTTCTCACCCCCAAGGCGAACTGCCTTAATATGAGGATCATCCAGGAAAGTAATAACCTTCAATACCTGTTCGTAGTATTCATTAGTTCCCATTGCCTTACAATAAATTTCCAAAAACGGCACGTAATAAAGTTCTGAAAATTCTTTACTGAATTTATAGATATTTACAGTCTTATAATATTCATCAATTCTTTTAAAATCAAACTCTCTCTTAGATACAAATGCCTGAATGTTATCATCCTCATCAAGCGTTACAACAGTACCATCCATCCAACTTTCAAATTTATCGACCAGAACCAAACTTGGATATGGATGATTTATCAGTTTCTGCAGAACTGCTTCCTCAAATACCAGATCTGACTCAAGAAGAATGGTATCTTCCTGAAGAAGATAATCCTTTGCAAGATATAATGAATATATATTATTTGTTTTGTTGTAGATTTCATTATTTACATAAACAATAGGAGTCTTCAGACCTAATGCATCAATATAATCCATCAATTTCTGGCCTTCATAACCGACTACTACTACCACTCTGGATAAACCAAGCTTGTCCAAATGTCCCATCATACGATCGATCATGGCAACGCCATTTACCTTGACCATACATTTTGTTGCCTCACTTGTAAGATCCTTTAATCTCTTTCCCATTCCTGCTGCTAAAATAATTGCTTGCATAATTTCTTCCTTCCTCGTATCATACAGAAATACCTTTTATTTCTGAGTATCAACCCTTGCCCCATACTCCAACACTTTCCAGCTACTTAAATCTCTAACATTACCATTTATTTCGTATTTTGTATATTCATCAGCTTCTTCTCTATACATTACACGATTTCTTTCTTCATCCACGCTATAATCAAAAAAGGATTTTTCCATACTTTGTTTTTCTACTTTATTCATAAGCAAAGAAATTATATCAGCCTGACATACTGGTGCCTCTGATATTTTCTTCTGGCCTATAGAATCATAGTCAGGATCCTTCACATACATAACTGGGCAGGATATATCTATCATTTTTTCTCCTTCATCATGCAATAACTGTGTTTCACCATGATCTGCAGTAATTATAATAGTTGCATCATCATACTTTCCCAATGCCTTAAGTTGTGCCAAATATTCATATACAACCTTTAAACTACCTTTTGCCTGTGAAATTCTGTCTCCCATTTCATCAGCTCTTCTATCTTCATACTTAGTATAATGAAGATCTTCTGATAATACAAAAGGGGGATGTGCACCCTTCATATGAATGAATTTAAAAGTTCCCTTATCTCCGTTTTCAGAAATATGTAATTTTTCCTGTGTAAGTTGTTGATAAATCTTCCAATCATTATGAATACTGTATAAAGAATCATCTGTTAACAAAGTATTCAACTCATATGTATAATAAAAATAATAACTTTAAGGTGGTGAGATTAGTGGTCGAACTTGATC
>OGDS01002352.1_pt1 | contig 11436 bp, 7 predicted proteins | sample 1570351 | NCBI WGS metagenome assembly OGDS01 (sample SAMEA2581974, study PRJEB24529) | metagenome | biome: Human gut stool | place: China | collected 2011
TTGGTGAGAACGGTAATAGGCATGTCCGGATCAATGGAGCGCATCTCCTGCAAAATGGCCTCCAAAATGGCGTCGTCGCCGGCGTTGCCCCGGCCGTAAGCACCGCAGATCACCACGCCGTCCCGGTCCCGTTTGGGACGGTTGTGGCGGCGGATGATCTCCTCATAAATATGGAGCTGGGTGTCCACTGTGCTTTGGATGGAGAACTTGGCGGAGGCTTTTTCATAGAGCTTTTCGCCCATCTCCCGACGCAGAGCGTCCCCGTTGCCCAGCGCGGCCAGATAGCGCCCTAACGTCTGCCAGTCGCCGGGGGTAAAGAGGTATCCGTTTACATCCTGATCGATGAGATAGGGGATGCCGCCCACGGCGGTGGCCACCGTGGCCAGATGGAACCGGGCGCCCTCCGTCAGGGCGTAGGGGAAGGTCTCGGAGAGGGAGGTCAGGGCGTTGACATCCAGCGCGGAATAGAACCGATCCATACCGCCGCTGATCCAGCCGGCGAAGGTGACCTCCTTTTCCACGCCCAGTTCCTTTGCCAGATCCTCCAGCTTCTGCCGCTCCTCGCCGTCCCCGGCGATGACCAGCCGCAGCCGGGGGCAGGACTTGTGTCCTTCCGCAAAGCCCCGGATCAGGGTGGACATATCCTTGACGGGGTTCAGCCGGGCGGCGATGCCCACCACCACGCTGTTTTCCTCCACGTCGGCCCCCAGTCCCCGGAGATAGGCCAGCCGGTCCCCCTGAGACGGCGCAGGGGTGAAGTCGATGCCGTTGTAGATGGCGTAGAACCGGTCGGGGGGAAAGCCCCGGTCGATGAGCAGGTCCACCATGGCGTCGGACACACCGATGCGGTAGTCCAGATGCCGGAGCGCCCAGGCATTGATGGCCCCGAAGGTGAGCCGGGCGAAGGGGCGGCCCATGTAGTCCAGCTTGTAGTCGCTGTGGAAGGTGGACACCACAGGCAGGCCTGTGGGCTTCCGCAGCAGTGCGCCGATCATGTTGGCCCGGCTGCCGTGACAGTGGATCAGCTGATACCCTCCCTGCCGGATATAGTCCGCCAGCTCCCGCCGCAGGTGGGGGATGTTGTTGCCGCCGCAGATCATGGTGGGGATGCCCATGGCCCGGGCCTCCTCGGCAAAGGGGCCGTCCCGGAAGCAGACCAGCTGGGCGGTGATGGTTTTGTTCAGATTTTGCAGCAGACTCAGCACATGGGTCTTGGCCCCGCCGGAATCGCCGCCGCTGATGAGATGGATGACCTTCATAAAAGCGCCTCCAAAAAAATCCTTGTGAAATAGCGGAAAATATTATACAATAGAGAACGCGAAATGTCTACCAAGGAAAAATCGGGCCAAGCCCGTTACGGAGGAAATCATGGAACAGAAAGCAAAACGCATCGGAAAGCTGAATATCATCGACCTCATCGCCATTGTGCTGATCGTGGCGGTGCTGGCACTGGCGGCCTGGAAATTCATCGGAAAAAACGGGGACAGCATCAGCTATGACCGGCCCCAGACAAAAGTCACCTATCAGGTGAAGGTGGAGGGCGTGGCCCCGGAACTGTATGAAAACTGTCAGGCCCATCTGCCGTCTCCGCTGATGGCCTCCGGTGCGCTGGTGGGCGGCCAGATCGAGGCCGTGGAGAAGGAGACCTATCAGGTGCTGGATGCCAATGGAAACTGGGTCACGGACCCGGACCATGTGACGTTGATCTTCACCGTGACCACCACCACCCCTACCGCCGAGGTCATGACCACCAAGGTGGGCGATCAGGAGGTCCGCATCGGCAAGACCGATTATATCCTCAAGAGCGAGTATATCGAATTTTCTGACGGTACCATTACCAATGTCATCTGGGGCGACTGACGGCCCTTTCCGAAGGGCACACGGCTTCCAGTCCGTGTGTCTTTTTGTTCGACAAGTCATTTACCCAACGGAAATATGAATCAAAAGGAGAATTTCAGCTATGTATTGCACGAAGAAAATCACATCTGATCTGATCTGGCTGGGCGGCTCGGACCGCCGGTTGGCCCTGTTTGAAAATGTATATCCCATCCCCCGGGGCGTCTCCTACAACGCCTATCTGATCCAGGATGAAAAGACGGCCCTGCTGGATACGGTGGATCAGGCCATCGCGGAGCGGTTCTTTGAGAATCTGGAACACGCCCTGCAGGGCAAGCCTCTGAATTATGTGATCGTCAACCACATGGAGCCGGATCACGCCGCCACGCTGGGAACGGTCCTGAGCCGCTACCCGGAGGCCACCGTCATCGGCAACGCCAAGACCCTGCCCATGATCAAGCAGTTCTTCCCCATGGAGGTGGAGGGCCGCTTCCAGGCGGTGAAGGAGGGGGATACCCTGTCCCTGGGCCGCCACGAGCTGACCTTTGTCATGGCCCCGCTGGTCCACTGGCCGGAGGTCATGATGACCTATGATACCACGGAGAAGGCCCTGTTCAGCGCCGACGCCTTCGGCACCTTCGGCGCCATGGACGGCAACATCTTCGCCGACGAGGTGAATTTCGAGCAGGAGTGGCTGGACGACGCCCGTCGGTATTACACCAACATCGTGGGCAAATACGGCACGCCGGTGCAGAACGTGCTGAAAAAGGCGGCGGGACTGGATATTCAGTACCTCTGCCCCCTCCACGGTCCTTTCTTGCTGGAGAACCTCGTCTGGTTCCTTGAGAAGTACAAGCGCTGGAGCACCTACACGCCGGAGGCGTGGACAGCCGCTATTTTCTGCGGCTCCATCTACGGCCACACGGAAAACGCCTGCGAGATCCTGGCCTCCCGTCTGGCGGAAAAGGGCGTGCGGCACGTGCGGATCTTCGACGTGTCCCACACCGACGTATCCGAGCAGGTCAGCGCCGCGTTCCAGTGCAGCCATCTGGTGTTTGCCAGCGCCACCTACAACGGCGGCATCTACACCCCCATGGAGACGCTGCTGCTGGAACTGAAGGCCCACGCACTCCAGAACCGCACCGTGGCCCTCATTGAAAACGGCAGCTGGGGCCCTGCCGCCGCCCGGCTCATGGCCAAGCACCTGGAGGAGATGAAGGGCATGGAGCAGATCGCACCGCCCATCACCATCCGTTCCGCCGTGAAGGAGGAGCAGTACCGGAAACTGGAAGAGCTGGCCGACCTGATTGCCGCTGACATCGCAGCCGAAGAATAAGCGAAAACCCCCATCTCCGCTTCTCGCGGAGACGGGGGTTCATTTTGGAATCAGGGCATCAAGCAGTCCCGCGGCATTTTTACCGCGGGACTGGTTTTGCGGATTTACAGCAGGATGATCCCGGCTTCCTCACATTTTTTCATGGTCTCGGCGTCCCAGATGCTGGCCTGAACCTCGCCGATGTGGCAGTTGCCGATCATCAGCATGCAGAGGCGGCTCTGGCCGATGCCACCGCCGATGGTCTGTGGCAGCTCGCCGTTCAGCAGCATCTTGTGGAAGGGCAGCTCCGCCCGTTCCTCGCACCCGGCCAGCTTCAACTGGCGGGCCATGGATTCCTCATCCACCCGGATGCCCATGGAGGAGATCTCAAAGGACCGCTCCAGAATGGGGTTCCACATGAGAATGTCGCCGTTGAGGGCCCAGTCGTCATAGTCGGGGGCACGGCCGTCATGGGGCTTACCGCTCTTCAGCGGAGCGCCGATCTTCATCAGGAAGGTGGTGCCGTTCTCCTTTACAAAGGCGTTCTCGCGCTCCTTCGGGGTCAGGTCAGGGTACTTGTCTTCCAGCTCCTGGGTGGTGATAAAGGTCACGTTGGGGGTGTGAAGGGGCAGATCCTGCAGCTGGGGGAACATGGCGTGCAGATTCATCTCGGTGGCGCAGACAGCCGACACGATGGAGCGTACCACGTTCTTCAGGTAGGCCTCGCTGCGGTCCTCCTCGCGGATGACCTTCTCCCAGTCCCACTGATCCACATAGACGGAGTGGAGGTTGTCCAGCTCCTCGTCCCGGCGGATGGCGTTCATGTCGCAGTACAGGCCCTTGCCTACGCGGAAGCCGTAGTCCTTCAGGGCCTTGCGCTTCCACTTTGCCAGCGACTGCACCACCTGTGCCTCAATGCCGCTGTCCCGGATGTCAAAGGTGACCTTGCGCTCCACGCCGTTCAGGTCGTCGTTCAGGCCGGTGGAAGCCTCCAGAAACAGCGGAGCCGACACGCGGTAGAGGTTCAGTGTGGCACACAGGGTGTCGGCGAACAGCCGCTTCACGGTGCCGATGGCACGCTGGGTGTCGTACAGGTTCAGCGCGGGTGTGTAGTTCTGCGGGATTATCGTTTTGCTCATAACAGTTTACCCCTCTCTTTCCGTTCTCCGCCGCCGAGTTGCGGCACTGGAACGGCTTTCCCTTTAATACAGTAAATTATGGCACAATTCCAGAGCGTTGTAAAGGGGAGAACGCAAAGCCGGTGCAATTCGGGAGCTTACGCCTCTGCCACGGCCTCGATCTCACACAGGACACCCTTGGGCAGATCCTTGACAGCAACGCAGCTGCGGGCGGGCTTGGAGGTGAAATACTTTGCGTAGACCTCGTTGAAGGCGGCAAAGTCGGCGATATCGGCCAGGAAGCAGGTGGTCTTGATGACCTTGTCGTAGCCGGAACCGGCGGCTTCTAGGATCGCACCCACGTTCTTGCAGCTCTGCTCGGTCTGGGCGGCGATGCCTTCGGGCACAGTGCCGTCCGCGGGGTTCACAGGGATCTGACCGGAGGTGTAGACAAAACCGCCTGCGATGAAGCCCTGGGAGTAGGGGCCGATCGCGCCGGGAGCCTTTTCAGTAGCGATGACTTTCATAGAAAATACCTTCCTTCTGTGTGTTTGATGGTTTTTCTCTCCTCGGGAGAGAAAAAATCTGCTGCTTGAAGTCTACACCATGCGGCGGGATGTGTCAATCCGGGCGGGACTTTTTGCCCGCGCGGCCTTTACAAGCGGGCAAAAAGGCGGTATCCTTAATCTATTGATACACAACCCTTCAGGAGGAACCCATGGATATCCGCCAGCTGCACTATTTTCTGGTTTTGTGCGAAGAAATGAACTACACCCGCGCGTCACAGCGGCTGTTTCTGTCGCGGCAGGCCCTGCGGCAGAGCATCACGGCGCTGGAAGCCGAGCTCTGCGGCCCGCTGTTCGTCAGCGCCCACCACAAACTCTCGCTCACCGAGCGGGGGCTGAGTTTGCAGCGCCATGCGGCCCCGGTGGTGGAGCAGTTCCAGCAGATGCAGGCGGCCCTCCATGCGGAGATCCAGTCGGCCCAGCCGGTGCGCATCGGCATCAGTGTCTCACTGGTACCGGACTACCTGCCCGGGCTGGAGACCCAGCTGGACAAGTTCCGCCAGCAGTACCCCCACATTGAGATGCGGTTCCGCCTGCTGGAAAACGATGCCGTGGCCGATGGTGTGGAGCAGGGCGAGCTGGACGCGGGCCTTGTGATGGATCTGGGCACGGCGGCCCCGGTGCTGGCCCGCACCACCCTGCGGGCCGACCCGGCCTGCCTGCTGGTGCCGCGCGGCCATCCCTTCTGGGAGAAGGAGCGGGTGCCGCTTTCGGCCCTGCGGGGCCAGCGGGTGCTGCTGCCCAGCCTGCGGCAGGATCTGTTCAGCCCCCTGTGGGATGCCTGCGCCCGGGAGGGCTTTGCACCCAACGCGGAGATCGGCCCCAGCTTCTATCAGGCGTACTATCTGGTCCAGGAGCAGCTCTGCACCTGCCTGACCCGCTACGAGCCGGGGGCACGGCGGGAGCTGGACCGGGTGCGTGACGTGCTGCTGGAAAATCTGCCGCCCCTCTGCGTCTCGATGGTGCAGCGGCGCGACCACAACTCGGCCTATCTTGACCTGCTGCGGGGCTACCTGATGGAGGTCATCGGGGGAGCGGCATCCCTGCCGCCCCGGCGGGGCCGCCCGGCAAAGCCCTTCTACAACTTCCCGGTGCTGTCCAGCGCCGCCCCCAAGGCGGCACCGCAGCACCCGGCTCCGGGCACCCAGCTGCCCTTTGCGGGCGGGAACAACTTCCGGGAGCTGGGCGGCTACGAGGCCGACGAGGGTAAGCATGTCAAGTGGGGGCAGATCTACCGCGGCATTCCCACCGGACTGCTGACCGGGGCGGCTGACCGTAAGCTGCTGGACAGCCTGGGTCTGCGGCTCATCCTGGACCTGCGCAGCGAGTCCGAGGCAGCGGAGCAGCCCGACTATGTGCCCGATGGCGCGCGGCTGGTGCGCATCTGCGGGCTTTGCCACCCGGACGGAAGCGAGATCTCCTTTTCTCCCGGGGACATTGAAAAGCTGCTCAAGGGCAAGAAGGATGAGGAGCATAACCTCGCCGATGCCATGTATGAGCAGATGATCTTCCGCAATAAGGCATACAAGGAGCTGTTCCGGGCACTGGAGGCAGGCGAAACGCCGATCCTGTTCCACTGCTCCGGCGGGAAGGACCGCACGGGCGTGGCGGCCATGCTCATTCTGCTGGCGCTGGGGGCTTCCGATGAAACAATCTGTCAGGATTTTGTACGGACCAATGTCTGCCGCCGCCCGGAGCTGGAAAAGATCTGGGCCGCCCATGCCGAAGAGATCGAGGCGCATCCCGAACAGAAGCAGTTCTATCAGGGCATTGCCGGTGTCCACCCGGAGTCTGCCCCCTTTGTGTTGGACACCATCCGCAAAGAGTATGGCACCACCGATGCCTATCTTGAAGCCGAATACGGCCTGACCCCCGCCCGTCTGATGCGGCTGCGGCGGATGTATCTGGAATAATGGCTGTTTTTTTAGAAAATTCCTTTCACTTTACTTGACATTGTACCAAATGTTTCGTAATATAAGAAGTAGTATGGAATCCATGACGCTGCGTGCAGGGATCTTCCACAACCAAAGTTCAATGGGGCTTCATCTGCCCGTTTTTATATGAAAACCTTGTAGATAAAAAAGCTGCATCAGGCCGCAGGGGCAAACATGCCCTTTTGTGCGGTGCTGTTGTCTGTTTTGTTGTTGAGAGCTTGATTTTGTATTGTTGACCCACGCCTTGCGCGGCAGCGTCTCCAGATTTTAGTTAATTTTGAACTTTAATTGTAAGGAGAGTGAACACGATGTCCCCGATCATTCTGTTGATCGTGGTCGTGGTTGCTGCTGTTGCTGCCGGCGCGGGTTATTTTATTGGTTACAACAACCGTAAAAAGACCGCCGAGGCACAGATCGGCAGCGCGGAAGCCGAGGCTACCCGCCTGGTGAACGAAGCAATCAAGACCGCTGACCAAAAACGAAAAGAAGCTGTTCTGGAAGCCAAGGACGAGGCTTTCCGCCTGAAAGCCGAGGTCGATGCCCAGAAGGCAGAGGCCGATAAGGAGATCAAGCAGCGCCGTGCTGAGATCAGCCGCCAGGAGAACCGCATTGACCAGAAGGAAAATGCGCTGGACCGCAAGACCGAAGCTCTGGAAAAGAAGGAAGAAGAGCTCAAGAAAAAGCACGAGGAGGCCGACAGCCGTCTGGCTGAGGTGGATGCCATCCGTGCCAAGGAGATGGAGCGCCTGGAGACCCTGGCGGGCCTGAGCCAGGAGGATGCCCGCGAAGTGCTGCTGCACAAGGTGGACGAGGAGCTCACCCACGAGAAGGCTGTCCGTGTGGCTGCCTACGAGACCGACCTGAAGGAAAACTGCGATAACATCGCCCGCAACATGATCGGTCAGGCCATCAGCCGCTGCGCCGCTGACCACTGCAGCGAGACCACCGTCAGCGTGGTGCCCCTGCCCAGCGACGAGATGAAGGGCCGTATCATCGGCCGTGAGGGCCGCAACATCCGCGCGCTGGAAACTGCCACCGGCGTGGATCTTATCATCGATGATACCCCGGAGGCCATCACCCTGTCCTCCTTTGACCAGACCCGCCGCGAGGTTGCCCGCATGACGCTGGAGCGCCTGATCGGTGATGGCCGCATCCACCCCGCCCGCATTGAGGAGACGGTGGAGAAGTGCCGCCACGACCTTGAGCTGCAGATGAAGCGGGAGGGCGAGCGCGCCGTGATGGAACTTGGCATCCACGGCCTGCACCCCGACCTCATCAAGCTCATCGGCCGCCTGAAGTACCGCACCAGCTTTGGCCAGAACGCTCTGACCCACAGCATGGAGGTGGCCTGGCTGGCCGGTCTGCTGGCAGGCGAGATGGGCGTGAACGTCACGCTGGCCCGCCGTGCCGGTCTGCTGCATGATATCGGCAAGGCCCTTGACCACGAGATCGAGGGCAGCCATGTCCAGATCGGTGTGGATATCTGCCGCAAGTACAAGGAAAACACCCAGGTCATCCATGCCATCGAGGCCCACCACGGCGATGTGGAGCCCAAGACCCCGCTGGCCTTTATCATTCAGGCCTGCGATGCCATCAGCGCCGCACGTCCCGGTGCTCGCCGCGAGAACGTGGAGAGCTATGTCAAGCGTCTGGAAAATCTGGAGGAGATCTCTTCCAGCTTTGAGGGCGTGGAGCAGGCCTTTGCCGTTCAGGCCGGCCGCGAAGTCCGCATCATGGTCAAGCCTGATGTCATCAGCGATGATCAGGTCATCCTGATGGCCCGCCAGATCGCCAAGAAGATCGAGGATACCCTCGATTATCCCGGCCAGATCAAGGTCAACGTCATCCGCGAGAGCCGCGCCATCGAGTACGCGAAGTAAGATCAGAACCAGGAGGAGCCCGTTGTGTTCGCACAGCGGGCTCCTTTTTTGTCTGTGAGCCCCTCGGGCGCGTCGTGTCAGATCTCCGGGCAGGGGAGCCAGGTTTATGAGACAGCCTATCCTGCTTTTCCTGCTGGGAGAGGTGTCCTTGCGAAGCAATGACAAAGAGGACTGCGATAGACTGAAGCAATTTCAACTCTTAATAAAGTAAAGTGAACGAAGTTAAATGTACCCCATGGAAATACAATCTGTGACTTTAATGCAAAAACTGTCTTTGCGAAAAATACAGTACAGAAGAAAAACTATACAAAAATTAGTTTCCGTTTTCGGCGGGATGTTGGACAAAGGGGAGAAATGGGCCTTTTTGGAGAACAAATTCGGCAAAAAGTCTTTTCTTTGCCGACGGATGGATGTATAATGCGGCCATGGCACAAGGGTGTGCAGAAGCTCCAGAGGGGGAGCAGAGCCCCTTGTGCATTTTCAGAAATTGATGCTTTATCAGTGTAGAGCATTAAAGAGAGGGGAAAACATATATGAAATTCGATCGTCGTATTTCGCGCCGCAGCTTCCTGGCAGCTGCCGGTGTCACCTCTGCCGCGCTGGCTCTGACAGCCTGCGGCGGCTCTTCCAGCTCCACGGCTGCATCTTCTGCAGCCAGCGGCGCTTCCTCTGCTGCGGCTGGCACCGCACAGGGCGGCACCCTGAACATCATGCTGGAGACCGAGGTCCAGTCTCTGGACCCCCAGGTGGCCACCGACGGCACCTCCTTTGAGGTCATCGCGGATTACACCGATGGCCTGATGCAGATGGATGCTGACGGTGCAGCAGTTCCCGCCATGGCGGAGACTTATGACATCAGCGAGGACGGCAAGACCTACACCTTCCACCTGCGCGATGCAAAGTGGTCCAACGGTGAGGCCGTGACCGCCGCCGACTTTGTGTTCGGCTGGCAGCGCGCCGTAGACCCCGCCACCGCTTCCGAGTATTCCTACATGCTGTCCGACATTGGTCAGGTGGTCAACGCCGCTGAGATCATTGCCGGTGAAAAGCCTGTTACCGACCTGGGCGTGACCGCTGTGGATGACAAGACCCTGGAGGTGCAGCTGAACGTTCCTGTCAGCTACTTCCTGAGCCTGATGTACTTCCCCACCTTCTACCCGGTGAACGAGGCCTTCTACAACACCTGCGCTGACACCTTTGGCACCAGCCCCGAAACGGTGCTGTCCAACGGTGCATTCGTGCTGACCGATTATCAGCCCGCCGCCACCGCCTTTGCGATGGAAAAGAACCCCGATTACTATGATGCGGATAAGATCGCTCTGGACGGTCTGGCCTATCAGGTCATCAAGGACAGCCAGCAGGCTTTGATGAGTTATCAGACCGGCACGCTGGATATCACCCTGCTGAACGGTGAGCAGGTCGATCAGGTCAAGGATGATCCCGAGTTTACCAGCGTGGGTGCCGGTTACCTGTGGTACATCAGCCCCAACATCGACGCTGTGCCTGATCTGGCAAACCTGAACCTGCGCAAGGCCATGACCTTTGCGCTGGATCGGGATGCCATTACCGGCGATGTGCTGAAGGATGGCTCCACCCCCGCATACACCGCTGTTCCCGCACAGTTTGCAACCGGCCCCGACGGTAGCGATTTCAGCGCCGACCAGACCAAGTTTGCAGATGACTGTGCTTATGACCCCGAGAAGGCCAAGGAGCTCTTTGAGACCGCCAAGGCTGAGCTGGGTAAGGATACCTTCACCTTTGATATGGTGGTGGATGCTGACGATGCACCCCAGAAGGTGGCTCAGGTCGTCAAGGAGCAGCTGGAGACCACGCTGGAGGGCCTAACCATCAACCTGACCGTGGAGCCCAAGAAGCAGCGCGTGCAGGATATGCAGGACGGCACCTTTGAGCTGGGCCTGACCCGCTGGGGCCCCGACTACGCCGACCCCATGACCTATCTGGGCATGTGGGTGACTGGCAACTCCAACAACTACGGTCTGTGGAGCGATGCCGATTACGATGCCATCATTGACGAGTGCACCACCGGTGATTTGTGCACCGACCCCGAAGGCCGCTGGGCAGCCCTGTATGAGGCCGAGCAGATCGTCCTCGAACAGGCCGTCATCTTCCCCCTGTACGGCCAGTGCAACGCCGAGATGATCTCCTCTGCCGTCAAGGGTGTCGAGCATCACCCCTGCGCTCTGAACCGTGTGTACAAGAACACCACCAAGAGCGAGTAAACAACTGAATCGCTGAACAAGGCCGCACAGTGGCCCGCAAAAGCCACTGTGCGCCTTTTTGGCATTGTGCCTGTCCGCGGCAGACGAACGACTGACCGCGAGATCCCGGAAGGAAAAGGGGGTCCACCCGACGTGAAAAAATATACGCTCAAGCGAATCCTGACCTCGCTGTTCACACTGCTGGCAATTTTGCTGGTGCTGTTTATTCTGATGCAGCTGATGCCCGGTTCGCCCTTCAATGATGAAAAGCTGACGCCCGATATGCGGGCTGCCCTGTACGCAAAGTACGGCCTGGATCAGCCCATCTATATCCAGTTCTTCCGCTATGTGGGCAATATGCTCCGCGGAGATCTTGGCGTGAGCTATAACATCTCCAAGAATACACCCATCTCCCAGCTCATCCAGAGCCGCCTGCCCATCTCCATTCAGGTGGGCGGCATGGCTGTGACGCTGGGTGCCGCTGTGGGCCTGGTGCTGGGCATCATTGCCGCACTCAAGCGGGATACCATTTTTGATACCATCGCCACCATCATCTCGGTCATCGGCG
>OGDS01002356.1_pt1 | contig 11427 bp, 10 predicted proteins | sample 1570351 | NCBI WGS metagenome assembly OGDS01 (sample SAMEA2581974, study PRJEB24529) | metagenome | biome: Human gut stool | place: China | collected 2011
TGAAGGCAGGAGAGTGTGATGAGAGATGTTTATTTAAAGGACGGCGTAGAGCAGGATAGGACTGTGTGGGAGAAGGAAACGGAGGTATACATAGCAATAGCGGGCAAGAGCGTCAGGAACAGGATTATCCTTGTTGGTGGAGATAGTGGAACAGGAAAAACCGTGCTGTATGAGATGCTGGAAGATGTGAGATTGACAGAACAGTATAATGCTATTAAGCTGTTTACTTATAAATCAGAGAATATGAAAGAAAGCCTGATGAAATGCAGAGATTGTTTTATTGTCATTGAAAATGCTGATATTGAAAAAACTTTACAATATTTAGCAGGTTTCAAGAGATTTTCTACAGAAAAGGTAATGAAGTCCTTAGCTGGAGAATTAACAGAAAATGAAAAGTGGTCAATAAAAGGAGCACTCATGGGGGAATGTTGGTATGAGGATTGCTGCATTTCAGAGCATTTAAATAGTCTTAGATGTGGTAAGCCGGAGGTTGAGAGTGGTAATGAGAAGATGCGGATGCTAATGCAGTCCGAGGAAGTACGAAATATTTTAAATATGATAGAGGAGTAATTATTGAAACAAAAAATTGTGTTAATATATTAGTATTTGAACTCGTTAGAAGACAAGCGAAGAAAATAAGCGAAGAAATCAGGCAATGCCCTGACGAATAACCCCAGGAGGAAGAGAGCAAATGAATGAGAGAACATTAGCCAGATGCAAAAATCTGATTAAAAACAAGGAAACCATGAAGAGTGCATTTGCATGGGAGGATGGGCTGACTCATCTTGCCTGTGCGGGTATTTTTATCAATAAGGAGCAGACTGCCAATGAAGAGATGCTGCTTCAATGCAAGGATATCCTGAAAAGAAACACGGGTATTTTTTCTAATTTCAAAAGTACGACGAAGCCTATGATTGTGGCAATGCTTGCGGCAAATGAGAATCCGCAGCTGCTTATGGAGCGTGGGTTGAAGGTGTATGATCTGTTGAAGGAAGAATTTATGAGTTCCGTATATCTGCCGATAGCGGCAATGATTATTGCACAGTATGCAGACGAGACAAGATACGCAGAGCTGGCACAGAGAACCAGGAGAATCTATAAGCAGATGAGGGCAGACCATCCTTTCCTGACCTCAGGGGAGGACAGTACTTTCTGTGCATTGATGGCATTGCTGGATAAGCCGGATGAGGTGCTGCTTGGAGATGCAGAAGAATGCTATAAAATTCTCAAGAATGACTTCTTTTCTTCAAATGCGGTGCAGTCTTTGAGTCATGTGTTGGCAATGTGTGATGGAGAACCGAAGATCAAATGCCAGAGAACCATGGAATTATTTCAGAAGTTGAAGGAAGCAGGGCATAAATATGGAACAAGCTATGAATTGCCAACATTAGGTGTCCTTGCTATGGCTGATGGTAATCAGGATGAGATCGTAGCAGAGATGGCAGAGATCGACCAGTGGTTATCTGAGCAGAAGGGCTTTGGCTTCTTTAGCAGTATATCTGCAAAACAGCGTCTGATGTATGCAGGGATGATCGCACAGCAAGATTATATCAATGACAAAATGATGCAGAGTGCTGCGGTGAACGGTGTCATATCACTAACCGTAGCGCAGCAGGCGGCAATGTGCGCAGCGATTACAGCCAGTGCAGCGACTACAGCTAATAATAACAATAGTTAGTGAAGGTTTTTCCTGGAGCGGTATTGCTCCGGTGGACCTACTCTGGTTGGCTTTGTTACAGGAATCGCTTCTGACAATTTGAAAAAAGGCATTTTTGCCGGTATCGTGTTCCCGATTCTGTTAGTAGTTGGAATTATTTTATTAAAAAATACTTTACAAAAGAAAGAGGATAGAGTATGTTGACTTCACTTGCACTTATTTTTCTGGTGGGACTGGCAATGGCGGCAATCTGTCAGAGGTTGAAGCTGCCGCGTATCATTGGAATGTTGCTTACGGGTATTCTGTTAGGACCATATGCGTTGAACTGGCTGGATGAATCGATTCTTGGAATATCGTCACAGCTTCGTCAGATCGCACTGATTATTATTCTGATCAAAGCAGGTCTTTCCCTGAATCTGGCTGATTTGAAGAAGGTAGGCAGACCGGCAGTTATGATGGCATGTGTGCCAGCCAGCTTCGAAATACTGGCGTATGTGCTGTTTGCCCCTGCAATTCTTGGTGTTTCGAGAGTCGAGGCAGCTGTTATGGGGGCTGTATTGGGAGCCGTATCTCCGGCAGTGGTCGTGCCGCGTATGGTACAGCTTATGGAGACTCAATATGGTACGAAGAAGAGCATTCCCCAGATGATTCTGGCGGGGGCATCCTGTGATGATATTTTCGTAATCGTATTGTTCTCTACCTTTTCAAGCATGGCGCAGGGTGGCAGTGTTCAGGTGATGGATTTTGTGAACATCCCGATTTCTATTGTACTGGGCGTGGCATTGGGAGCAGTGGCAGGTTATCTCCTTGGAGGCTTCTTTGAAACAGCGTACGCACATAAGCATTATGTAAGGAACAGCATGAAGGTGATTGTTGTGCTGGGTGTGGCTTTCCTGCTGATGGCGATAGAGACTTGGGCAAAAGGCATTGTATCTATATCCGGTTTACTGGCAGTGGTAGCAATGGCATGTGTATTGAAGCTGCGCAGTACGACATTCGTATCGAAGAGATTGTCTGAGAAATTCGGTAAGCTGTGGCTTGCGGCAGAAGTGTTGTTATTTGTACTGGTAGGAGCTGCGGTAGATATCCGTTACACAATGAATGCCGGCATCGTCGCAGTCGTGATGATTGGAATAGCGCTGCTGTTCCGCGCAGTTGGTGTTATGCTGTGTATGGTTGGTACGCAGCTTAATGTGAAGGAAAGACTCTTCTGCATCATCGCATATCTGCCAAAGGCAACCGTACAGGCAGCCATCGGTTCTGTGCCGATGGCAATGGGCTTAGCCTGTGGACAGATCGTGCTTTCTGTGGCTGTATTGGCGATACTGATTACAGCACCGCTGGGGGCAATCGGCATGGATGTAAGTTATCAGAAGCTGTTGGAAAAAGAATAGATTATCAATCAAAGAATAACATGGCAGTAACGACAAAGGAGTGGTTCTCTACTTTATATTCGAGACTGCCATGATATTTTTGTACGATTTTTCTGACGTTTTTCAGTCCCCAGCCATGATGACGTTTATCAGCCTTGGAGGTTCTCGTGGAGATATTGTCGGGGCAGGGATTTGTCACCTGTATCAGCAGGAATTGATGAATGCGGCGTATCGTAAGGTGGAGTGTGCTGTCAGGCTGCGGCTGTCTGGTGAGCGCTTCCAGTGCATTATCGAGCAGATTTGAGAGAATCACGCAGAAATCATCAGAAGCGATGCCAGTATTAACAGGAAGCTCCACATTGGCTTCAAAGGAGATTCCTTTTTCCAGAGCGAGCTGTCTTTTGTGATTGATGATGGCATCTACGATATCAACACCTGTCGAAACGTAAGGAGTGCACTCCTGTATCTCCTGGGAAATCTGTGAGATATATTCCAGAATCTGCGTATCATGGTTTTTCTCTGCCAGAAAGTAAATTGCCTGTAAATGGTTCTTCATATCGTGGTAAAGCGCTTCATTGGCATTATAAGTCTCCCGCAGGATTTTGCATTGGGCTTCCAGAGCCTGATTGGTCTGTATCAGTAACTTTTTATTTTTATTTTCTATCAATTGTATACCTACCTTTATAGATTGGATTGCCAGAAGGTCAACAGACATTCTTTGAGCGGACGCATACGAGCCTGGCTGACGGGCAGATGGATATCGCCGTTTAGGATGCATTCGTTGTTTTTCACACTTATGATCTGTGTCAGGTTTACGATGCAGCCTCTGTCGATCAGGAAAAAGGCATTATGATCCAGATCCTGATAGACTTGCTGAATGGTTTTGCGCTCCCTGTACACAGAATCGTTTGGCAGATTCGTCATAAAAAGGCTGTTCTTCCCTTCATGTGTAATATACATGATATTTTTGCAGGGGATGCGTTCCAGCCGGTTCTGATTCTGAATAATATAGGAGTCATTCTGCTGTATCTGTATGAGCTTTACAGCATCCAGAAAAGCGTGCCGCAGCTTATCCTCCAGATCGGCTTTGGAGATATACCGGAAAATAGACAGTTCGTAAGCATCCAGGGCATATTCTGTATGAGAAGTTACAAAAATGACAAGAATGTCAGGAAGTAGCCTGCGGATAGCATCTGCGACTTCCATGCCGTTTATGGCAGGCATTTCGATATCCAGAATTACCAGATCATAATGTTGTCCATCTTCTATATCGTAGATCAGATTCTGACCATTGGAAAAAGTCTGAATTACGGAAAAATACTGGTTTTGTGCAGACCATTCAGAGATCAGAGTATTGATTTTATCCATAAAAGTCATTTCATCATCACATATTGCAATTTTAATCATATTTGTACATCCCCCCATTAAACTCATTATAACGTATGGAACACACTGGCACAACCGCATTTCGGGGACAAAGTACCCCGTTTCGAACCCACATCAATACAAAATAGAACAGGTATGGTAAGATAGCTGTAGAAACAGGAAAGGTATGATGGGATATGGTGAAACTGAACCGATATATTATAAGGCTGGCGAAAGAATTAAGCAGGAAAAGAGTTGCATGTGCGGCAATTTTCCATTTTCTGTATTATTTTGACTGGTTGTTTTTTTCCGGGATTTTCATAAAGCAAATTGTGTATTTTCTGGAGAATGGCTTTTCCTTTCAGGAGATTATGTGGTTCATTGCAGGAACAGTATGTGTTTTTTCACTGGTTGGCATGTTCAACAGCTGGTATGAGAACTGTGTGAAGCCGGAAACGGATATTGATATCTATCAGGGGCTTTATGAGAGGATATATGCCAAGGCGCAGAATGCTTCTCTTTCATGCTTCGAAGATACGAAGTTCTATGATAAGTATATGATGGCGCTGGAGGATGCAGATACAAGGCTGATTACTTCAATAGATAATATATGGTCGATTCTGATGGGAGCGGTGGCTGTTGTGGTATCGTGGGGGATGATGCTTCGCGTAGACAGGTGGATTCTGCTTTTTATGATAGCGCCTGTTATCGGGAATTTCGTATTTGCGACAGCACTGAATAAGATTAGTTATCAGATTTATGAAGATACGGTGGTGTATAAGAGAGTCGCTGACTATGTGAATCGAATGATCCATCTGGCAGATTATGCAAAGGACATCCGCTTGACGAATATCTTTCGTATCATGGAACGTAAACATAAGGCTTCTGTAGACAGTACCCTGCAGGTAATCGACAGTTATAAGAAAAAGAGCATTCTATATGGCTGGGCGTATCTGTTTCTGTCTTATACTTCTATCTTTGAAGGGGTATTGTTCTATGGAATCTATCGCACACTGGTGACGAAAAGCCTGACAATGGCACAGTTTACTGTATTGAGCAGCCTGATGGTCACGATATCGAGTATACTGATAGATTTTACAGAGGCATTGATCAGCAATTATAAAAATACCTTTTTCATTGCCAATCTGAAGGAATTTCTGGAATTTGAACCTGAACTGCCTGAGGACTGGGATGGAATCATGCCTGAGGAAGAGATTCGCAGCATTGAGTTCAGAAATGTAAGCTTTGGTTACAAGGATTCCAGGATGATATTGAAGGATGTCAGTTTCCGAATCAATGCTGGGGAGACTTGTGCACTGGTAGGGTTTAATGGAGCAGGCAAGACGACTCTGGTGAAGCTGCTTTTGAGACTCTATGACCCAACGGAGGGAATGATTTTCGTCAATGACATTGATATCAGGAAGTATAATCTGGCAGCATATCGTAAGCTGTACGCCTGTGCCTTTCAGGATGGCAGGATATTTGCCAGATCTATCCGGGACAATGTGACGATGCAGAGAAGTGCGCCTGCTGATGAAGCGGTCATTGACAAAGCACTGCGGCTGGCAGGTATCGAGGATGCTGTGCAGCAGTTGGAAAAGGGCATTGATACGATACTGACGAAAGAATTTGCTGATGATGGTGTGGTTATGTCGGGAGGGCAGTATCAGAAGATACTGGCGGCGAGGGCGTTTGCATCTGACAGACAGGTGCTGGTATTTGATGAACCCTCCAGTGCACTTGACCCGATTGCGGAGCATCAGCTTTATGAAAGTATTGCAAAAGCCGGACAGAACAGAATATTGATATTTATTTCACATAGATTATCCTCCACGCAGTCTGCACAGAAAATCTATCTGCTGGATCAGGGCAGAATCGTTGAACGCGGAACACATCAGGAGCTGATGCAGCTAAAAGGCAGCTATGCGAAGATGTATGCAACACAGGCGAAGAACTATCAGGCAGCAGAGGAAGAGGACTGGCTAAGTGGCAGTATATTTACGTGGCACAGAAAGGGGGAAGTGCTGTGAAAGAAACAATCAGAAATCAGTGGTATATGGTGAAGTTCTGTATGGAGGCTTCTCCCTTGCATTTTCTGTATCATATCGTCATCTGTGTGGGGCTTGAGATATTTATTTTTCTGGAGCATACGGTATGGATCGGCTATAATCTGGACGCAGCAGAGCAGAACCGGGATTTTTCAAGAGTTCTTGTCATGACAGTAGGAATGGTGGTTTTGCTGGCTTTTCATCAATTATGCAGCTCCATCTATTTCTACTGGTCAACGACGAAGATCAAGCCGCTGCTGTATCAGAAGCTGCAGGCGCGCATTTATGAAAAAGCCAAAGCTGTGGACATTGCCTGCTATGATGACCCGCAGTATTATAATGAGTTTATATTGTCTACAACGCAGGCGAATCAGTGCATTGACCGTTTCTATGATGATAGCTACAGTGTGATTCGGTATGTCACCTGTCTGCTGATCGATTTTGTATATCTGAGTGTGAACAGTTGGGCGAGTCTGATCGTGGTGCTCATCTGCTTTTTATCCAAATTCTGGTCAAGCAGGGCATACTATAGATTAGTTACGAATAAGAAGCTGGATGCAAACATCAGTGAAAGAAAGCGCAAATATCAGCACAGAGTCTTTTATCTTCATGATTATGCGAAAGAATTGCGTATCAATAAGAAGATTGGCGATATGTTAATGCAGGATTTTCAGGATTGTAATGAGGAGCTTGCGCAGTTGAACCGGCATTATGGGCGCAGACTTGCCATCTATGGATTTATCAAGGATTATCTGTCAGGTAATTTCATCATATATGCGATCTATCTGCCGATATTGATATTCGTATATCAGGCTTATGGCGGTGTGACACTCAGCGGGATTGTAATATTGAATAACATGGTTCGATATATGAGTAAGCGTGGTAATAAGCTGGCGGAGCTGGCTCCTCAGTTGGAGATGAACAGCACATTCGTCGGTAAGATACGCTCTTTCCTGGGGTATCAGGTGAAGATAAAGGACGGAACAGAAAGCCTGCAGGGGGAATTTGAAGAACTCACGCTGGAGAATGTGTCTTTTGCCTATACACAGGGAGGCAGAGAGATTCTGCATGACATCAATATGCAGATCAGGAAAGGGCAGAAGATCGCAATTGTCGGGTATAACGGCGCTGGCAAATCGACCCTCGTAAAGCTGCTTTTGCGGCTCTATGATCCGACGGGCGGCGAGATTAGAAGGAATGGCAGGAATATTCAGGAGTTTCGTCTAAAAGACTATCAGGGAGATTTTGGTACAGTTTTTCAGGATTATAAGATGTATGCAGCAACAATCAGGGAAAATGTGGTGATGGATGTGTGTGAACATTCTAAAGAAGAAACGTATCAGGTGGAAAAGGCATTGCACCGCGCCAGATTTGCAGTGGATGATTATAAATTGAAATACCAGATCGATACGCCACTGACCACAGAATTTGAAGCACAGGGCGTGAATCTGTCAGGGGGAGAAGGGCAGAAGGTTGCAATTGCGCGTTCCTTCTATCGTAATAAGGCGGTGATGATTATGGATGAGCCTTCAAGTGCTTTGGACCCTATGGCGGAGTATCAGTTGAATCAGGCGATTCACCAGATTGCAGAGGACAAGACCGTGATCTTTATCTCTCACAGACTTTCGACTACCAGAGATGCAGACTGCATTTATATGATGGAGAATGGAAGAATCATAGAACATGGCACGCATGAGGAGCTGCTGCGTTTAGGTGGAAAATACAGTAAGATGTGGAATGTGCAGGCAGGGAGATATGTTTAGGGCTCCCTGCTTGTTTATGATTTAGAGCAGTTCTGCATAATCTTCCGGTAAAAAGCGGTGATAAATGATATGACAGCCCTCATCCTTGAAGCAGTAGTAATAACGGTCAGTCGAATCAATGAAGTGAATGGCGGTATCAAATTCGCCGTCAGTGATATCCTCAATGATGCAATCACAGGGCTGCTTGTGGAATAGTTCAATAATTTGCGTCATGGTAGTGTCATGGTTGGACATCAGGGCAACTAATTGCAGGATGAAGTCATCGGGATCTTTATGCAGATGTACATATTCGGATGCCTGTTCTGATAACTGGAAGCAGAAGCGCTCCATGCGATGACTGACGTTGACTGCACCATAGTGTTCCTGCATAAAGGCTGGAAAATCAGCTAGAAGAGACTGCATTTCATCAGCATTGGAGGCATTCTTGAATATGTGTCTGAGGGAGCTTAGCGGAAAGTAGAAACGTATGCTTTCTTTACGGTAGCCAAGCTTAGCCTGTTCTTCCAGAATCAGGTCGGCGAGGATTTCTTCTAATAATTTATATTCTGTGTTTGGTGAAGTCATGAAGTGAAATCTCCTTTTGGGGAATAAATAATTTTAGGTATTTGCGAAACAAGGATAGTGAATGGCACGAAGTGTGCAGATTTAACAATGCAACACAGACCCGCTCTCGCTACACTGCAGCTCGTAGCGGTACATAAGGTGCTAAAATAGCTGCGCTATTTGACCACCTAAGTACCGACGGCTGCACAGTGTCTGTTTATGCATTTGTTAAATCTGTACACTTCTGTATTCATAATATTGTGTTTTACAAATGTCTAAATAACTTAGGCACTTGCGAAACATAAATGGAGTAAGTGATGAATTGTGCGTTTCGCAATGGACTAAACGATAGATTTTAAGGTAATTATACTATGAAATTGGGTGGTTGTTAATATGGAGTAACAGTTTAGCCAGTTTATACAATTTGGCTGCTTATGAGTGGTATGGCTGAATTGTTATAACATGGAAAGCTTTAGCCGATATATACTATAGTATTATTAGGTACAGTGAATAGTAACTGCAAATGGATTTGAACAGGTGAAATCATGGAGGATAGTGTGAAAAATCCATATATGGAAGATTTTTCACACGGCAAATTTGTGCCAGGCACAAATTCGCAGATGCCAGAAAGGTATAGTGAGCAGAGTATGAAGTTAGGTGAAGCAATTCCAAAGTATCAGGCATATCGTAATCAGTTGCATGACAACCAGAACCAGATTTATAAGAAATTAAAAGAGGCAAAGGAAAAGGCAGAACACAGCGATAGCGAGGAATGGTCGCAGAAGGTAGATCAGCTCCAGTTTTCATATGATGAAGCAAAGAGTAATTTTGATAAGTATGAAAGTGTACTGGATGGTCTGAAAGAACAGTGGTGTAATGCGTCCAATGCAGAGAATGCCAGAGCACTGGCAGATCCAGAGACGGGATTGGGGGCAACGATTGGTAAAATCATGACTACGGTTGCCAGAATGTGTGCAGGAGATAAAGTGCCCTACACAGATGAGAAGAAGGTCATGGAATATGACAGTGATATGTATGCAAGAGCGAAACAGGCGCAGATGATTATGGCTTCCATGAAGAAAAAGCAGAAGGAATATGATTCACTCTGGGATGAAGAAGGTGGAGAATACGACCCGGAAGGAGTAGCAAATGATACGCAGGCACAGGGCGAATTGCCAGAGATCCCAGAAAGTCCAGAAAGCTCGGAAATAGAAGTTTAAGTAGAAAGTTTTGAACATAAATTTACTATTCAAGCATTAAAAATTTGTTATATATGGGTAATGCAACTTGACCATTTTATATGGAATGGAAAATTTGAAGTTTACAGCGAGGTAAAAGTTTATGAATAACTATAATGAAGTGAAAAAATCATTTGGTACACAAGCAGAGAAATTTGCTTCATATCATATGTCTAAGGCAGAATATACCGATTATTTGATTCGTAGTATTCAGGCAAAGGGCAATGAACATGCATTGGAGGTTGCTGCTGGAACCTGTATATGTGGAAGAGCAGTGGCTCCTTATGTTAAGGACATTACTTGTTTGGATTTGACAGAAGCAATGTTGGAGCAGGGAAAAAAACTGGCAAAGCAAGAAGGTATTCAGAACATATCATTTGTATCGGGGAATGCGGAATGCTTACCTTTTGAAGATGAAACATTTGACCTTGTGATTACAAGACTTTCATTGCACCATTTTGTTGAGCCTGAAAAGCCTTTTCGGGAGATGCAACGAGTTTTGAAAAAAGGTGGAAAACTTGTTATTTGGGATATGGTAGCGACTACAGAAGAATTGCGTGAAACTAATGACGCTATTGAAACGATGCGTGATAACTCACATACAAGAATACTTAGCAGAGAAGAATTTGAAGCATTGTTTGAGGATGCTTTTGAGCTTCAGCTTGAAGAAACAACACTTGTTCCTGTAAATCTACAAAGTTGGATGGATTTGACAAGTACACCAGAGGATATTCAAAAAGATATTATTGATAAAATGGAATACGATTTGAATGGTGGAGATAAAACAGGTTTTAATCCCTATATCAAGGAGGGACAAATATGCTTTGACCATAGGTGGTTATTGCTGATTGGAAAAAAGGAAAACTAATCCCCATTTATCAAGAAAAAGAAACTTTCAATAAGCTGGTGTGTTTAACCGAGAGACGAATTTGATTTTTACTAATTGTTTATGTAAAGGAATGCCTTGTGATTATATCTGCGATAGTTGTGTAATTGGACAAAAGAGAGCAAAATATGTCGGGACAAAAATATGCTTTGCGAGGATATGATATGAATAAGGCCAAAAGAATAGTAGATAATATGGATTCTGAAAATGCATTTGCGGTTTGTTCGGAGATTGGAATTATTGATGAAAATGCAACACCGCTTAAGCAGGCAAGATATATTAATGAGCTTTTAAATACCACTGAGAGTATGAAGATATATATGACTGATACTATGCGAAAATGTGGTGGGTGCTGCTTGTCAACCAATGCTATAAAAATAGCAAAAAAATTATACGCTAAATCTAACGATATAGCAGAATTTTTGAATCTTCTGAATGAAGCAGATATTGGCGGAAGGAACTTACATATTTTTGATGGAAAGATTATTGCTGTATACAAAAAATGTTATTGTAATATACCTAAAAAAGTTGAGAATATGAATAAAAAGTATTGT
>OGDS01002365.1_pt1 | contig 11362 bp, 8 predicted proteins | sample 1570351 | NCBI WGS metagenome assembly OGDS01 (sample SAMEA2581974, study PRJEB24529) | metagenome | biome: Human gut stool | place: China | collected 2011
AAACGATATACACAACAACGACAGCCACACTCATAAAACTGCTGATAATTTTATCAATAATTCTCTCTGCAGCGAGCATACAATATTTTTTGATATTGAAACAACCGGCTTTTCGCACAAGACAAGCTTCTGTTATTTAATCGGCACTGCTTATATAAAGAATTCCATACTTACCATAATACAGTGGCTTGCCCAGTCCAAGGCTGACGAAGTGCAGGTAATAGCAAGCTTTTTTAATGCTGCCGCTTCATTTGATACACTGGTGCATTTTAATGGAGATAATTTTGACATTCCATTTATTAAAGACAGAGCCGCACACCTTAACATTCCGTACACACTTGATAAGCTCTTAAGCTATGATTTATACAAATGTGTACGTCCATTAAAGACATTACTAAAGCTTGAAAGTTGTAACCAGAAGTCTGTTGAGCAATTCCTTAACATAAGCCGTGATGATGAATTCTCTGGCGGCGAGCTTATCAAGGTATACAACGACTATGTTAAGACTGGCGAAGCTTCTTACGAAGAACTGCTTCTGCTTCATAATTATGATGATGTATACGGACTAATCCAGCTTTCATCTATAACTGCCTACAATGCTGTATTAGAAGAAAATGTAACCTATACCGGATATTCTGTTGAATATTCCGATGATACTAATAAAAATGGAGATTTAATAATTAACTATACCCTGCCCTGTGCAGTTCCCATACCCGTTATTCATCTTGATAATAATGGATATGCCATAAGAATCAATGGCAATACTATGAAAATCAAACTGCCATTAATAACTGATAATCTCAGATTATATTATAGTGATTATAAGAATTACTACTATCTTCCATACGAAGATACTGCCATTCACAAAAGTGTAGCTGCTTATGTTGATGCTGAATGTAAAGTGAAAGCAACCAGAGAAACAGCATACACTAAAAAATTCGCTTCGTTTATCAAACTGCCTTGTTACAATACAGACAGTCTCCAGACTTCTGAATATATATTCAGATATGAGTATAATGATGCTAATATATACCTTTTATACGATAAAAAAGAACTGCCTGAAGACATAATTCTTCAGGCAGTACATATACTGATTACTTTTTTCTGTAGAAAAACAACTCACTAGATTCATAACCAAGGTCTTTATAATTTATAATCTGCTCTGTATTACCAACAAATAAACAGCCACCCTTAACTAATGAATCATTGAACTTCTTATATATCTCTAACTTGGCATCTTCTGTAAAATAGATAAGTACATTTCGGCAAACTATAAGATGACAGCTCTGAGGATATGAGTCTTTTAAAAGATTAGACTTCTTGAACTCAACGCACTTCTTAATCTCATCTGAAATCTTATAGTACTTATCTCCCATTTTTTCAAAATATTTATTCTTATACTCATCAGGAAGCCCCTTTAAGCTGTTGGCTGAATACACGCCATCTTTGGCCTTTTCAAGAACCTGGTCATCTATATCGGTAGCATATATCTTTATATCTTTAAGTGGGACTTTCTTTGCAAGCACCATTGCAAGTGAATATGGCTCATCACCTGTTGAACAAGCAGCACTCCATATCTTAAGTCTTGGTCCAAACTTCTTAATCAGGTCTGGAAGGATAATCTCATCAAGCTTCTTCCATAACGCTGGATTTCTATAGAATTCTGACACATTAATTGTAAGATAATTAACGAATTCATCAAGCATCTGGGCATCATTCTTTATCGCATTGCAATAACTGTCATAACCTGTATGCTTATTCCTTGCTATAAGTGTATCTATTCTTCTCTTCATCTGCTTTTCTTTATAAGCATTAAGGTCAATTCCTGTAAGTCCTAACACAAATTTCTTAAAATCTTCATAATCTTTAACCATATTGATATCCTCTGTTCTTTCCTGTAACATATTCCGCAGTTGTTGCAATCCCTTAGCTTTATATGGATTTTATCACACAATATTAATTGTGTCAAAATTTTATCATTATATAAAAAATATAAAAACATTACATAAAATATCTAATTACCATATCCAATTAAGCTTACCATTATATTCAATTTTACAATATTCTGGATTTTACAACTCATTCTGCCAATATTGAATTTGCCAATATATTAAACATCGTATTAGACATATATAATTAATTACATTATAATAAACATTAATTTACTATATCAATTTAATCTAAGCACAATACGCACATATCACCAATTTATAAAATAGAAGGAATTAACACAATGAACGAAGAACAGCTTTTAAAAAGAAAAATAATAGATACTGCCAATCAGGCTTTCAATCACAATATATATACTTACACTAATTTTTTAAGTATAAATGAACTGTCGTCTGTCAACAAAATGAGCAACGAATTATCATTTATACCATATGATGAATGGGGTGGCAATCCTGTATGTGAACGCAAAATAATACGTTTCGGCTCTGAGGAACTCTATGGCTATGATGCCGGTTACCCTATCTCAACTATCCGAATAAGCCCATTATCCGTCAAATTTGCTGAACAGCTTAACCACCGTGATTACCTTGGCGCAATTATGAACCTTGGAATTGAACGCGAACTAGTCGGTGACATTATAATTAAAGTGCCTGATGCTTATGTATACTGCCTTTCGCACATAGCTGATTATATATGTGATAATCTGGACTCTATTAAACACACACACATAAGATGTACAATATGCACTGATGAGATTGAAGCAATCAAACCAGAACTTGAAGAGATACGAATAATTGCTGCTTCTAAGCGGATTGATGCAGTTGTTGCTTCCCTCACCAGATTATCACGCAGTAATTCCAATGAGCTATTTACGTCCAAGAAAATATTCCTCAATGGAATATGTACCGAGAATAAAAGCCAGAACTTAAAGAAAGATGATGTACTTGTAATCCGTGGACATGGAAAGTATATCTTTATAGGTGATGAAGCCGAAACCCGCAAAGGACGAAGCTATCTGACACTTATGCAATATAAGTAATTATTCTTCTAATATAATTCGCACCCCAGATTTTGACAGAAAGCTTAAGGAAATTTAAGGAAATTTAACAAGAGCTGTACACCAACATTGTATATATACTTTCTACCGGTTTTACCCGGCATAGAAAGTATATATCACACTAAGGTGTACAGCTCTTATATTATCAAATATTAAGTTACAGCCAATCATCAGAACATCTGACAATTAATTATTAAATTATTCTTCTGTAGCCTCTTCCTGTGGTTCTGCATCATCTAATAATGCTTTCATACTAAGGCTGATCTTCTTGTCAGCTTCGTTAAGGTCTACAACCTTAGCTTCAATTTCCTGACCAATCTTTAATACATCTTCTGGCTTGTTGATGTGTTCCTTAGAAATCTGTGATACGTGAAGTAAAGCATCAATGCCGTCTTCAAGCTGAACAAAAGCACCAAAGTCAGTCATTCTTGCTACCTTACCAGTAACAACATTACCTACAGCATACTTTGTTGAAGCATCATTCCAAGGGTTCTGGTCTGGATATTTAACTGAAAGTGCAATCTTGTCACCATTGATTTCCTTGATGAAGCACTTAACTGAATCGCCAACCTTATATGCCTTCTTAGGGTTCTCTGTTCTTCCCCAAGACATCTCTGAAATATGAAGAAGTCCGTCTACACCACCAAGGTCAATGAATGCACCAAAATCTGTTACATTCTTAACTGTACCTTCGATTGTATCTCCTTCTTTAATCTTAGAAAGAAGTTCTTCCTGAGCTGCCTTCTTCTTAGCTACGATAAGCTGCTTGCAGTCACCAATCACCTTTCTGTTCTTTGGATCATATTCTGTTAATACAAATGTAATCTCCTTACCATTGTATTCTGAGAAATCCTTAACATAAGAATCTGATACAAGGCTTGCTGGAATGAAGATTCTTGTCTCATCAACAACAACTTCAAGACCACCCTTAATAACTCTTGATACATTAGCTGTTATAGCTTCTTTGTTATTAAATGCTTCTTCAAGTCTCTTGCTTCCACTCTCTGCAACAAGCTTTCTATATGTAAGAAGAACCTGTCCTTCTCCATCATTAAGCTTAAGCACCTTTGCCTTCATCTCATCTCCAACAGAAACAACTGTTGTTAAATCGATACCTGGTGTTGATGAATATTCACTTCTTGTGATAATTCCATCGTGCTTATAGCCTATGTTAAGAACGATATGGTCTTCTTTAACTGCTATTACAGTGCCATCAACAACTTCTCCTGTATGAATTTCCTTCCACTCTTCGTTAGCTAACATCTCTGCAAAATTCTCTGACATTAGTATAAACCTCCTCAATGATATTGTTCGGGGTCGATGCCCCAGCTGTAATACCTATGCTGTCTATGAATCTTAAATCGTTAAGATTAAGATCTCTTAGAGTTTGAATGTAAAATGTATCCTCACATTCGCCTTTACAAATCTCATACAGTTTTCTCGTATTGGAACTACTCTTGTCACCAATGACAATCATCGCACTAACTTTCCGTGCAATATCTCTTGCCTCTGTCTGACGTTCTTCCGTGGCATTACAAATAGTATTTTTAATGGTAATATTGTAACTCTTTTTGTTGATAATTTCAACTAATTCTTGAAATTTATTGTAATTAAATGTCGTTTGGGATACAACAACCACTTCTTTTGCCCTGTCAAGCTCAAGATTTTGTGCTTTTTCGATAGAATCCACTATATATACAGGACTTACTGACCACCCTTTAATGCCCTCAACTTCCGGGTGTTTCTCATTGCCTATTATTACAATCTGCTTTCCTGCCTTGCTCTCCTGCTCAACTATTCTGTGTATTTTAAGAACAAATGGACAGGTTGCATCTACAACTTCATAATTCTTTGTCTTTATGCTCTCATACACATTTTTAGATACACCATGCGACCTTATTATGACAGTAGCATTATCAATACCGTCAAGCTGTGCTACATCTGATATTGCCTTGACCCCTTTGCTTTCAAGGTCCTTTACAACTTCATCGTTATGTATGATAGGTCCGTATGTGTATACATTTTCCATTCCTGTTCTTTCATACACTGTATCCACTGCACGGTGAACTCCAAAGCAGAAACCAGCAGACCTGGCAAGTATAACTTCTGCCTCTTTCATATATCCTCCAAATCACTACTTTGCTTTATTAATAACTGTCTTGATGGCTTCCACCACCTCATCAATTCCCATATCAGAACTGTCTACAAGAACTGCATCATCTGCCTGCTTTAATGGTGAAATATCCCTGTGCATATCCTGATAATCTCTCTGTTCAATATCCTCTTTTATCTTCTGTAAATCACATTCTTCACCCTTTGCCTTAAGTTCGTCATATCTTCTTCTGGCTCTGGCATCAGAACTTGCAGTAAGATATATCTTTACATTGGCATCTGGAAGAACTGTTGTGCCAATATCACGTCCATCCATAACAACATTTTCTGCTGCCGCAAGCTCTCTTTGCAAATCAACAAGCTTGCTTCTTACAGCCTTATACTTAGATGTCTTTGAAGCCATATTGCCTGTTGCCTCAGTTCTTAAAAGACTGGTTACATTCTCGCCGTTAAGGATAACCTGCTGTTCGCCGTCTTTATATTCTATTGTTATCTTTACATTATCGACTGCCGCATTAATCGCAGCTTCATCTGCGGGGTCAATATTATTCTGGTTAAAATATACCGCCATTGCCCTGTACATAGCACCGGTATCTACATATATATAACCCATCTGCTTAGATATAAGCTTTGCTATTGTACTCTTGCCAGCTCCTGCCGGTCCATCAATTGCTACTGAATAAGACATAATAATCCTCTTTTCTGCCTGTGTTATAAAACACGCTGGCATTATTTAATTATTCAAATGCATTGCTGCAGCATACGCACTCGACCACGCTACCTGCAAGTTAAAACCGCCTGTAACCGCATCTACATCAAGCACCTCTCCTGCAAAATACACATTTTTAACTAACTTTGACTCCATAGTTGTCGGATTGATTTCTTTAACATCAACACCGCCCTGTGTAATTATAGCTTCATTAAAGCCTCTTGTACCGGTTATTGTCATTTCAAAATGCTTTAACAGATGTACAAGCCTTAATCTTTCTTCCCTTGTTATCTCATTAACCTGTTTATCTTTATTGATATCACTGAGCCTTACTATAACAGGGATAAGTTTCTTAGGAAGCAGCTTATCAAGTGAATTACGGAAGGTTTTATTCTTTTCCTCTGAGAAATCCCTAAGAACTCTCTCATCAAGCTGTTCCTCTGATAAAGCTGGCTTTAAATCTATCACAAGCTTAAGCGGTCTTTTTCTTAATATTGCTGTTGTATAACTGCTCGCACTAAGAATAACTGGCCCGCTCACACCAAAATGCGTAAATAGCATTTCACCAAAGTCACTATACAGCTCTTTACGGCTGTCACCCATACTGTCATATATGCTTATTGCTATATTCTTAAGGCTCAGTCCCATAAGCTCTGAAGCCCATTCTTCTCTTACTGTGAGAGGAACTAATGCCGGTATAATAGGTGTAACATTATGTGAAAGTGCCTTTGCAAATCTATAGCCATCGCCTGTTGAACCAGTGCTTGAATAAGAATTACCACCTGTTGCTATAATGCAGGAATCAGCTTTTATAACCTGCTTTCTGCCAGTAGATAACTCCTTAACTTCAACACTTACAAACTGCGATATATATTCTGGCTCTTTTTTCTTAGATTTAGGTTCTTTTTTCTTGGATTTATACTTTTTTTCAAGTTTTACACTATCATTTGCTATATTCTCTGATACTGCATTGCAAGATACTATTTTCCCTGACACTGCATTTTCTGATACTACATTCTCTGATAATTCCCTGGCTGTAACATCAACAACCTCTGTGCTAAGCATAATATCCACTTTGCATTTTCTTAATTCTCTTGCCAATGTGCCGATTACATCTGATGAATGGTCTGACTCTGGAAAACAGCGGTTACCTCGTTCTATTTTAAACTTAAGTCCAAGTTCATCAAAGAATCCCATTACATCATAATTAGAAAAGCCTTTAAATGAACTGTACATAAATTTAGGGTTGGTTACAACACTATTTTTAATGTCGTCCTCATCACCAGCATTAGTAAAATTACAGCGGCCTTTTCCTGTTATAAAAAGCTTCTTTCCAAGCTTATCATTCTTTTCTATAAGAGTTACTGTGTGTCCATTTCTGGCGGCTATAATAGAAGCCATCATACCTGCCGCCCCGCCTCCAATAACTACAACTTTACTCATAGGAAACCTCTCTATCCTCTTTATTCCTGAACCAAAAGTTCTTTGAAATATGGTAACTCAAGTGCCCAGTCACAGAATGTATGCCATTCTGCAAGCTTATGGTTTCTTCTTGAATAATACATTCCTGCAAGATTTTCATAATTAAATGTGCATGTACGCATCTGATTATAGCTTTCTGGAAGCAACTGAATCATACTATACCAAAGGTCTTTATCCTTAGTTTCTATGAACTTCTGGCGTATTGTTTCAAGAAAATCTATATTCTTCTGCATCATATCTAACGCCTCAGAAGTACAATGGTCAACGCTGAAATCTTCCATTTCAAATGACTTGCTGTGGATTTTATGCATTGTACTTGTTGAATTGGCAACTGTTCCAACCTTATATGTATCGTATTCCTTCCACCAGTAGATTGGTGCTGTTATATCTACTGTTACAAATATCTGTCTTATAAACTTTCTATGGTCTGAACCAGCCTTGCAGAGCCTTTTCGCTAAATCTAAATCATTAGGTCCAAATGTGAATACTCCATTTTCTGTCTTACTATCCATTCTAGCCCAGCTATTAAGCGGATTTCTCGCTCCTCTCATAGCATTTTCAAAATTCATAACTTCAAATCTTTCAAGCTTAATCATCTATTCAAATACCTTTCTGTGTTTATTAGTAACGTATATTGTGACATTATTATAAATAACGCATACATATTTATATTACACTATTATTAGTGCAAAGTATATAGTTGACTTAAAATAATAAAATTGACCTTTAGAAGCCATAATATACCTCCAAAGGTCAATCTTATTTTAGTTCACAATATATATGCAATTAATTCTTACAATAATTACATTATCAATTCCTGCAATATAATATTAATAACACCATATTAATTAAAGAAGGCTCTTGCGTAATTCTGCTCCATCCTTAGCACTAAGATATGCAGGTGCAATATCAAATACTGTCTTACAACCGCTCTGACCTTCCTTATAAAGACGATAAGCTGCTCTTGCATATGCTACGATAACGCAAGATGTGAATTCTGGGTTAGAATCAAGCTTTAAGCTGTATTCTATAACGTGATTGTTCTCTTTGTTCCAGCCTGTCTTTCCTGTACGGATAACAAATCCTCCGTGAGGAATTCCACTGTGGTTTTTCTTTAATTCTTCTTCACTGATAAAATGTACTGTTGTATCGTAATCAGCGAAATAGTTAGGCATATTCTTGATTGTTTCTTCTACCTTTGCAGCATCAGCACCTTCCTCTAATACTACAAAACATTCTCTTGTATGCTTCTGTCTTGTTGTAAGCTCTGGATTCTCGCCATTTCTTACAGATTCTAAGGCTGCCTCAACTGGAATTGTATACTGCTTGCCATCCTTGACGCCCTCAACTCTTCTGATAGCGTCTGAATGTCCCTGACTTACGCCCTTACCCCAGAATGTATAATCTTTGCCTTCTGGTAAAATAGCATTGGCATACATACGGTTTAAAGAGAACATACCTGGATCCCAGCCTACTGATATAATTCCAACGTGTCCGCTCTTCTTAGCCGCAGAATCAACATTTTCAAAATGTTCTGGAATTCTTGCGTGTGTATCAAAGCTGTCAACTACGTTAAACATCTCTGCAAACTTTGGTGTCTGTACTGGTAAATCTGTAGCACTTCCACCGCAAAGAATCATTACGTCTATCTTATCCTTCCACTGCTCTACCTCATCTACTGAGCATACTAAAGCACCCTCTGTCAATATAGATACGCTTTCTGGTGCACGTCTTGTAAATACTGCTACAAGCTCCATATCTGGATTTTGCCTGATAGCACACTCAACGCCTCTTCCAAGATTTCCGTATCCAATAATACCTATTCTCATATTCTGCCTCCATTTTATACATATTTACTGTATTTCACATATAATTAGTGTGAACAAACACTGCTTTAATATTACTTTTTAAAAATACATATGTCAACTCTCATTCAGGCAGTTTTTTATCAATAAATATTATTACTGTTCTTTCTTTAACTTACCAGCCATTAAAATTGTAAATCCAATGCCCATTAATGATAATACTAATAAATATCCTGCCCAGTATATATGTGTCATATCTCCTGTCGGTGGTGTTTCAACTGTATTACCTGCGGCTTCTGTTACATTTTCTACTGATGTGTCTGGTAAACTTATATCTGATGAACTGCTTGTAATCTGCTGTTTTGTAATAAGATATGTTGAGCAGTGATCCTGTTCTACTGTCATATAACCATCATTATCAACTACAGCTGACATCATACTAATTATTGTTCCATCATCTAAGAGCTGGCTGTAATAAAGTGTCTGGCCTGCATATGCTTTTCCAACATTTAACTTAATACTTGCCGTTGCTGGAAGCACGCCGGAATAATTGTATACAATCTTAGATACGAATATATCCTCTGTTACATCTGCCGGCATATCTCCTGCTTCTTTTATATCAGAAGTAATTGCTGTTGAGAAGTCATATATTGCAACCTGTGATACTTCTGACATTGTTCCTTTTGCAAATGTAAATGTAACATCATTGTTAGATTTAATAACAACATCATTCACCTTGTTATCTTCAATAATCTTTCTGATTTCATCAGCCTTAATAGTTGTGCTGCCGTCTGATACATCTACTACTGTATTAGTGGTGCTTGACTCTGGTGTCGATGGCTTCTCATCTGCTGGTGTATCTGTTGTGTTGTCAGATGGATTATTGGTTGTGTCTCCTTTTGAATTATCTGTCGTATTATCACTAGATGATTTAGCTGTAAATGTAAGCTTATCTGCTACACATTCAACATTATAAAGACCTTCTATCTCTGTACCGTCATACTTGTATCCGTCTGGAAGATTATCACTTTCCACTACAGGATTGTATGTTGCTACAGGATTGTCATAATCAATAAGCCATAATTCATCATTGCTTCGTTCATCTACACCAAGCTTTTCAAGAAGCTTGCATATTTTATAAAATGATTTTCCGTTTTCATATGCATATGCAGATACATATCTTTCCTTTGTTGCTGTATTGATTATAACCTGACTTGTTCCGCCGCTTCCACTGTCTGACTCATAATATGAAATTGGATTGTCTAATGTGGTCTTGGTATATCCAGCAGGGATATTATCATATTCACCTACTTTGTCAGCATAATATACATCGCCCATAGCTTTCTTTGTAGTAAGCTTATATAATGTATAAGTCACTTTAGCAGGTTCAACATATGTCAGCTCTTTAATATAATATAATGAAGTATTATCTGTCTCGTTCTTATATACTATATTAGTTGTATAAGGGTCGTACTCATAATACCTGGCATATAATTGTGATATTTGCAGTGGATGTGAAACATTATATGTTAAATTTTCCTTTAATGTTCCATTATCTTTGATTGGTTTGTCCGTTTGATTATCGCTTGTATACACTACTGCCTTTGAACCTGAATATATAGTGACATTACATGTGTCTGCAACTGAAAGTACTGAATTAGTTCCCTCAGCGAAGAAAGCTACACCATAATCACCTGTTCTGTCTGCATTAATAACCAGGGAACCATTGCCACATATATTGATGGAACCGCCCCAGGCATCACCATATGAACCAATACCTCCGATTTCATTATCACCAATAAGGTTAATCTTGAAATCATCACCCATCATATTAGTAGCTATTCCAGCAGTCTTGTTTTTATAATTATTTAATGTAAGTGTGTTGGTTTCTCTGTCATAAGACATTCCATCTATGGAATTAGTGCCTTTTGATGAGAACAGCAGCGTACTTTCCTCTCCATTTCTTACATTAATATAAGCATAAGCCCAATCGCCAGTATCACATGGTCCGTTGGCAGCTTTTACTTGTGGTGCTGCAAATGAAACTGCTGCCGATACAGCGAGCACAACAGCTCCAACTAATGCTGTCATTTTTTTACTATGACATTTTTTGTTTTTTACCATAAGTTATTCCTCCTGTTTCTTATATTTTTATGCTGATATATTACTTTATTTATTCTTCTAATTGCAGTTGTCATATATCCCAATCTGTCATAAAATGACAAAAATGGGCGTGGGACTAACGTC
>OGDS01002373.1_pt1 | contig 11336 bp, 10 predicted proteins | sample 1570351 | NCBI WGS metagenome assembly OGDS01 (sample SAMEA2581974, study PRJEB24529) | metagenome | biome: Human gut stool | place: China | collected 2011
AGTCTCGGTGCGTTATGCGACTATTATCATATTGAGAATCCTGCTGCTCACCGCGCATACTATGATGCACTCGCAACCGCAAAGCTTTATCAGACACTGGCACACTATTTTGAGCCACAGGATCCGAAAGTGTTCCAGCCTCTTCAACTTCAATATAAAATTAAAAAAGTGCAGCCTGCCACACCAAAGCAGATTGCACTCTTAGAACGTCTGACGGAACAGAAAGAACTGATACCTGACTGGGATACAGCTACGCTGACAAGAAGCGAAGCCTCCCGAATCATTGACAGGCTTTTGAAATCTTAATCTTCCTGAAGTCTCTGTACCATTGCCCAGATTGCCTTTGCTGAATTGAAGTTCACCGGCATCATCTCAGAGGCTTCAATGCTGATATCAAATGCATCCTCCAGCTCTGATACAAGTGTAATGATCGCGAAAGAATCAAGAAGCTGATCATCAATCAGAGCTGTCTCGTTCTCATAGTCAATACTATCATCAACCCCATTTGCGTTTTCCCGTTTCCGGGGATCGGCATATTCATAACAGCAGGTACCGTCAAACTCGTAAAGGCCCTGCTCATCCTTGCAGAAGTGCGCGGGGACCCAGTCCAAAATCACCGGAATGTTGTTTTCGTGAAGGTGGTTTACAAACCACATGAAATCCTCCGGCGTACCGAACCGGGAGGTGGGCGCAAAGTATCCGGTGCACTGGTAACCCCAGGAATCATCCAGAGGATGCTCCGTCACCGGCAGCAGCTCCACGGCAGTGTAGCCCATCTCCTTCACATAAGCCGCCAGCTGCCGGGCCATATCCCGGTAATCCAGGAACTCGCCGTTTTCATGCTTCCGCCACGAGCCGAGATGGACCTCGTAAATATTCAGCGGCTGATGGTACACCGGCTGCTTATTGCGGCGGAAGTCCTCATCCGTCCAGGAAAAATGCTCAATGTCATAGAGCTTGCTGGCGGTGCCGGGGCGGGTCTCCGTATGGAACCCGTAGGGGTCCGCCTTGTAGTGAACTCTGCCATCCTCGCCGGTAATGGCATACTTATAGCTGGTATAGACGGGCAGGTCCGGAAGAAATCCCTGCCAGAATTCGCCCTTTTGGGTAAGTGGATCAACGGTCAGGTCCCAGCCGTTAAAATCTCCGACCACGGAAACAGCCTTTGCATGAGGCGCCCAAACGTTGAACCACCAGCCGTGGACGTCTCCCTCTGTGGCAGGATGCGCACCGAAGAGCCGCCAGCCGTCCGTCAAGCTGCCGCTGTGATACAGTTGAGTCTGATCTGCCATGGGTCTCCCCTTTCTGCTGCCATATTATTTTTTCTCATACTGAGGGTAGCATTTTAAAACGATTACGTCAAGGCAGCCGCAATTCATTTTACAGATGATATACTTTGATTTTATATTATACCGCCGGATAGCCGAAAGCGTCAAGGTAAGAGGGTGTCGAAAAGGAAAGACACTCTTTGTCCGATTTGTCTTACTTTTCCAGTTTTTGTTCCCGCTTCTTGTAGAATATGCCGGTGCACAAGGCGTTTAAGGTCTGTTAAGATGAGTACATTCCATCTGTCGGACCCACTGGCCTGACAGCAAAATTCAGGCCCCGCGGGCCGTAAACAAGGAGTTTTCATGATTTCCTTCCTGACTGACATCACGGTGGACGGCGTAGCCCTCTGGGTGGTACTGCTGATCTGCGTCGGCGTTTTCTTAGGCGCGTTTATGGACGCCATCGCCGGAGGCGGCGGGATCATCACCGTCCCTACCTATCTCATGGGCCTCTCAAACCTTCCCATTTATAACGCTTTGGGGACGAATAAACTCTCCTCCGGCATCGGCACGATTTTTTCCACAGCCCGGTTCATCCATCAGGGACTGGTGGACTGGAAGCTCTTTGCCCCGGCGGTAATCTTATCCCTGACCGGCTCCGTCTGCGGCACCTGGCTCCAGCACCACACCCCTGCGGTAGTGCTGAAATACCTGCTGCTGGTGGTGCTGCCGGTGGTGGCGTTCATCACCCTGCGGACCCGGAAGTGGCCGGATGAAACAGCGCCGCTGGACCCTTGGCTGCGGCGGCTCATCATCTGGGGCTCGGCCTTTGTCATCGGCGGATATGACGGGTATTACGGCCCCGGCACCGGCACCTTCATGATGATTGCGCTGGTGCGTTTCGCCAAGCTGGATACCCGCCACGCGGCCGGCGGCGTAAAGGTGGTCAATCTGGCCTCCAATCTGGGCAGCCTGTTCACCGCCCTGCGGGCCGGGTATGTGCTGGTGGGCGTTGGCCTGATCTCCTCCGTGGCATCCATTCTGGGGCACTATATCGGTGCGGGTCTGGCTATCAAAAACGGCAGCAAGATCGTCCGGCCCACGGTGATCGCAGTCCTGCTTCTGCTGACCGTAAAGGTGGGCAGTGAGCTTTTATTCCCGGAATTCTGGAGTTGAGGTGCGTAATATGTGTGAGAAAAAGACTATCGGTATTTTAGGCGGCATGGGCCCTCTGGCCACCGCCGACCTGTTTCAGAAGATCACTCTGCTGACGGAGGCGGAAACGGACCGGGATCATATCCGGGTGTACATCGACAGCAATGCCAACATTCCCGACCGCACCGCCGCCATCCTCAGCAACGGCCCGGACCCGGTACCGGAAATGGCAAGTGCCCTCCGGAATCTGGAAGCCTGCGGTGCAGACTGTGTCATCATGCCCTGCAACACCGCCCATTACTTCCTGCCCCGGCTTCAGGCCATGACAAAGATTCCCTTCCTCAGCATCCTTACCGCTGCCGCGGAAGCCTGCAAAACCCGGTTTCCCGGAAAAACCGTGGGAATTCTGGCCACAAAGGGGACGCTTTCCGCTCAACTGTATCAAAATGCCCTTGGGGAAGCCGGTGTGCCGTACCTGACCCCGGAGACAGAAGAGCAGGATGCCCTCATGCGGGTCATCTATGACGGTGTCAAAGCCGGAAAAGGTCCGGACGCTTACCGGGCGGATCTTTTGACCGTGGTGGAGCATATGATGACCCGTGGGGCCGGTGTGTTCCTGCTGGGCTGCACGGAACTCCCCTTGGCTGCGGAGGCCGTGGGCCTGACGGTCCCCGTGGTGGATCCCACGGCGGAGCTTGCAAAAGCCGCCATCCGTTTCTGCGGCTTCCGTGTACGGGCAAAATAAGCAAAAAACGCCCATAGAATCTCTGTTTTGACGAATGATCCAGTGAAACAGATGGGATTTTGCACAAAATAAACAACTTTATTAGTGCGGACTTTACAAGTTCCCGGCATACCGCTATAATATCTCCAATCATATTTGCGTAAATTTCTGCGAATTTTACGCACAGCGTATTAAAAAGTGTGAAAGAGGGAGCGTATTCTATGGAAAAAAAGAAAAAACTGTCCCTGCCGGTACAGATCTTTATTGCTCTGGTACTGGGTATCGTTGTCGGTCTGGTGTTCTACTTCACCGGCGCGGCCGGCTTCACCACCAGCTACATCAAGCCCTTCGGTGATATCTTCGTCAACCTGCTGAAGTTCATCGTGGTGCCTGTGGTGCTGCTGTCTATGATCGACGGCATCATCTCCATGGGCGACATGAAAAAGGTAGGCGCCGTGGGCTGGAAGACCATTCTCTACTTCATGGTCACTACCGCCGTGGCCTGCGTCATCGGTCTGGTTCTGGCAACGGTGTTCAACAACGCGGGCCTGTTCCCCAACCTCAGCGAGGCCGCTCAGGCCGCCGAGTACGAGGCCAAGGAATACGCCGGCTTCATGGCAACTCTGGTTGCCATTTTCCCCACCAACATGTGGAAGGCGTTTACCGAAGCCAATATGCTTCAGGTCATCGTCATTGCCCTGCTGTTCGGCGGCTCCATTCTGGCTGCCGGCGAGAAGTCCAAGCTGGTCCGGGACATGGTGACCTCCGCTTATGCCGTGGTTGAGCGGCTGATGGAATTCATCATCTCCCTGAGTCCCATCGGTGTGTTTACCTACATGACCTGGGTGGTTGCCACCCAGGGCGCTGAGATCCTCGGCTCTCTGGCGCTGGTCATTCTGTGCGCCTACATCGGCTACATTCTCCACGCCGTGCTGGTCTATTCTGTTTCCGCCAAGGCGTTTGCCGGCATCAGCCCCGTCAAGTTCTTCAAGAATGCTTCCGCGGCTATGATCTTCGCCTTTACCTCCACCTCCTCCGCCGCGACCCTGCCGGTCTCCAAGGAGTGCGCCGATGCTCTGGGCGCTGAGGACGATATTTCCTCCTTCGTGCTGCCTCTGGGCGCCACCATCAACATGGACGGCACCGCCATCTATCAGTGCGTTGCCACTGTGTTCCTGGCCACCTGTGCCGGTATGCAGCTGACCCTGAGCCAGATGATCCTCATTGTGGTCACCGCTACGCTGGCCTCCATCGGCACCGCCGGTACTCCCGGTGCCGGTATGATCATGCTGGCCATGGTGCTGGAAGCCATCGGCATCCCCGTGGCTTACATCGGCCTGATCGTGGCTGTGGACCGTCTGTTCGACATGGGCCGTACCTGCCTGAACGTCACCGGCGACATTGCCTGTTCCCTGTGCGTCACCAAGTGGGAGAGCAAGAAGAAGTAAATCAAAGTACACGATACACAAAAGGAAAGGCCGCATAAGCGGCCTTTCCTTTTTGTCCTCTTATTCTGTTTTCTGGCCCCGGCGGCCCAGGCGGATGGCCTCCCGGGTATAGCTCACCGACAGCACCGCCCAGATCACCAGCACCACGGCACTGGGCAGGATGCCGTAGTGAAAGACCATGTTCCCCAGAAGCAGCACGCCCCAGCAGTAAGGACAAAAGCGGCTCACCGTAACGTAGGCCTTGTAGCTGGCCTGGCCGATCTGGCGGCGCTCCGCCTCGTCGCAGCTTTCCCACCAGCGCTCCTGGAACTTCATGTCATATACGCTGCCCCGCTTTTCCGGATTCATCTTCTTGGTGAGGTCCACCGTCTTCTGTTGGAGCAGAGTGGCCAGTGCGATGACTACCAGAAAGATCACCAGCAGCGTGATCGTATTACCATCGGAGCTCTGGGGCAGCTTCGCGGTGCCGGCATTGAAAAAGAAGAAGCTGACGATCACCGTCAGGCTGTCCAGCAGCAACGCCCAGCTCAGGCGCTCCTCCGCCCGCTGCATCACGTCCTCATCCTCGCCGTCCCAGCCATGGAAGGCAGTGTCGGACTTGCGGTACTGGTACAGTCCAAGACCCAGCAGCACGGCGGCACAGGCAGCCATAGCCCAGGGGGATGCGGCGCCCAGCAGGTGGGCAAACGCCGCACCGAAAGCAGTATGGTCCTCCCAGAAATACCCGGCCACACCGGACAGACCACCCAGCACACCGCCGATAAGGCTAGCCACCACTAAGATCCCCAAAAATCTGGGAAATGCCTTTTGATTCTCACTTTTCTGCTTCATTGCGCACATCCTCCTCATAGCTAAAAATATCCTCCACAGAGACCTGGCACAGCTTTGCCAGCTTCAGCGCCAGGGTCACAGAGGGGGAGTAGTCCCCCCGCTCGATCTGGCTGATGGTCTGGCGGGAGACCCCCGCCAGACGGCCCATTTCCTGCTGGTTGACTCCCAGCCGGGCCCGGTATTCCTTCAATCGGTTATACAGGGGCATAGGCCCCTCCTTTCTGTTAGGTCCGCTTGTCAATTTGACAACTATCTTTGTCATTTATGGATGATACCATTGACAAGGAAAGTTGTCAATATGGAATTGAAAATTTTTTCGCACTCCGTTGATAGGAAAAACGGTTCTTCCCTTTTTGCGTGAAATATGCTATACTTATTCCGCATTTTTGCGGGAAACGGGAAAGAAGGGAGGCGGTCCAATGGAATTTGCCAATGACCCCATTGCCCGGCGGATCCGGGAAGCCGCCGGACGGGGAACACTTTCCCACGCGCTGCTGTTTTCCGGCAGCGGGGACCGGATCGCCGCCGCGCAGTACGCTGCTGCGGCCATGGAGTGTCAGGGCGGCGGACAAAAGCCCTGCGGGACATGTCCCGCCTGCCGCAAGGTGTTCTCCGGCATTCACCCGGACGTTATCACCGTCCGGGACGAGGCCCATAAGAACCTCTCCGTGGACACCGTCCGCCAGATCCGCGCCGATGCCTATATCCGGCCCAACGAGGGTGCCCGGAAGGTCTATATCTTTCCGGACTGCACCATTCTGACAGAGCAGGACCAGAACGTACTGCTGAAGATCGTAGAGGAAGGCCCGCCCTACGCGGCATTCCTCTTCTGTGCGGAAAATTCTTCCGTGGTCTTGCAGACGCTCCGTTCCCGGTGCGTGGAGCTGAAGCTCCATCCCGCCGTCACCGTGGAAAAGGAAAGCTCGGAGGCGGGCGTGGAGCTGTGCCGTCTGCTGGCGGCAGGGAAGAGGGGGACTGTCACAGAGCTGATGGTCCGTCTTGAGAAAAAACGGCTGGACCGGGACGGCCTTGCGGCCATGCTGGATCAGGCCCGGACCCTTCTGGCGGCAGCCCTGCTGGCCCAGTACGGTCAATCCCCGGAGGGACCGGACGCGGCCCTCATTGTCCAACTTGGGAAACGCTTGACAAAACAGCGGATCATGGGCACAATAGAATTGTTACAAACGTATCGCGGAGCCTGTTCCTACAATGTGGGCGCCAGCCATGTGCTGGGGGCTTTGGCGGTGGAATTGGAGGAAATCCTTTGACTGAAGTGATCAGCGTCCGCTTTCGGGGCGGATGCAAGAATTATTATTTTGACCCCAAGGGGCATACGGTGAAAATGGGCGATCAGGTCATCGTGGAGACCGCCCAGGGCCCGGAATTCGGCACCTGCACCCAGGGGAACCACGAGGTGGCGGACGAAGCCGTTGTCCAGCCCCTGTGCGCCATGCTGCGGCTGGCCACTGACGCCGACCGCCGCACCGTGGATTACAACCGGAAAAAAGAGAGTGAGGCCTTCGACATCTGCGAGAAGAAGATCGCGGATCACGGTCTGGAAATGAAGCTGGTGAACGTATCTGCCAGCTTTGACGGCAGTAAGATCATTTTCTTCTTTACCGCCGATGGCCGGGTGGACTTCCGGGAGCTGGTGCGGGATCTGGCCGGCGTGTTCCGGGCCCGGATCGAGCTGCGTCAGATCGGCGTCCGGGACGAGGCCAAAATGGTGGGCGGTCTCGGCATCTGCGGGCGACCCTTCTGCTGCTCCCAGTTTTTGGACGGGTTCCTGCCCGTCTCCATCAAGATGGCCAAGACCCAGAATCTCAGCTTGAATCCCACCAAGATCTCCGGCACCTGCGGACGGCTGATGTGCTGCCTGAAATATGAGCAGAACGCCTATGAGGATGCTCAGAAGCGGATGCCCAAGCAGGAATCCTTCGTTCAGACCCCCGACGGCCCCGGCAATGTAAAAGCCGTGGACCTGCTGCGGGAAACCGTAAAGGTCAGCCTGGACAGTGCTCCGGAGACCCAGAAGTGCTACCACAACTGCGAGATCTGTGTCCTGCGCAATGGCAAGGGCAGCCGTGAGGGCATTGAGATCCCCACGGAGCGGCCCGAGCGGTATGTGGAGGAAAAGGAAGAGGAGTTCATCGCGCCGGTGATCTCCCGGCACTTTGAAGCGGAGGAACCGACGGAGACGCCGGCCCCCGTCCGGGAACGTCCCCGCGAGGAGGGCAGCGAGAGCAAGAACCGCCGCCGTCACCGGGGCGGACGCCGCAGAAGCGGCGGCAGCGGCGAGGGAGCGCCCAACACTTCCGCACCGGCGAAGAAGGAAGCTCCCAAGGCCCCCGAAGGCCAGAGCCGTCAGGGCGGCAAGCCCGCGAACCGGTCTCAGCGGCCTAAGCAGGACCGCCCCCGGACCGAGCGGCCCAAGCAGGACCAACGTCCCAAACAGGATGCGGCTCCCGCCCGGGAAAAGGTCATCAATCCGGAAAACGGTGAAGCTGTTAAGCGCCGCCGTCACCGGGGCGGACGCCGCCATCGCGGCGGTGGCGGCGGAAACGCCGGCGGAACACCCTCCGCAGAATAAGCGACTATCTCAGGCGGAGCGGGAATCTTTCCGCTCCGCCGTTTTTTAGGAGAATAACTATGGGAAAATTTGACGGCGTCCTGCTGGCCAGCGACTTTGACAATACCATCCTGAATACAGAGTTACCCCGCCGCACCGGCTGTCCCATTCCACCTATTTCACAGCGGAATGTGGAAGCCCTCCGCTATTTCATGGACAACGGCGGCCGCTTTGCCGTAGCCACAGGCCGGGCGCTGCCCGCCTTCCGGATATTCGCGGAGCAGGTGCCCATGAACGCACCGGCCGTTGTGTGCAACGGCGGCGCGCTGTACGATTTCAAAACGGAGCGCTATCTGGAAACCATGGAGCTGCCGGAGACCATCCGTCCGCAGGGTCAGAATGTGCTGGACCGGTTTCCCACAGCGGCAGTGGAGGCCTATCACATGGACAATGTGATCCATGCCGTGCGGCCCAACGAGTACACCCGGCAGCATGAGCACGTGACCCATGCCGGGGTGCAGCCTGTCCCAACCCTGCTGGAGGTGCCGATGCCCCTCATCAAGATCATGTTTGAGGATGACCATGAGCACCTGCTGGCTCTGCGGGACTATGTGAGCAGGCAGCCTTGGTCAGCGGACTACGAGGTGTTTTTCTCCGACAGGACTCTGCTGGAGGTCACCCGGAAGGGCGCCAGCAAGGGAGCTATGGTAGCTCGTCTGGCAAAGCGCCTGGGGATCTCCATGGATCATGTCTACTGCGCCGGGGACGAAAACAACGATCTCTCCATGCTGACGATGGCGGCAGAGGGGTTTGCCCCGGCTAACTGCGTAGAAACCGTGCGAAGCTGCGGCGCTACCATTGTGGCGGACTGCGACCACGATACCCTTGCGGAGATCGTCTCCATTCTGGACAAACGGTACTGAGATCCGGCAATTGTATTGACAAAACCGTCGTTTTTCTCTATAATTTCAACTGGCCGTAGAAAACTGAACACAGGGGTGCTGGAGAGAACTCCGGCTGAGATGCGGGGCTGTGACTGCCCTCTTTCCCTTAAACCTGATCCGGGTAATGCCGGCGTAGGAAGTGAACGATCTGTCTTTCCGTACCGCAAGCCCGTTCATGTGGCCTGCGGTACTTTTTTTCAGGAGGGACGTTTATGTCCGCAAAGAATACCAACTCCCATCTCCGAGTCCGGATGCTGTGCGAGGGTGCCATGATGGTGGCCCTGGCCCAGGTACTCAGCTACATCAAGCTGATGGAACTGCCCAACGGCGGCTCCCTGACCCCCGCCATGTTCCCCATCATCCTGTTTGCCGTCCGCTGGGGACTGACTCCGGGCCTCATGGCCGGCTTCACCTTCGGCCTCTTGCAGCTCATTTTTGACGGTGCTTACGCCTGGGGCTGGCAGTCCATGCTGCTGGACTATCTGGTGGCCTTTACTCCCTTGGGTCTGGCTGGCCTGTTCAAGGGCAAGAAGTGGGGCATCTTTGTCGGTACCGTGGTAGGCTGCCTCGGCCGCTTTGTCGTTCACTACATCAGCGGCGTGACCATCTACAAAATTCTGGCTCCCACGGAGTTCATGAAGTGGACCTTCACCAGTCCTTCCGCCTATTCTCTGGTCTATAACGGCTCCTATATGCTGCCCAATACCATCATTGCGCTGGTCATCGCGGCGGTGTTGTATAAGCCCCTGAAAAAGTACATTCTGGGGCAGGATCTCGGCAACTGAAGAAGAACCCCACAACGGCGGTCTGCATACGCAGACCGCCGTTCGATCTTCCTCAGAATACCTTCGTTTCGCATAAACGATTCATCTAAAAGCGGCCCTCTGCGCTCACTTTTGCAGCATACGTTTGAAAAACCGCCTTTTTCTTTATCGAAAACGTTTAATTTCAAAAGAAAATCTTGTAAAATATATTGATTGTATTTTCTTTCCCAATCTACTATAATACAAAATGGTTATATCCGGAGCCGCAGGCCGCCGGTTTTCCGCATTGGGCGTCCACCGGCTCCATGTTGTTCTATTCTGCCTGTTCCGGGCAAAAATCGAAGGAGAGTTTCTATGAGCAAGAAGTATTGTTACCTGTTCACGGAAGGCAACGCCAACATGCGTGAACTTCTGGGCGGCAAGGGCGCCAACCTGGCTGAGATGACCAACATCGGTCTGCCCGTGCCTCAGGGCTTCACCATCACCACCGAGGCCTGCACCCAGTATTATGAGGACGGCCAGAAGATCAATGACGGCATCTTTGCCGAGATCATGGAATACATCGAGAAGATGGAGAGCATCACCGGCAAGAAGTTCGGCGACCACGAGAATCCTCTGCTGGTCTCCGTCCGTTCCGGTGCCCGTGCCTCCATGCCCGGCATGATGGATACCATCCTGAACCTGGGCCTGAACGAGGACGTTGTTGACGTTATCGCCAAGAAGTCCAACAACCCCCGCTGGGCTTGGGACTGCTATCGCCGCTTTATCCAGATGTACTCCGACGTGGTCATGGAAGTGGGCAAGAAGTACTTCGAGCAGCTCATCGACGAGATGAAGGAGAAGAAGGGCGTCACGCAGGACGTGGATCTCACCGCTGAGGACCTGAAGGAACTGGCCATGCAGTTCAAGGCCGAGTACAAGTCCAAGATTGGCCAGGAGTTCCCCGCCGACCCCAAGGAGCAGCTGATGGGCGCCATCAAGGCCGTGTTCCGTTCTTGGGACAACCCCCGCGCCAACGTCTATCGCCGCGACAATGATATCCCCTATTCCTGGGGTACTGCCGTCAACGTGCAGTCCATGGCCTTCGGCAACATGGGTGATGACTGCGGCACCGGCGTTGCTTTCACCCGTAACCCCGCCACCGGCGAGAAGAAGCTCTTCGGCGAGTTCCTGACCAACGCCCAGGGCGAGGATGTCGTCGCCGGCGTCCGTACTCCCATGCCCATCGCTGAGATGGCTGAGAAGTTCCCCGAGGCCTTCCAGCAGTTTGAGGGTGTCTGCAAGACCCTGGAGGACCATTATCATGATATGCAGGACATGGAGTTCACCGTGGAACACGGCAAGCTCTACATGCTCCAGACCCGTAACGGCAAGCGCACTCCCGCTGCCGCTCTGAAGATTGCCTGCGATCTGGTGGACGAGGGCATGATCGATGAGAAGCAGGCCGTGGCCATGATCGACCCCCGCAACCTGGATACCCTGCTGCATCCCCAGTTTGACGCTGAGGCCCTGAAGAAGGCCGCCATCATCGGCAAGGCTCTGGGTGCCTCTCCCGGCGCTGCCTCCGGTAAGATCGTTTTCTCCGCTGAGGATGCCAAGGAATGGGCTGAGCGCGGTGAGAAGGTGGTTCTGA
>OGDS01002378.1_pt1 | contig 11318 bp, 8 predicted proteins | sample 1570351 | NCBI WGS metagenome assembly OGDS01 (sample SAMEA2581974, study PRJEB24529) | metagenome | biome: Human gut stool | place: China | collected 2011
GTCTGATGAACCGGGGGAAAGCGGATGAGGCGGAAGGGTTGTTCCGTTCCGTGGTGGATGCGGGAGATCCTACTTTTTCCGGTTTTGCCACCATGTGCCTGGGGGACATTGCCCGGGCTAAGAAAGACAATGCCGCCGCAGGCGCCTTTTACCGTGAACTGGCGGAGAAATTTCCGTCCAGTGCATTTGCCTTGCAGAGCGGAGGCTACCTGCTGCGCAAGAGCCTGTTTGATATTCAGAGTCCCGTTCGTATTGAGCCCGCAGTAGAACAGAAATAATCCATGCGGGCGTTTCCGAAGTTTTCCGGAAGATGAACGCTTTTTCCATCCGCATGTCTGTTTTTTTACAGTGCATGCGGATTTCCGTATTCAGGAACGCCGGAACAGGGGGGTAATGAAAAGCCTGCTGCGCGCGTAGCTGTTATGATTCCGGGAATTCCGTTCAGGACTGTGACATATTTAAACAAATCATCAAGGGATTCCGCGCTTACCGGATGTAACCGGGCTGCCGGTGTTAATCCTTATTTTTTATCTCATGAACAGGCATATTAAATCATTCTGGCTTCTTCCCCTGGCGGGAATGACGCTTTCTTTCATGCCGTCCTGCACGACGGACAGCTACGGGAACAGTTCCGTAACGCCCGGCGGAGCCGCCGCCATCGGTGTGGGGGCGCTGGCTGCCGGCGCCGCTATTGGGGCGGCTGTCCAGCATGACCGCGACAAGGACAGGTACCGCAATGACTGGCGCCACCATAATCCTCCTCCTCCGCCTCCCCGTCCGCCTCATCGACCCCAATGGCGGAGGTAAGAAGGGAGCGTGCGTGTAAGGGCGGCGATATTTTGGTTCGGCAGGGGGCCGGGAGGCGACGCGTTTTTCCGGTCTGCCCCTTTGCTGAAATCTCAGACCCGCCGTATGCCGCGGAGCGCCCAGGTCATGCGTTGTCTGGCGCTTTCCGGATCATTGAGGATAGAACCCAGCAAGTCGAGAACGGGCCGAGCTGCTTTGGGGTCGTGCACTTGGAGCTGTCCGGAAAGGATAAAGGGGGCTCCCCCGCAGCAGACAAGGTAAATGAGGATGTTCATGGGGTCTCCCATGAGCACGGATCCTTCCTGCTGGGCTTCCCGTATGGTTTCCAGCAGCACAAGGGGATGGCGCGTATGGATTCCTGAAATGAAACGGATGGCCGCCTGTTCCCCTGCCAGGGCGTCCAGAACCAGCTGGGCAATGAATTGGCCGTGACGCAGCAGGAACTCCATGACGTCTCCCAGGATGGCTTCCAGTTTTTCAAAGGCCGGAAGATGAATGTTGGCATGGGTCCTGATGCCGGTGAACAGAGGTTCGTACCAGCGTTCCAGAAGCTCGGTCAGAAAAGCTTCCCGGTTGCCGAAGTGATAGACAAAGCTCCCTGTATTGGTGCCGGCCCGCAGGGACAGGCCGCGAACGGTAAGGGCGCGCAGCCCGGATTCCCCGACAATCATGGCACCCGTATTGAGCAGGTGCTCTCTGGTGGATTTCCGTTTGGGCATGAAGGTGAAGCTTGAACCTCCATGTGTGCCCCTTATCGGCCTGCAAGGCAAGGACTCGTTATGTCTGTTGCTGTAAAAAGCGGAACCGGGGCTCATCCTCTCCCCGGTTCCGCCGCCGGAGTCCTGAATGAATCAGGAGGTTGCTTTCAATTCCTTCCGCCGGGAGGCAATCCAGCGGGAGAAGAGTTTGGCCGTGGCCGGAATGATAAGCAGGTTCAGGATGGTGGCTGTCACCAGCCCGCCGAACTGGACGATGGCCAGGGGGCCGAGCAGTTCGCCTCCGGGCTGGTCAATGGCCCAGATCAGCGGGAGCAGCCCCAGCACGGTAGTCAGGGAAGTCATGATGATGGGGACCACGCGTTCCAGAGAACCCTCCCGTATGGCTTCCGCGGGTTCCATCCCCTGATGTTCCAGGGCCCGGTACCTGTTGAGCAGAATCAGGCCGCTGCGGATGGCGAAGCCGATGACGGTCACGAATCCCACAATGGAAGCCACGGAAAGAATGGGAGGAATGTAAGTTCCTCCAAACAGGGAGGACAGCGTACCGGGGGAGGCAAGGAAGACGGCTACGATGCCGCCCACCAGGCACAGCGGTATGTTCACCAGGGTCAGCATGGCGCGCCGGACGCTTCCCAGTGCGGAGGAAAGGAGCAGCACGATGAGCACCATGACGATGGCGCCCAGGACGTAAAGCCGTTGTGATGCGGATTCCCGTGCTTTGATAGTGCCGTCATAGTCCACGGTACAGCCCATGGCGTTCATTACCGGGTCCAATTGTTCCCGACAGGCTTTCGCAAGGTCTCCCAGGTTGGAATTGGGGGAGGGATTGCAGGAAATCATGGCTTTCCGCATGGTGTTGTCCCTCAGGATGAGGTTGGAAACTTCCTCCCGGTATACCTGTGCCACGTCGTCCAGGCGCACGGTTTTTTTATTGGGGGAAATGAGTTCCAGGTTTTTGACATCTTCCATGGACGTTTTAAGTCTGGGGTCAATGCGCAGGACAATGTTCCGATGGTCCTGGTTTTTGATGACTTCTCCCAGTTTTTGTCCGTTCATGGCCGTGGAAACCTGTTCCGCAGCATTCGCCATGGTCAGGCCGTAGGAAGCCAGGGCTTCCTGATTGTATTGCACGCGAATGGTATCCACCATAATTTCCCGGTTGGCGCGTGCATCCGCCACTTCCGGCATGTTCTCCAGAATTTCCTTGGCTTTCCGGGCCGCCAGGCGGAGCTGGGGCAGCTCTGTGCCGTAAATGTTGATGGCGATTTCCGAGTTGGAGCCGGACAGAGCGGAACTGATGCGATGGGCCAGCGGATAGCCGATCATGGAGCTGGTGCCGGGGATGCCGTCAATGCATTTCTTGATGGCGGCGCGCAATTCTTTCTGGTCTTTCTTCAGATCCACGCGCACGAGCAGCTCGGAGGCGCTGACGGGTTCTGCGTGTTCGTCGTTTTCCGCGCGTCCCGTGCGCTGGGTGACACTGAGAACCCCCGGAATCTGTTCAATATCTTTCATCACTTTCCGGGAGATGCGCTCCGTTTCATCCAGGGAAGTTCCCGGCACCGTGCTGACGAAGACTGTGTAGCAATCCTCGTTGAACGGCGGCAGGAAACTGGTTCCGAACGTGGAACCCAGCCACAGGGCCAGCAGCGTAATGGCCGTCATGATGGCGCAGACCGTTTTGGAAAAGCGCAGGCAGAATTCCAGGATGGGGGCATAAATGCGTTTAATGAGGCGGGAGCTGAAGGAATCCCCGCTTTCCAGAGTAGCGGCGTTTTTGCTTTTCTTGAACCATATGTAACAGAGAACCGGAGTAATGGTGACAGCTACAATAAGAGAAGAAAGCAGGGCCAGCATGTAGGAGATCCCCAGGGGCCGGAAAAACTGGCCTTCCAGACCGGACAGGAAGAGCACCGGAGTGAATACCAGCAGGATGATGACGGAGGAGAAGGAAATGGAGCCTACGATTTCGCTCTTGGCTTTCATCAGAACCTCATACTTGCTCTTGCGCTTATCTTTCGGCAGGGCGGCGTTCCTGTTCAGGTGCCTCCAGGCTATTTCCACGAAGATAATGGCGTTGTCCACCACGTCTCCCACGGCTACGGCAAGGCCGCCCAGGGTCATGATGTTGATGGCCAGCCCGAAGGCGGGGAACATCATCATCCCGAACAGGATGGACAGGGGCATGGAAATCAGCGTGATGATGGCCGTGCGAAGGTTCAGCAGCGTCAGGAAGATGACGATCATGACCACCGCTCCGGCAATGAGGAGGGTTTCCGTGCCGTTATCCAGGGACATTTCAATAAAATCCGCCTGCCGATAGGCTGCGGTGTGCAGTTTCATTCCCTTGGGAAGCTGGCTTTGACTGAATTCCCTGACGGCTGCATCCACGGCCTGTGTCAGGGCCAGAGTATTGGCTCCCGGCACCTTCTGCACGGAAAGCACTACGGCGTCTTCCCCCATAAATCCGGCATCTCCCCGCCGCGGCGCACCGTCTATCTTGACTTCCGTCACATCCTGGAGCCGGAGTATTCCGGAGGCATGGTCCGGAACCAGGGCGCGGTTGAGCTGTTCAATATTGGCGGTGCGGGTATCCTGCTGGATGGGGAGTTCCTGCCCGGCTACATCCTCCAGATACCCTGCGGGGACGGAAGATTGGGATTCCTGAATAGCCGTTTTCAGGCTGGAAAGGTCCACCCCGGCCAGTTTGAGTTTGTTGGGATCATAAATCACCTGGTATTCCGGCAGACGCCCGTCCAGCACCGTGACCTGCCCCACCCCGGGAATGGCCAGCAGGCGCGTGCGCAGCTTGTATTCCGCCAGTTGCCTCATGTCCAGCTGGGAGGTATCCTTGTCTCCAGTCAGGGCGATGAGCATGATTTCCCCCGTTATGGAGACGATGGGGGCCAGCTCCGGGGATGTCCCTTCCGGCAGGGATTCCCGGACTGCTCCAAGACGTTCCGTTACAATCTGCCGGGCCTGGTAGATATCTTTGTTCCAGTCGAAATCCACCCATACGAAGGAAAGCCCGCTGCCGGAGGAGGAGCGGACGCCTTTGACTCCGGCGGTTCCGTTCATGGCGGACTCAATGGGAATGGTGATGTATTGTTCCACTTCTTCCGCAGTAAGGCCGGGGGCTTCCGTCTGGATGGTGACACGCGGGACCTTCAGTTCCGGGAATACGTCCACGGGAATGTTCTTCACCACGAAAATGCTGATGATGGCCAGCGCAATCGTCAGCAGGATCACAGTGATCCTGTTGTTCAGGCAGAATGAAATGAGAAAGTTCATGGATTCTGATTGCTGAATACCTAAGATTCAAAGGTTTATTCCAAGGAAATCCGGGATATTTGTTCCTTAATCTTTTATTTTGTACATCGTTTAGTGTTCTCCTTCGTGGAACTGGCCGTCCGCGTGGAAGTGCCCGGCTGCTTTTTTGCTTCCGGCCTCTCCGGTGGGCAGGATGTATTTCAATTCATACCCGCCCTTGGTGACGATGGTCTGTCCCGGCATCAACCCCTTGACGGGCGTTTTTCCCTGCCGGGAAGGCAGTGTTTCCACCTTTTTCATGACAAATGTGTCGTTTCCCGCCTTGATGAAAACCACGTCGTTCACCCCTACCTTAACGACGGCGCTGTTGGGGACGGGAATGAAGCCCTCCGCAGCGGCGTCATGGGAGTACAGGTCCAGCCGGGCCAGCTGGCCGGCATGCGTCCCTTCCGGTATGCGGTCCGGGGTAAAATACAGGGCCCGGGACTGGGTGGCGGGATCTACCTGTTCGGCCACCCTCAGGGAGCCGTTCAGCAGTTCCGTGTTTTTACCGCTGGTCAGGGCCAGCCGGGCTTTTGCATAATGGACGGGATCCGTCCCATAAATGGTCGTGGTAAATTCCAGATCCCCTTTATTGGTCATGACGAGGGCAGGCGCGCCCTGTTCTCCCCAGGCGCCCTGGGTCATGTTCACGGACTGAACGGAACCATCCGCCGCTGCGTATATGTAAAGAAGGTTATTTTTCAATACGCCGGACTCCATCACCAGTTTCAATTTATTGTTGCTGGCGTTCAGGGCAGCCCGGAGGCTGTGGATTTCCGCCTCTTTGAATTGGATGGAAGTATTCAGTTCGCTGTTGCGGGTACCGATTTTTTCCAACTGGGCCCGGCGTTCCCTGAGGGTTCCGAGTTCTGCTGCGGCGCGGTCCAGCGCGGCCCTGGCCTGGGAAGCGTTTCCTTCCATTTCCACAATATCCGGGGATGCCAGTGTATACAGCAGTTCTCCTTTGCGCACTTGTTGTGCGGATTTGACGTTGAATGTCACGCGCCCTGCGGCGGGAAGGGCGTATGTGGTTACCGCATGGGGAGGAATGACCATCTGCCCGTGAAGGGTTTTCGCCGCTCCGTGGGATGTTTCCTCCACTTTCTCAAAGCGCATGTCCAGAGAATGGCGCGCTTTTTCATCCACATGCACGGGAATCATGTCTCCCGGTTGGCCGGAATTTTTTTCCGCAGACTCCTCGCGTTCATGGTTGCCCGTGCAGGCTTCCCCTTCCGCGTGCTGGTGACCTTCCAGTTCATGGTCGCCTGTGCAGACGGCCCCGTCCGCATGCCTGTGTTCTTCATGGGCGTGGCCCTGAGTACAGGTTTCCCCAGCCTTGTGCTGATGGTCGTCATGGCCGTGGTCCGCCGTGCAGGCGGAACCGTCCTCATGTTTGTGTTCCGCAGGGGCAGGCTGTTCTCCGCGTGCGGAATGGAGACAGAAAGCAGGAGCCAGTCCCAGCATGATGGAAAAATAAAGATGTTTCATATTCATTAAAGATGGTGGAAGATTGATGTGGATTAAAGGTTGGCGTGGGTGAGGTAGCGGAGCTGGGCCTGAACGGCCAGAAGCTTGTCCAGATTGTCCAGGAAAGCCAGGCGGCTTTCGTAAAGCTGGTGGCGGTTTTCCGCCAGTTCCAGCAGGGATGCTTCCCCAATGCCGTGCAGCTTTTCCATGGTCCGGACGGAGGCGGCGAAGGATTCCATGCGCTGGAGTTCCGTGCGGCAGTGGCGGAGTGCCATCTGCTGGCTGGCGTCAAGCTGGCGGGCGTTGAATAATTCCGTTTTCCAAAGCTGGATGGTTTCCTGTCTGGACAAGTCCCGTGTGCCTCGGGCTTCCGCAATGGCCTTGCGATTGCGGTTCCAAAGGGGAAGATTGAACCCTATTTCTCCGCCTACTTCCTTTTCTCCTTCGTCGCGGGTGAAGGAGGGGCCGAGCTCCAGTTCCGGGTACTGCCGGCGGATTTCCGTTTTGAATAATGTCTCCGTGGTGGCGTAGGTCGCCAGTTGTGCCTTGATTTTTGGAGAGGCGGTCAAGGCTGAAGGGCCGGGAGCCGGTACGGCGGCGGGAAGCTGGAAATTCTGTTTCGTCAGGAAACCGAGTTTCCGTACCGCAGAAGGATGCAGGCCCATCAGCTTGACGAGTTCCATTTTTTGCTCCAATTCCGTTTCCGTCACGGTTTGGAGTTCCCGGATAGCGTCATTCATCCGCTGGGAGGCTACCTGCCGAGAGGAAAAATCCACTTCCCCCGCGCCGATAAGCTGTTCAATCATGCCGTTTTCCCGCCGGATGGCATTCAGCCGTTCCCGGATGACCGTCTTGCGGCGCTGGGTAACGGCCAGTTTGCTCCATGCCTGGTCCAGGGAACTGAGAAAATCCAGTTCAGCCTGGCGGAGGGTCCAGAAGTCGGCCTCCTTGTATTGTTCCGCCACCTTTTTTTCCAGGGCGGGGAGGCCGGTTACGGGAATGGTGAAGCCCAGGCTGCCGGACATGTTGACCGTATTTTCCTGGAGGACTTGTTCAATATCCCAGGAAAAGGAGGGATCGTTCCACCAGCCCGATTGCCTGGCTACTTCATTGCTGGAAGCCAGTTTCAGCCGGGCTTTGTTCAGATCCGGATTCATGACCAGGCCGATCTGGCGAGCCTGGTTCTGAGTGATTGAGGTAGGGGAATCTACGCTGGACGCCTCTTTCCAGGAGGCTTCCTCCGCGTTCAGGTCGATAGGCGCGCTGTGGTAGACGCTGCATGAGCTGAGCAGGGCTGCCAGGCCTATTCCGGCGAAGAATGGTGTGGATTTCATGATGGAAAAGATAATAAAAACAGTTCGGTCCAATCAGGTTTGGACAATGCGGCGAATAATTCCGCGGAAACAAATAAAAGCGGCCGCCGTATTAAAGGCAGCGTACCGCAGGAAACGCCCTTAAGGACGTTTCTAAAAAGAGCCGTTAAATCAGCAGGGGAAGTTGAAAGCCTTCATGCGTCGGGCCGGTATTCCTGAAGGGGTCAGGGGGAACCGGTGTTGCGGAATCCGATGTTTGGCTTATTAAAAGAAGAGGCCGGGCCAGATGGTGGAAATCCGGCAATGTCTGCCAGATGACGTAAGGCTGGGGCAGAGGTGCATGAGGAACGGGAACCGTCAGATCATTAATCTCCAGCTGCCGGTGTTCGCAGAGGTGCCCGGCCAGAGGGCTGGAAGAGCCGGTGCGGGGCACATCGTCCCCGTGGCATTCGCAGGGGGCGGCATCCTGATGGCAGGAACAGGAAAAAATGAAAATTTCTTCATGACACGGGCACACGGAAACCATACCCGTTCCGCCTACGACGACCAGCAGAAGGGTGAGCAGCATGATGCCGGTGCGCAATGCTCTAACCATGGTATGCCGCGAATCCTAGAAAGGAGCCGTGAAAGCGTCAAGAGCAAAAGTGGCGGATGTCTGAACCCTGAAGGAAAGGCCGTTATTTTTCCGCCGCTTTGCGGAGCAGGTCCACGGTGTGTTCAAAAGCCACGCCGCGGACATCAATGATCCGGGAGTTTTCCGCGATTGCTCCGGTGATTTCCTCCCGGAATTTTCCGGACTGTTCTTCCGTGAGCAGGTTTTTGGAACTCAGGGAGCGCGTGATGAGCTGGAGGACGTACCCTGTTTCCACGAAAGACTGGCGTCCCACGGCTTTTTTCATGGCTTCCATGAATTCCGGGGCGTGTTCGGGCGGCAGGCCGGCCACGGCCTTTTCATAAGCGCGGATGAAGGAATCCACCGGGGCTTTGGAAACTTCCGTCTTAGTGAGGTCAAAGCTGGATTGATAAGCGAGAGCTCCTTCTTCCGCCAGTTGAAGGGCGTTTTTCCCGAATTTGTTGACGGCAGTCATATCCGCTCCTTTTTCCAGCAGCAGGGCCGCCACCTGGAAATTACCGCGCATGGCTGCCAGCATGAGGGGCGTAAAGCCGTTGCCCTCCCGGTTGTTGATGTCTGCTTTCCTTTCAATCAGCATGTCGGACAGGCGGTCCAGCCCGCTCCAGGAAGCCCAGTGCAGCGCGGTCCACCCGTCCTTGTCCTTTCGGTCGATTTCCACGCGGGGGTCTTCCAGAAGCCGGTCCAGATAGGGGGCCCGAGTGGCTTCCAGCTTCAGCGTGGTCTCAATGTTGTTGTAGTTGGCGTAGCATACCCACATGACAGGAGTTCTGCCATGGGGATCCGTCATGTTGACAAAAGCCTTTCCTTCTGCCGCAGCCAGTTCTTCCCCTTCCTTCAGGGTTTGTTCGAATTCCTTCATCCCCTTGACTCGGGCTTCCTTCTCCTCCTGTTCGGAGGAAGCGTTGACTTCTTTGGCCTCCGCTTTCTTCATTACGGTGATAAGGTCCAGGGCCGGGTTGGGATCTCCGGAGAAAGATTTGGAGACCAACAGGCTGAGACCGCCGAGGAGGGAGCTGAAAGCTACCAGGATGAGGGAATCCACAATGATGTTGCGCGTGTGCTGGTTCATGGTCTCGTAAGTTCAGGAGTTGGCTTCCGTAAATTCTTCCGCCGTCAGGGCGGGATCCGTTTCCGCTTCAATGGCGCTGATGGGTGGCGATGCCGCGTCTTCCTCGGGATGGTCCGAGGTGATGGTCCTGCGGGTCATGATAATGGCGATGGGGCTGATTACGGCCATGGCCAGGTAAATGGTCCACATGAATTCCGGGGAGTCCCAGAAGCCGATGTGCCCGGTATCCATCTTGGCGCAGATGCCGTCATAGCAGAGGTAGGCGACGAGCAGGCCGCCGATGATGCCATTGATGGGTTTGGCGATGAACATGGGAAGCGCCGCCAGAGACATGTAGGAGGCCACTTTGTCTTTCGGAGCTACCCGCGCCACATATTCGGAGAAGCGGGGGGAGAAGAGCAGTTCCCCGAATGCGAATACCAGGATCTGCGCCACAATGGCTACCAGATACGCCTGAGAGCGCGTTTCAATGCCGGGCACCAGGTAGTACCATTCAATGGGAATGGCCATGAAAACGAGAGAGAAAGCGGAGATGGACATGCCCGCAATCATGAGACCAACGGTAGAGAAGCGGCCCAGCACCGGAATGAGCAGGATGAGGCCGGAGACGATGATGGCCGGGTTGACGGCATTGATGGAGCCTATGGCAAAGTCGTCATATAGCGTACGCACGTAGTATTTGGGCATCACCAGGAATTGCAGCGTGAAAACGATGCGCACGCCCATGGTCAGCACAAGGAAGAGGATAAGTTTGCGGAAGGCGGATTCCTTCCACACCTCCATGAAGAGCTGGAGAGGTCTGCGGAGGGGGGCATTGATGTTCGCCTCCCGTTCGCTGGGTTCCGCGTAGTTGTCTTCATTAATAAAACGGGTGGTGATGCAGCCCAGCAGCACCATCAGCGTTCCGAAGTTGATAATCCAGTATCCGCCGTCCACGGCGCCGAAGTGCTTGCGGAAAAATTCAATCAGGAACACGTTCGCGATGACGGCGGAAATGTTCATCAGCAGGTAGTAGATATTGAAGCCCGTGGAACGCGCTTTCAGCGGAGTGAAGCGCCGGATGGAAGTTTGGATGACGGGGGACATGAACGCCGTGCCGAAGGACATAATCAGAATGCCCGCCATGACGGCCAGCCTTCCGGAGTCCACGGTTGGGCTGAGGTCCGGACCGAAGCCCATGATAAGGCGCCCGGCAATGAGGATGATGAAGCCGATCAGGTAAGTGCGCCGTATGCCGATGATGTCGCAGATGGAACCCACCGCGAAGACGAAGGCGGAGATGAAAAGGGTGTACAGGCCTACCCAGAGGGCGGCGTCCGCATCGTTGAAGCTGCAATAGTCCGTCAGGTAGAGGACGAATACCGTAATCATGGAAAAATAGGCCATTCCGTCGAAGAACTGGACGACGTTGGTAAGCCAGAAATCCTTGGATACGGTTTTCAGGATCTTGAATTCCGAAAAATATTTGAGGATGGGGTTTGCGGACTCATTCATGGAGAGATGGAAACGGTAAGGAAAAGTTGACGACGATGAAAGAGTGGGTTACACGCATCCCCGTTTCAAGATTTTTTTCTCCCAAAGGCCGGTTTGACCGGAAAAATGCGCTTCATCGCCGGGGAAACCGCTATCTGGGCAGAATGCGTCGGAAGCCTGCCACGTGGCACCATGACAACGCTTTCAGGCATTGTTCCACAGCCATGGCGTCCGAAGGCAGCACGGGCCACAGCCCGGCTTCCTTCAGCCCTGATTTGGCTATTTCCGCCGCTTTCCATTCGCGGAACTGGGAGGGAAGGGCGGAGAAAGTGAAAAAGGCCCAGCAGGCCAGCCCGATGGCCAGCGCGATCTGGAATTTCAACAGTCCGGCCGTCAGCATTCCCAGCAGGATAAGAGCTGTGAAAAAAGGAATCATCGTGGCGCGCGCAGAGGCGGTTTTGCGGGCTTTTGCCGCCTCCGGGTCTTCCCGGACCAGGCTGCTCATGGCCCAGGTATGGGCTACG
>OGDS01002380.1_pt1 | contig 11308 bp, 8 predicted proteins | sample 1570351 | NCBI WGS metagenome assembly OGDS01 (sample SAMEA2581974, study PRJEB24529) | metagenome | biome: Human gut stool | place: China | collected 2011
CTGCAAAGGCAAAGACCGTCAAACTTGATAGTTAATTATACAAAAATATGTTAAACTCACGATATCAAGATTACACCGGAGTAGTAACTGCCGAACCTCCTGTTGCAGAACTTCGACAAGAGCCTTCTGATGCTTGTCTAAGCAAAAGAAAACCAATGAGAATAAATCAGGCGAATGCCTAATCGAATAGACTGTGCCCTCCACAGTTTTGGCGCTGCTTTGTCAACATGGGCGTGTGGGGACGGTTACCTTGCACCCGTTAGATAATGCTCATGCCGAGCGTACATGGGGAAACAATTGGTATCTGAGCATAGTTCAACTATTTCGGGAAGCCCTTTTTTCGGAGGACTTGCAGATTTAACCAGAATGTGTATTTATATGTGTCGGTCAACGGTTTCTTCCCATTGGCCACATCATTCATCACTTTCCATTTCCAGTCCTCCAGAATGCGCCGACGTTTGTCCCAGTCAACCATTTCCTTGACCAGATCCAGAGTAATTTCAACTTCGTCGATGCCGGAGGCCTTGCGTTTCTCCTCCTTGGCCGCTTCTCGGGCTTCTCGATCTGCGCGGTCTTTTTCTGCAAGTTCATCAGCTTCGTCCAGAAGTTCGATATTGTATTGGCAGACAATATCGTAGATGGCCATTGCACGATTGCGGTCGGTTTCTGAAATCAGGTGGTTGTATTTCAGCTTGTAAGCGGTGTCCCTGGCGGCACTCTGGTAATGGATAGCGAGATGGCCGGAAGCCTGCCCCCATTCTGCAATTTCGTTCCAAAGTGACGGCGGTATGGAGCGGATTATACCCATCTCATGTTCATAGGTCCCGCTGTTCAACTGGTCTTCACCCGCAACTCGCCTGGCCGGAGGATTGTTGGGATCAATCAGATCGTCGGCAATATCCGACAGGTCATATGCGAAGGTATGCTCTTTAACCTTTTCCCAGCACTCCTCTTTCTTCGCCCATTCAATGTAGTGAGATCCGACAGAGTTTTTGATAATGAATTCATTTACCTGGACCATCAGGTCGAAAATAAAGTCCGAGAGTGCAGGAGAAAGCTGCTGCGCCTTCCATATCTTGTACAGATCCAACCGCCCGTCCGTGATCTTTGTCAGGAGAGCGATTGTGTAAGGAACGGTTACATTCTTCAACTCACCAATATGCACAGCGCTTGCTTTTGTACCGTACCGTTTGTCAGCGGTCTTGAACAGAATGGCTTTTGCAATTGTGTCTTCAAAGTACACATTATTGATCCGCTTGAGATTGTCCGGCAGATTGTTATTGATGAACCTGGCGTAGTTTTTCTCGTTACCGCGGGCGACAATATGCGGGCCGATGACAAGTTTCTTCCCCTCGTACACTTCCTCATAGGCATTGATGTACTTGGCGATGTCCGTTTTGGTAAGGACTTGGTTCTTGGGATATTTCTTGTCAAATGCAGCCTGGCGCGACTTGGTGAATCCTTCTTTCTGCCGCATGGTTTTGTATTGGCCACGGGCTCTCTCAAAGAACCAGTATGTTTGCAGAGGACTGTCGGAAGAAAGAGGGGTAAGCGTGTATCTTGACAGCTTCTCGAATTCAATCAGGGCCTGGTTGTTTGCGCTGAAGTCAGCATTGTTAACTTTGTTCTGGGTATTCGCATACCGGGAAATCCGGGAAACTATATCGCTGAACTGTTCCTGTTTCTTGACAACGGAGATCTTCATCTGGACATAGATTCTCGATATATCCGCCTTGTCATTCTTTCTCGTGTAATAGATGGATGCCGTGGTCTGGCCGCCATTTACTATCTGCAGATTCCTGATTTTCTTGATAAAATGACCGTTATCGTCAAGTTCGATGTGATCAGCAGTTACAGCAAGGCCGTTGTTGTATGCGAAGAACATATGTGGCTCCGTTTTGATGGTGTCGCGTATGCCTTTGTTGATATTGCCATTGAACTGCAGGAAGGAACGTACATTCTGTTCCAATAATCTTGATCCGTACTGCCAATACAGATCGGCCAGGCAAGTACCTGGAATGATAGCCACATAGGCTTCATAATCCTCATTCTCAGAACTGGCCGCAAGACACGGAATCAATGTGTGCTGTTCTTCAAAATCAATCTCGATGGGGACATGCGAGGCTTCAGATACCTGGAACAGATAGTTGATATCAAGTATCCGATAAAAAATGGCGTTTCCGTTCAGGCTCGTGGAAGCCGGGATTTCCCCCTTGTATTCGCCATTGGTCAGGATGAAGGCGTTGACGCGCACAAGCTTTTCCTTCAGTTCCGGATATGACCCGAGAGTATGGGCGAATTCAAATATCGGTGAAGATTCGGCTATATCATCCTCATAATTGTTGTATGTGGCCTTCCGGAAGAAGTTTGTTATACGGGTAACTGCCTGATCAATGTCTTTTTTGTAGATAACCGGAATCTCTTCTTCCGGTCGATAAATACTGATAAAGAGATCTACCGTCTCATAGTTGTCGGAGATGGCGTAACCATTGATTTTATGCTGTTTCTTGTTTCCGATGTCCTTCTCGTCGAATGCGACGGTAGTATTCTCGGTCTCGCCAGCTTCTGAAAGCAGATCCAGGAACAAACGGGTAAAGGCCTGCTCCTGAGTGTCGCCGTCTTCGTTGGCAAGCTGCCTGGAGGTCACCTCCTGACAAAGTTGCTGGTAGTATTTCTCAATATCAGTCATCGTGTTTTATTGTGCTGAAAACTGTGGCTTCTGATTGTCTGTAAGCGGCACATGCGGAAAGGACAACGCTGTAAGTAAGATTGCCTACTCCGCCGCGCAAATCGCTCTCCTTGATACGGGGGAAATCGCCTTCTATCCTGTATATGGATTCGTCACGGAGCTTGTACGCCCGGAAGGCGTACAAAGCTTCATCTTCATCAAAATAACCGGCTGTAATAAGCTTTTCATTGAATTTCGACAGGGCCGCCGGTTCATTCTCCAAGGAACGACGCAGTTTGTTTATCCTGTCAGGCAGAGTTTCGCCATTCCGTTTGGTCGTTTCTACCGAGCAGTGATACAAGTACAAGTTGTCAAACAGGGTCTCGTCAAGCTGACGTTCGCTGTTGATGGTCACTTCCTGCGGGTTGCTGGTAGCTGTTGTCTTGACTTCAACCGCCCAAGCGTCTCCCATAAAGTCTCTCTGGGCGGCATCAACACCGACCCAATAATCCAAAGCCTCACTTGCAGGGAAAACATTTTTGGAGATGAGTTTTTTCAGGAAGCCCAATTCGCCATACAATCCCTGTTGTTCTGCAGGTGACAAGCCTTCCGAACCTGCTTTGTCAAATAGATTGCGCCATTTGTCCAACTGCGAGATAACACTCTTGATCATCGATTCCTCGGAATCCATGCCCTTGACAGTGTTGATAAGGCTTTCGCAAAGGCAGGAGAATGTATCCCGCTGAGCAGGAGCGAGCAGCTGAATAAGCAGCATTTTGGAGTCGACCAATGTGCCGTCACTATAGATGCCCACCTTCAGTTTTTTCAGATTCTGGAAAGGTGCCGTATCAATCCTGATGTTGTCAGGGAATGTAAACGAAATACCGTAGCCACGTTCGTCGCTCGCATATGTGGCATAGATATGATATGGAAGAGAAGGATCGTACAGCAATTTGGCGATCCCCATATCATTTCGGGCCTCCATGTCTGCCCATAGGTCAAGCATGCGGTTATTCATTGTCATATGTGTTATCATTATCATTCTCAAAGGTTTCCTCGTCCTCGGCGTATTCACCCACTGGATTCACGACATAGCCTACAGCCATATCTTTGCGGTCGGTGTCGGGGAAGGAAATAACGAGTCCGATGAACGGCGTGCCATTATCAGGAAGAGTGCTGTCAGCGCCCCGGGGATTAAGAGGATAAATCATCAGCATCGGCTGATCTTTCGGCCGGTATTCTTCACGCACGATATCAGGTGCCGGATAACTCTCTTTCCAGGGTTTTGATGTTTTCTTCTTCCTTTCAATTGTTACCTTGAGTGCTTCATCGAGCAATCTCTTGTCAAGATCAATGAACTCATCGGTTCGATCGCCCACAATGTGGTTCTTGCGGATGTAGTATGAGTCGGGAGAATTACCTGCCTGGGTGTCCGTAGCATGATTACGGAAATAGCAATTGGCATCATACTGTCCGGCAAATTCATAATGAGAATTACGTTCACGTACAGAACGGGACATCAGGGCCACGCTCCAGGATGTAAGCTCGCCTGAGCCGTTCAGCTCTTCAATATACTCGCAGATCAGGTCGAAATTGACTTTAACCAACTGCTTGCCAACCTTGAATTTGTGGAAGAAATCGCATATGTCATCCGGTTTGACGCCCGTCCACAGGAAGCATGTCTCATGGCCCGCTGGATTCTTGGGCGAACCAAGTCCAGCCAAGAGGTGCTCAGTATGACGAAGATTGTCGGCACGGACTTGGGGATCCATGGAAAGCTGATACGTTTCGACCAGACGCGTTGCCCAGGAAACCTGAATACTCTTTGTGTATCTCATCTTGGACAGCGATGTGATCTGGAGAGCCCCAGGATGAGAGCGAACCTTCAGAGCATACTTGTCCGGTGTGCTATGGGCCTCTGCAAGGTAATCAAATTCAGCACGCAATTCCTCACTTGCCATGGTGATATGACGGAACCAGCCATTGAGTTCGGAACTCGTGAAGAGACGGCACAAATCAACGTAACCGGGACGATAGCCAAACCAGCGTCCCATTTGCATCAGCGTATCATACATTTTGGATGCACGAAGGAAATAGCTAACTGAGAGTCCTTCCAAAGTCAGGCCTCGGGACAATTTGTCTCCACCTATCGCTATTACGGAGATCCCGGTCTGCTCGTGCTCATAATATGTCAGGACGTCTCCGGAACTACCGTTTATGGATTTTACCTCAATCTTCTGGACGGCCTGAAACAGCAGCGGCTTTATATCTGCCCACGTGTGAACCTTTATCCTGTTGTCTACATTTCTCAGGGAAGAATTCAGAATCTCTGTAGAAACCGTTTTGTATGACTTATATTTGTCGTGGTCTTCTTCAAAGATGCAACGGAGTTCTTCCATCACAGTCGGATCATTCGCTTCGATTTCCGCCTTGTAATAACCGAACAGCTTTTCTACTAGCGCCTTGATTTCGTTTTGCCAAATCTGGTACCGTGTAATGTGAATAAGCATCGAATTGTGCTTGTTGCCCTGGCCACGGGCAATCCGGATGGCGCAGGTCATAATGAAGCACTTGATGGCTGTTCTCAGCGACTCCGGGATTTCTTCATATGTCGGAAGCGGGTCTGTACGTTTATGTTTTTCCGGGATGAATTCAGTATAATCATCGATAGTGTTTACTATCGGGAGGAGATCATCGCTGGACTCGTCAGGTATCACTGACGTGCCGAACACTTTCTCTGGGCCGATGTAATTGTCGGGCGCAGGAAGATTGATGATGAAATCGCGCGGGAATAAATCATCGTCTGCCAGAGGGATGAAAATATTCGCGAACGGCGTTGCGGTATAACCGACATACGCAGAACGGGCAAACTGGGAAATAATGGCGCGTATCTGTTGATTTATCTTGGTGGGATCGAACTCCTTCTTGTTGGTGTTGATGGAGGCATTATCAGCCTCGTCATCAATAATCAAAAGCGCCTTGGATGTAATTTTTCCGTCACCCGCGTGGGTGTGCAGCCAGGTATACAGACGTCTGAGTACAGAAACATTCTTCTTGACCACAAGAAGGAAAGGATTCGGCGTCTCGAAATTGATGCCGAGTGATTCGGCTCTTCCCTGGGTAAAATCGCCCTTCTCTTCACTCGTAGTAATTGAATTGGCAATGGCGTGTTTATAGCCCTTGAATCGGCCAACACCTATCTTCTGTGACAAACCTTCTTCATACTTGCGGACATATTGGGTGTCGAAGCCCAAGAATCCTTCATCCAAACGGTTTTGTGTCTGACTTCGCAGATTGTTGTGGATGCCGGCCAGAACAACAATGAAATTGAAACCGGCATCGGCAGACTTGCAGATCAAGCCTGTATAATTGGCTGTCTTTCCAGACTGGACCTGACCAACAACCAGCCCCTTTTTGTCAATCTGGATGTTCTCGATCTGGGGATTGAACAAGTGGTCCAGGACTTCATCAGACAGATTGTCCAGGTGCTGGATAACGGCATCCGGAAACTGCTTGTCTTTCTTCAGATACCTGACATACCGGTTCCAGAAGTCCCATTCTGAACCCTGAGCCGCCTTGAAATCCTTCAGCCAGGGAAGCCTTCTTGCGCGACCTTCCAATATCTTGAAATCATCTACCTGGGTGGCGTGATTGGCCAGCAAGGTCTTCTCAAGCAGATCTCTGTCAATGTCCGGGAACAGGAGCATACACTTGTCTACGGCGGTGACAATATCTCTGTCTGTAACCGGTTTAAGGTTTTCAAGCAGCTCGTCTGCTATGTTATAGGCGGTCTGAAAATTGTCCTGCATATTATGAAAGGGATTCTATAAGGTCTTCGTATTCATTGAACGGAGCAATGCTTTTCAATGATTCGCGGGCTTCTTCAGGCGAGAGCCCGGATGCAATCTTGGAGTCGTAAAGCGACTGTGCGACAAGGAGGAGAGAGTCCGTGTCGAAGCCTTCGAATGCATCCTTTTGGGTCGCCTCATTTTCCACTTTGTTGGCATATACGGCATTGGTGGGCACTGACTCTTCGACGAAACGCAACAAGGTTTCAATAGCACTGTCCGGATTCGTTTTGGCCATTTCCTTTACTCTTGCTATCACCTCATTTTCACGGTTGACAACGAAGTACCACTTCCCGTCCTTCTTTTTGTCCAACCATAGAGGCTGGAACGATGCTCCCGCCTTCTGTTTGAGAATCCGTCCCCGGTGTTTGTAAACCTCCATACCCTGTCTGCGAACCGTTCGGGCGTATGATTCAAGAAGCTCACGGCAGCTTGCCGGAGGGTATGCTTGGGATTTCTTTATGTCGATTTTCCACTCGGAATCCTGAGTATTTGGAATGTCAACCTGGATTCTGACCAACTTGTACGGTTCCTCCTGTTTGAACATGCCCAGCCAATTGCCTGCAAGAAGAAGACGCTTGCCCCGGTAGATGTAAAAACCCTGATGAGCAGTCCAACCGTTCATGCCTTCAGCGTCATTGTATGCCTTCTCAGAACTGAAATTCTTTTTGTGCGGAAGCACATAGCCCCGAACGGTTACATTCCCGGGAAGATGGTCTTCTGTCTGGAGCTGTCGTTTGCTCTCATTGGGGCAGAATGGATTCCAGGATTCAATTTCGTTTCCGCACCAGTATAGTTTTATTGCCTTGTCCTCAATGAAACGGTGGAAAGTCATGGCAATATGCTTCTTGACATGGTCGAGATCGCGGGAGAATTTCTCGTGAGCGTGCACGTCCGATTCCGAAACGTTTGGCCTCACCACCCGATCTAGGTCGCTCCAGATGACCAATGTACCACTCTCTATTTCATCCAGCTCATTGGAGAATTCGTCCGGCATCCATTTGAGCAGGTCCCAGTTGTCAGTTGCGGCAACGAAATCGAGATCCCACGTCCAGAATGCAGGAGCATAATCTTTCCTTTTACTGAAAACAGAAACCTTTCGGCATTGGGAGAAAGAAGCTGTCTTTAGGCCGAGACCAAATCGTCCAAGATCCTTCTCGCTTCTTTCATCACGAGGATTCTGGGAACCGGGGCGCATCGCTTGGATGACCTCCTGGCTCGTCATTCCATGGCCATCGTCTTTGATAGTAATGAAAGAGCAACCACCGCGCCAGATACGGTTAATCCAGATATTCCTGGCATCAGCCGAGATAGAGTTGTCGATAATGTCGGCGACTGCTGTCTCAAGAGAATATCCGATTGCGCGGAAGGTCTCGACCATTGACGAGGCCTTCGGCGCAGCTGATGTGGTTTCTATTTTACTATAGTCCATAGGCTATTCGTGTTCCAATTGCGGTTTCAGGGCAATTGCTATGTGGTATGACATCATTACCGGGACGGCATTCCCAATCTGCATAAATGTAGATGTGCGGCTGCCTTCAAAGAAGTAATCATCTGGGAATGACTGGAGACGTGCGGCCTCCCTTACAGAAATAGAGCGGGCATTCTCTATGGTTGGCTTCTTTGACGGGAATATGTAATAATGGCCGTCCATTGCAATGTGAGCGACAACCGTATGACAGCATCCGTGGGGATCGACCACGCTGAAGCGGTTCAGGAAAGAACTCGTATTCTTGTGGGTCTGAAGCCTGGGCGGAAGCTTTGCGTAATTCAGACGGCGTTTATGCTCCCACTCTTTGATAGCTATACAGTAAATTTCCCGGTCGCGTTCATTGTTGTTTCTCGTAACGTGTTGAGTTGTAAAATCAAAAGTGCCTCGAATACCGGTTTTGTTGAGATACTCCATTTCCTCCAGGGGACGGGTATACTGAACAAGCTCACACAGTTTGCCATCTCCGTTTCTTCGCTCAGGCAAGTCCGCAAATATATCCCGGCGAGTTTTGTATTTGTTCGGAATCTTTGTGAGTTCTGGATAATGATACCCGGTAGGGATATGATTGTCATCTTCACGGCGCCAGCCAACTATAATCATTCGATGGCGGTGTTGCAAAACTTCATAATCGGAAGCAATCTGCTCGTGCGCCTCCACCTCATATCCCATCCCGTCAGCTATACGTCTCAGGTCATCAAAAGGCCTGACCATATCTGCTGTTTGCGCAGTAGTGATACCCATGACGTTCTCGAAAACAAACATCTTGGGACGGAAGTGATCAATGAAGCGAAGATAGAAGCGGTACAGATAATTTCTGGGGTCTTTCTTCACATCTTCACCCATTTTGGCTCTGCCGGCTATTGAATACGCTTGACAGGGAGGTCCGCCAATTACGATGTCGACGGGCTCGTCGCCGGCAAGTGCATCAAGCCGGGCAGTAATGTCTGCCATTGTCTCTTCACCGATTGTGGCTTGAATAACCCGGTTGGTAACCTCAGCAGGGACTTGATTCCAAAGTGCCGAGCCATCTGTACCTTCGCGTTTGTTGCAAAGGTAGTTCTCATATATTTCAAGCTGATTGTTCTCACGTAGATAATGGTAGGCAGCCCGCGTTCGTAATGTATCGCAGGCGTCTTTTTTCATTTCTACGTGGGCGACAGGCATGTATCCGGCTTTAATAAAGCCTTCAGACAATCCTCCGGCACCAGCGAAAAAGTCAATAAATCTTATGGGCATAAGGGTATTTTACTCCTAATAAGTAAAGTGTAAATAATAACCTGCATCACTTTAAATTTGCAATATATTGATGTTCAGGATGATTCTATGTATTCTTATTTATCGATTGATGCAACTTATTCTTTAACGTTACTAAACTACAAACTTACATAAAAATCTGCGATTCTTACGCCCGTTGAATATAAAAAAATCAAAAAAAACAAGACCACACCACTATCTTTGTTAACAAACGCAGTCGCCTCCCGGCGCTCGGTGCGTGATCATAAGTTTAACGGGCTCTGAGTCCCAATAATTTTTTAAGTCAATGAGACATGTGTGTGGTCTTGACGTTCACAAAGATAGTGTGTTCGTCTGTATTCTCAATGAGAAAGGAGTTGTTTTTCAGGAAAAGATCGGTGTCCTGCCCCCGGAGCTGGAGCGCATGGTCGGCGTCATCATGGAGCACGGGGTGACGGAGGTGGGGATGGAGAGCACGAGCGTGTACTAGATGCCGGTGTGGAGGGTGATAGATCCATATGTGGAGCAGAAGCTGGTGAACCCGTACTTTATCCGCCAGCTTCCGGGAAAGAAGAGCGACGTGAAGGACGCCGAGTGGATAGCGACGTGCATCCTCAAAGGCCTGGTGCGCGGCAGCTATGTCCCGGAGGAACGCATCCAGCGGCTGCGCCAGTACGACAGGAGCATCTTCGACCTCAACGACGACATCGTCCACAAGCTGACCAGGCTGGACGCCGCGCTCCAGCGGTGCAACATCCGCCTGAGCAACCATGTGTTCACCACGGACTGCAAGAGCTACGGCGACGTGGTGGACGCGATAGCCCGTGGGGAGACATCCCCGGACGCGCTCCTGAGGTGCGTCCACGGCAGGATCGTCAATAGGCACGGGGCAGACGTGATCCGCTCCGCGCTGACGGGCATCGTCACACCTGTTGACGTGGATGTCATAAGGCAGCTCCGCGAGGAGATCGAGCTCGCGAGGAGGCACCGCGACGAGTGCCAGAGGAGGATGGACGGACTCTGCTCGGAGTGGCTCCCCGAGCAATACGCGAACCTTCAGACCATACCGTGGGTGAAGGCGAGTTCGGCGACAGCGATAATCGCCGAACTGGGCACAGACATGTTATCGTTTGAAGATGCCGCCCACCTCGTCTCATGGGCGAGACTGTCTTAAAAGTATAATTACCACCTCCGAGGATTGATAATTCGTTGTCGCCCCTGTATAGGGGACAGACTTTTCAACTCTCGCCGAGACTTTTAAGACAGTCTGGGACGGGGCGAGGCCGCGCGACGACGAGAGCACCGGCATGATCAAGGCGCGGGGGATCACGCACGGCAACAAGTACCTGAGGAAGACACTGATAGAGTGCGTATGGGGCGCGTCCAGGACAAAGGTATGCTTCTACGCGAGGTTCAGCCACCACCAGACGGTGGTCAGGAGAAAGAGCAGGATGAAGGTCCAGGTCGCCATCGCCAGGAAGATGCTGTCCGCGATCTGGTTCATTCTGCACGACGGGGTCGCCTACCGCGACTTCGAGGGGGATGCCAACGCCGCCTGACGGCGGCGACTGCATATACCGCACTCTGTAAGGTCATTATATTTGTGGTGGCTCGACCCCGATTTGCAAACTGGCTGATGCTCTGTGCGGCTTAGGACGCCCGTTTGAGACAACAAGCTCGAAGAGGAAATTTTAATATCTGTCTGACCATCCGCTCGAACACAGCGGAGCGTGCGGCGTGTCCCAACGCAGGCGACTCACCCAAAGCACAAACAATGACAGTGGGTGGTTCCACATAAGGGTGTGGAACTTTCACTCGATGTCCGTCATTGGGATTAGACAGCATAACTATTCCGGTTCTTACCTTGCCTTTCTTGTCAACTTGCCAGTAAATGGTAGAACCTCCCCATTTGTAAGATGTTCCGACATGATACATCTTCTTCCGCCAGAAGATTTGATGATTTCTATAAAATTAGGAAATTATATAGGAGTTGGCTAACATTTTCCTTATGGTGCTGATATTTAAGTAATTGTGATTCGTTGGTATTCCTGCATAAGAATCTGTATG
>OGDS01002384.1_pt1 | contig 11256 bp, 10 predicted proteins | sample 1570351 | NCBI WGS metagenome assembly OGDS01 (sample SAMEA2581974, study PRJEB24529) | metagenome | biome: Human gut stool | place: China | collected 2011
TGCGGATTTCACCGAAGGCGAAAGGCGGCTCCGCCGTGGGGGTGTAAAGCAGGGAACTGATAATAAAGAGCGCGGCTATGTCTCCGGGGCTGCGGGGCAGGTGGCCCGGATAGAGGGTGATTCCTGCGGCGGAGGAAACTGCTTAAACCTTACTTTTTGCGTTTTAGCCAAGGAGGATAGTCCGGCGACGAGAGAGCAGGGGCCAAACAGTGATGTCGAGGATGCTCTAAACATGGGGTGGGAAAAAATCTCCCCCGGCGAAGAGGGATTCTGTTGGGTGCGGGGTTAGATTTTGTTCTTTTGGCGCTTTTGCCAGAGGAGATAGCCCAGAAGAGAAAGGACGGAGACCCCGACGGTGATGCCAAGGGCGAGCCAAAAGGCCGGGGAACCAGGCTGTGAAACGCTGGCGCCCAGCAGGGTGGCGGCCAGCAGGCTGGGCAGGCCGCCCAGCAGCCCGCCAAGCAGACAGGTGAGATAGGGCCCCCGGACCGAACCGAAATACATGCTGACGATATCGCCGGGGAGGAGGTAGATGACCCGCAGAAAGAACGAGAGGAAAAGGTAATGTCCTTCCTGGCTTTCCAGGAGGCCATCTAGGCGGGGATAGCGGGCCAAAAGCCGAGTGGTGAGCCCGCTGCCGGAAAACCGGCCGATCCAGAAGGGAACGGTGAGATCCACCGCAAGGCCTAAAACATTGAGCGCCAGCGCCGCCGCAGGGGCAAACAGATGCCCGGCGGCAACCTGTAAAACGATGATGGGAAAAGCCACGCTGAGACTTTTGGCGAGGTAGAGCAGCAGCAGGAACCCGGCGGCCAGCCAGACATTCCGCGGGGCGTAGGAGAGGATGTCCTCCACCGAGAAGCCGCCCCGGATAGTGCAGAACACCACCATGGCCAAGCAAAGAACCAGCGGCAGCAGCCGCAGGGGATGAAGGTCGTGCAGGGGACGAGGTTCTTTTGGCATGGGAGTCACTCCTTTGGGAATTTGATAATGCGTTGGGGAGTCATGCAGGGGGAGGCTTCGCCGTAGGCGGAAATGGGCAGGGGCCGGCGGGGAAGCGAGAGGGAGCAACCGGACCACGCAACCATTTGGGACAGTTTTTTGCGATTGTCCAACGCTTTTTGGCGATGGGGGTTTTATTTTTTCGGGAGGATATGCTAAGATAAGGCGTGAACGGGGGTGAACACTACGGCCGATTCCAACCTGACCAAGCGCGCCCTGGCCGCCGCGATGAAAGAACTGATGGAGCAGATGCCTTTTTCCAAGATCAGCGTTTCTGATATTGCGGAGCAGTGCGGCATGAACCGCAAGAGCTTCTACTATCACTTTAAGGATAAGTACGACCTGGTGAACTGGATCTTTGATATGGAGTATCTGCAGCTTTCCAGCCGGCAGGATTATGCCGGGATCTGGGATTTTCTTACCGAGCTGTGCAGTTTTTTTTACGAAAACCGCTCTTTCTACCGGCGGGCGCTGCGCATTGAGGGACAGAATTCCTTCCTAGAGCACTTTAAGGAAGTGCTGGAGCCTTCTATCAAATACTTTTTGGCGTCCTCGCTGGAGGAAGCGAAATACCAGCAGTTCTGTATCAATTTTTATGCGGATGCCTTTATTGCGGCGTTTGTGCGGTGGCTTTCCGATAAAGATTGTGTACCGCCGCAGGAATTTGTGCGGATGCTGAAGGTCAGCATTTATGCCGCGGTAAAGCGGGTAGAAGTGGCTAAGCTGTGACCCCAAAACGAAAATGATAAAAAGAGTCCCGATCCTGCGGAATGCCCGCGGAACCGGGGCTTATTTTATTGCAGGGAGGCAAGGATGCTTTCCAGCGGAGCGGCGGAAAAGGAGATGCTGTCATCCACGGTGCCATCCGGGCGGATCAGGCGGCAGCGCTCATCAAACACGACGGAATAGGAGGCCCGGGGAGAAAGTGCGCCATCGACATAGCGCAGGTCCTCCCACAGCTCCACGGGGATGGTCTGCGTATGCAGGTCATAGCGGGCAGCGATGATTCGCCGGTAAAAGGGTGATGATTGGCCCTTTTCCGGGGCGGTGTAGGATATGAAGATGGTGAGCGGCGCGTGAAATTGCTCGATATCCAGCACATCGCCGTCGCTGAAGATGTTTTCTGATTTCTCGGAATGGTAGGGCAGGAATACCGAGTAGAGCATTTCCCGGCGGCGCATGGCATCGCAGACCTCTTCGGCGCCATCGCCAAAGCGTACCACCGGCATGACATGATAAAGCTGGGCCATGGTATCGATGACATCTCCGGTGAGTTCATCGGGTGAGGTGAAAAGCAGGAAGGCACAGTCCTTCTGTTGGCGCAGCAGGGGGAAAAGTCCCACGGGCAGCTCCGGCGCGATGATCAGATAGGTATAGATGCCCAGCCGCTTGCCCTGCTCGATAAGGTTGGTATAGTCGGATTCGTGGGCGGTGTAGCCCTTGCGGTCGATGGCGAGGGTAAGGCACCAGGGGATATCGTAGCCGCATTCGCTTTCCAGCCGGCGGATGGTGCGGGCCCCGGCAGTGAGGCTATTGTAGCCTAGGTTCATGCCAAAGCCCATTAGGTGCTCGGTATTCACATGCAGCGCCATATCGTAGATGATGCGGTAATAGGCGCTGTTTTCATCCTGCAGGGTCCGCTGGGCCTGCTGAAGGAAACGCTTTTGTTCGCTGCCTGCCGCAAAGCTAAGCCCCATATCCACCAGATTGCGCAGGCTGCGCTCCGGGTCGCTTTTGATGGCATTAAGCTTTTGACGCACCACCGTTTGGATGAGGGTACGGGCAATGGTATTGACGGAGCGGGGCGACATGGGGATCCCTTCTTTCAGAAGTCTTTCTATTAAAATTATAGTGCGCAGTGGGGCAATGAAAAAGGGACAATCCCGCGGATGTGTCCCAAAAAATAACAGATTGCAGTGCTTTTTACAGAGAGTCAGGGATCCTGCTCCGGGTGGGGAGCGAGGAATGAAACAAAGACAAAGTGTCGGGTGAGGCGCTCGCCCACCCAGAAGATGCACCGCCCCATGACAAGGGCGCAGAATACCGTGCCGATGCCAATGCCGCGGATGCCGTGCAGAAAGAGAAGAGAAAGTACTACTGTTACGGTAAGGCAGCCGAGATCAAAACGGGTTTTGACGGTTTTATAGGGCTTATTCAGTATGACGGCCAGTTCCCGGGGAAAGAGATCGGTGGGGATGATAGGGAGCTTACAGTGATTGGAGAGGGCGATGCCTAGGGTGAGGGCCGCAAAGCTGATGAGGAAATAGACGACCCGCAGCACAGGGGTAAGCGGCAGCTTATCGATCCACAGGGCATGGACATCCATCATCTCGCCAAAGGCGAAGCCCACCAAAAACGCAAGCAGATAGCTGGGGACAAACTTCCGCAGCAGCAGCATCAACACCGCCACCAGCGAGGTTTGGAAAAGATAAGTCCATGTGCCGAGGGAGAGGACCGGCAGCACCTCCGAAATGATGTACGGCACTGAGGAGATGGAGGAAATGCCGGCGCCGCTGTAAAGCATCAGGTAGACAGCGAAGCTATTGAGCACCGCGATGATGCAGAGGGCGAACTCCCCGCGGAAGACGCGGCGGGGATGGGGGAGGCTTTGGACGGTGGGGGTCATAAAGGGAGGACCTGCCTTTCGGGAGGAGATGGAGAGTGCGCGGGGGCGGCGCGGTGGAGCGGGGAAGGCAGCCCGAAGCGAAGCGGAGGTGCTGCCTGACGGGAGCGGAACCGTGCCGTCCCCCAATGTGGGAAAGCAGAGAAAGGCACGCACCGGGAAGGTTGCTCCGATGCGTGCCGCGCCGTGGGTTCCGTCGGCTCCCCCTACCGGGAGCCGACGGAGGACCTGCACGGACAGAGATTCCACTTCGTTTCCTGCGCGTTATTTTGAGGAGGAAAAATCAGATGGAAACGACCATGTGAGAAATGGTGAAGACAAGGACGATGAATGCGGTGAGGAAGCCGCCCAGCCAGACGGAACCGGTCTTTTTGTGCAGAACACGGCTCATCACAGCGGTGATGGGAAGAATGAACAGCAGACCGAACAGCATGATGCCGGCAAGCGCTGTGGGGAAGGACATGCCCACGGCCGCGAGCCATTCGGGGGAGGTGGTGCCGGGGATGTACTGGATGCCGCGGACACCGGTAGCGAACAGCTTGCCGTAATCGTAGGCGAACATGACGGCCAGACCGCCGCAGGAAACGACCGCGCACAGCAGGTAATTGAGCCAGGCGGGGGCGTTATTGATGCGGGTAAGGGAATTATAGATCACACTGCACAGCAGGAAGAACAGCAGCCAGACGGGCAGATACTTGAAGAACGCGACCCAGTGGGTGCCGTCCATCGGCATGATGTTGAACTTGAAGAAGGAGAAATTGGTGCCGGAAAGGGCGGAGCAGGCATACACAACCGCATAAATCCCGCCAAAGGAGAGCACTGCCAGCAGCAGGCTCTTGAGGATCTGCGTGAAGGGGAGCTTGAGACCGGTGGTTTCCAGGTTGGCGCCTTTCTTGCGGCCGATAAGGAAGAATACCAGCAGATACAGCACCAGGAATACGCCGCCCACGACGCCATTAAAGAGCATGAGGGAGTTCATGGGAGCCATATTGAAGAAGCTATTGGGCATGAACTTGGTGAGGAATTTGAACCACTGGGGCTGCATGTAGTAGGGATAGCCGATCAGCCAGTAGTACAGCAGGGGCGCGGGCAGCAGGAAGATGATATAGGGAATGATATACCCGATAACACCCTTGGCACCGTGGACGGTGCTGATGGAGGGAGCGGCCGGACGCACGATGGTGGAGAAGAAGGGGACCCGCAGCAGGGTGAGCGCCAGCGCTACAAAGGCGACCAGGGTGGCGATAAGGCCGATGAGGCCGCAGGCGGCACGACTGTGCCATACCTGCTGGGTGGGAGCGATGGTGGCAACGCCGCCGCGCAGAGTGATATCGAAGAAATCGATGCCGTAGCCGATGGCGGTTTCATCATAGTAGGTATCGGAGTGGGTGCCATTGAAGCTGTAAGCGGCCCTAATAGGCTTCATGGTAACGGCAGCGCTGGCCGCGGTGGTCACAGCTTCCTCACGAGTGAGGGGTGTGGCGCTGGCATCGCCATACATAAAGTAGGTGCCGGAGGGAACATTGGTGGCGCCGCCGGTGCCGTAGGCGAACTTAAAGCTGGTGGTGTACTGGCTGGAATCCTCCACGCCCCACAGAAGTCCGGAGAATTCATCGTAGGTGCCCTGAATGGTGCAGATATTGATCGGTGCGGCATACAGCGGAAAAACGCCGTTTTCGGCAGTAACGCCATTGTAGGTCAAGTCATTGATATTGCGGACATTGTAATTATAACCGGTGAGTACCATAGATCCGGGCAGTACAATCCCGGAGTTCATCGCTGCGCCGTAGGCTGTGTAAGCAGCGGTTGTTTCATCGGAGCCTGCCGCAAGCGCTTCAGCATAGGCTGCAGTATAGGCTGCCTGCCATTTGGAATAGGCAAGATAAGCGCCCTCCTGAATGGCAGCGGTGCCCATGGAGTGGCCCAGCATACCGATCTTGGTCAGATCGATAAAGTCGTAATTTTTGAACTGCTGCAGGGCAGAGAAGCTGCCAAGGTCGGGCGCATAGTTTTCCACATTTCCCATTTCCGCCTGCTTGTATCCGTTAGGAGGCAGGGTGCTTTCTCCGTGACCGTACATATCCAGCGCCATGACCACATACCCGCGGCGGCTAAATTCAATGGCATTCGCCTCCATGGCATCTTCGCTGGCGGTATAGCCGTGGCACAGCAGGATTGCCGGGGCAGGGGTTTCCGCAGTAGCTGTTTCCGGGATAAAGAGCTTTGCGTGGCTGGAGGCGCCCACATCGGTGGTGAAGGTCAGATCTTCGGTGCGGACGGTGCCGCCGCTGGTTTGAATATTATGGCCGATGACCGAGGTGACGACCATGAGTACCAGGCAGATAGCCAGCACAATGGCGGAAGCCCGCCACTTGATCGGGGTTTTGCTTAAATTCTGTTCCATCTTATTAAACCTCTCAGTTCCTGTACGAATCTCCCTGTAAAGCGGCGGCAGGGGGTGAAAAATGCAGGGGAAAGCCCGCTTTCGAGATGATTATAGCGAGGGGGAGAGGGCTTGTAAATGGGGTTGATAAAAGTTTGGCAGGTGCGTGGGATGGGGGAGGATTTCTTTGGATACTTTTTCATGGAGAAAAAACGCAGGGAAAGGGGAAACCGCGAGAAAAAGGAGCGGAAATCGAAAAAGAACGGGATAATATGATGCAAATATGCAACATATCATCCCGCACTTTTTGCGAATGCTTAATTTTTGGCTTGATTATGAGATAGTACAGAAAGCGTATAAATTTTATTAATAGAATTTATTGATGCAAAATCGAAACATGTTGCAAAAATGGAACGGCTGGTTTTGGGCATATTACCTGGATTTAGCGGACAGCTTTTTCATCCTTGCCCAGCAGGCGGGCCATGGCAGCCAGCAGTTTTCTTTCATCGATGGGTTTGGAGAGGTGATCGTTCATCCCGGCGGCCAGGCTTTGGCGGATGTCATCGCTGAAGGCGTTGGCGCTCATGGCCAGGATGGGAATGGTTTGGGCATCGGGGCGGGGCAGCGCGCGGATGGCCCGGGCCGCCGCTGTGCCATCCATTACCGGCATCATAATGTCCATCAGGATGAGATCATAGTAGCCGGGCGCACTGGCCGAAAAGAGCTCTAGGGCTTCCCGGCCGTTCCAGGCGCGGGACACGGTGGCGCCATGTTCCTGCAGCAGGAATTCCGCGATCTCCATATTGAGGTCGTTATCCTCCGCCAACAGGATATGAATACCGGTGAAATCGGCTGTGGGCAGTGGAACCGGAGCGGTGGGAGCGGTGCGATCGATGCCGAAAGGCAGCACGACCCGAAAGGAGGTGCCAACACCCTTTTGGGAATTGAAGGTGATGGTGCCGTGCATGGCGGATACCAGCTTTTCAACGATGGAAAGACCCAGACCAGTGCCTTGGTACTGGGTGCGGGCGTCATCGGCCTCCTGCGCGAAAGGTTCAAACAGATGCTGCTGGAATTCCTCACTCATGCCGATACCGTTATCCTCGCAGGTGAATTCGACCGTTACACAGTCTTCGCTGTGGGAAAGGACCCGACTGCCCAGCCGGACATAGCCGCCGCTGTGGCCATATTTTACGGCATTGCCGGCCAGGTTGCACAGGATGCGCTGCAAATGATTGGGGCTGCCGATGAGACGGACATTTGACAGGGGGGCTTCGGTGGGGGCTTCGTACCGGATGCCGAATTCAGCGGCCTGCGGTTCGATGACAGCGCTGACCTCCTGCAGGGTGGCAGAGAGGGAGAAGGAACGCTGCTCGAGATCGATGGCGCTGCTTTCCAGTTTGCTCATATCCAGTACATTGTTGACGATATCCAGCAGGGTGTGCAGGGCAATGGCAGCTTTATCCCGGCAGCTTATCTGGAGGGCAAGATCATCGGGATAGTGAGCGGCCATATTGATGTAGCCCTGGATGCCGTTGATGGGGGTGCGCAGATCGTGGCTGATGCGGCGCAGGAATTCAGATTTGGCAATGCTGGCCAGCCGTGCTTCCTCTGCTTCAGCAATAATCTGTGCCTGGTATCGGGCTTCCCGTTCTTTTTCCGGGCCGACATCCTGCAGCACGGCCAGAACATGGTGGGGCTTACCGACCGCATCAAAATCCACAACAGTGATGGTGACACGGCTCCAGTTTAGGGTATCATCCCACCAGGCCCGGTAATCGATATAAAAGCTATGGCGTACATCGGTGAGGTTTTCCTGTCGCAGGGTCTCCCGGATAGCCTCGGGACTGAGCTGCTCATCCAGCATCGGCCGGTATTCCTCCAGGACAAGATTCTGCGTCAGGGCGTCCTTCATATCGGTGTAGGAGCTATTCTGCGGCAGGTAATGGGCCAGCCACTGCGGCAGGAAAATGCTTTCGCAGGAATTCTGGGTCAGATCGATGTAGAAGGAAGCAAAATAGATGTTCTGCAGCGAGCGCAGCATATTGACAGTCTTTTGCAGGTGAAGGTTGCTCTCCTGCAGCTTTTGGCTGCTTTGGTACAAGGCGCGGCTGCGAGCAATGGAGAGAATATGCCAAAAGGCGGTATACAGCGCCACGAACACGGCGGATACCGTCGCTGTATCGGCAAAGGTAGAAAGTGCCGGGAAATAGATGTAGAGCTGACAGCCCTCGCAGGCGGTGTGGCAGCCCAGGTAGATGCCGCCCTCAATGTGGAAGAGATGGAGCTGGTCATCGTGAGGGAGCTGGTTCAGCGCCTGCAGAATGGGGAGCGAGTCGGTTTTCTCGCCCTGAAGGGCATCATCGCTGCCGGCCAATATGGTGTTTCCGGCTGTGATGATGTAGGTGCCACCGCGATTGATGTAAATACCATTGAGAAGGGTGGTCATATCCTCCTCGACATCCAGAATCAGTCCAGCGGGCTGTTCGTAAAATCCGATGAGGAGGCCGGGGGCATCCAACCGGGGAACGGCACAGACATCATAGTAGCGGCCATCGTACTGCACCCGTTCGGCATAGATTTTATTGGTGCCGGCCACCCCGTAGAACAGGCTGCCTTCGGTGGTATTCTGCCAGGGGGAGCCCTGCATGGGACGGGTATAACCGGAGGCCTCTAGGCTTAGATCGCCATTCAGCAGGGCCACGCCGGTCAGGCGCAGACGGTCTACGCTTTGCTCCAGGTATTCATCGTTAATGAGTTCAGGATCATCCCGCAGGTGATAGCTCAGCTCCAGCAGGTTATCTGAAAGCCGGAACAGGCTTTTAACACGGTCGCCGCTGGCTAGCTTATAAAAGCTGATGCACTGCTGCCGCAGGGTGTTGGCGGTATCCCGCGCCAGGGAGGCGGTGATCTGATATTCCGCGTGACCGTGTACCAGCACCACCAGCAAAAACAGCAGGATCCCTACAATAATGACGGAGCGGGGCTTGGGGTTCCAGTCCCAGATCCGTTTATTCTGTTGTTTACTCACCGGCCGTTCCTCCTAGAGCATCGGCCGGGTCCAAACCGTATTCGGCCAGGATTTTCTCAATGGTGCCATCGGCGAACATTTCCACCAGGGCGGTGTGCAGGCGGTCCCGCAGGGCGGTATCGCCCTCCCGGGCAAAGGCGACCCCGACCTCGGAACGCAGCAGGGATTCCTCCAGCAGACGGTAGGGGGTATTGGTGTACTGCAGCTGCGCGGTAAGGGCGGCAGCGTGGCCGGCGCAGGCATCTACATAGTCTTTGCGCAGGGCAGAAACCACATCCTCCATCCTTAACAGACAGTAGATATTGCTGACAGTGGGCAGACGGGGATCGGTGCCGGCGGAGAAGATCTCTTCCGGCTTGGAGCTGATCTGTACCGCGACGCGATGGCCAGCGAGATCTCCCAGGGACTGAATATCGCTATCTTGCCGGACGGCCACCACTTGGCGGCTGCAGGCGTAGGGCCCGGCCCATAGGTAACTTTCCTCCCGGTTATTCATGGAAAAGCAGCCCCACAGGCAATCAACCTCACCATTTTGCAGAAATTCATCCTTTTGGTCCCAATCAATGAGCCGAAAGACGGGCTCGTAGCCAATGCGGCGGCAGGCCTCCCGGGCCAGTGCTACATCCACGCCGGCCGGGAAGCCGTTTTCATCGGTGTAATTGTAGGGAGGGTAATTATCACTGCCGATCACCAACTGGGGCAGGGGGACGCCAGGGGTGGGCACTGTGGCGGTGCAGGCGCACAGCGGGACCAGTGCCAGCAGCAGGAGAAACGGAATCAAAACTTTCTTGGCGTGCATAAGGGAATGGACTCCTTTACCGGGGACATAGAATAAAATCATTTTTGGGTGATGTAGCGCGCGATGGCCCCCAGCAGGTTTTCAGCGCTTAGGGGTTTGGGGAGGTGGGCATTCATACCGACGGCCCGGCTTTTTTGTACATCATCCTGGAAGGCATTGGCGCTCATGGCTAGGATAGGGATAGTCTTTGCATCGGGACGCGACATCTGCCGGATGACCCGGGTGGCTTTGTAGCCATTCATGACCGGCATCATTACATCCATTAGAATGAGGTCGATCTCGCCAGGGGCGGAGGCGGCAAAATGCTTGACGACTTCTTGGCCATCCTGATCCTCCGCCAGCAGGATCTGCATACCGGTCAGATCAATGGAGTCGGCTGTGTTATCAGCCACGGCGGTCGGGGTGGGATCGATGGCAAAGGGCAGTGTGACATGGAATGCCGTCCCGGTGCCCTCCCCACTGGAAAAATTCATTTGGCCGTGCAGTTGTTCCTCCAGCGCATCGGTGGGGCAGGGGAGCCGTTTTGGTAATACAGCCCTTCCTGGTATCCGCTTTTTATCATCATGTTGTTTTCCTCGGTTCTGTGTGGGGATTCAGCCGGGCTAGTGTATCACACACTTTTTGGTATTCCCGGTCCACTGCCCGGAGCAGGACATCGGTCTGTTCCGGGAGGGTATCCCGGCTGCGCAGGGCTTCGGTCATGGTGCCGCAGGCGGCGGCCAGCCCGGTAAGCCCCAAATTGAGGGCAATGCCCTTTAGGGTATGCACCGCCCGGAAGGCCGTTGGGACATCGCCCGCTGCCGCTGCTTCTTTCAGCAGCGGCAGGCTGTTATCCTGCGGAATCATCCGCAGGAATTTCTCTGTAAAGGCTTCACTGTGCAGGCGGGCAATGACATCCTCGTAATTGCCGCCCACGGTGGTATAAAATTCATTCAGAGTCATGGAAGTCCTCCTCATACAGCACGGCACTATCCTTCTGAGCCTTGGCACGGTACAGAGCCAGATCGGCCTTTTCCACCAGCTCACTGATCTTAAGTCATGATTCATCGATTGCTCTCTGCAGGTCCAGTGCAACAGCGCGGGCTTTCATTGCAAGCCCATCCTGGCGGACCTTATGGCTTTTTTTCGCAATGCGCATATTGTAGAACTTTCGGAACACACTGTCCCAGCGCAATCTTTCCTTATTGATCTTCGGCATGTATTCTTCACGTAGCTCCTGATAAGGAAGATCATCTACACACACTGCTACATGACCCTCCCTCTTATCATGAGGAGGCATATATGACCACTCGTCTCCATAATGCCAGATCAGATAGTCACTGCACTTATTTGGGATCATTGCCTTTTTTCCCTCAAAGATGCCATCCTTTACAGGGAACATCATATCCTTATCAAAAAGAAATGGGCAGCCGCCCCAG
>OGDS01002388.1_pt1 | contig 11222 bp, 7 predicted proteins | sample 1570351 | NCBI WGS metagenome assembly OGDS01 (sample SAMEA2581974, study PRJEB24529) | metagenome | biome: Human gut stool | place: China | collected 2011
TCTGCTGTTGCCTTATTGGTAAAGGTTACAGCGAGAATTTGCCGGTAGGCACGGGGATTGAAAATTAATAGTTTGATGTATTCCACGGCCAGGGTAAATGTTTTACCCGAACCTGCAGAGGCTTTATAGACTAAAAGTTCACTCATGTTTTTGTTTAAGGGATATATTCGATTTTAGCAACGATTACTCGTATCTCTTCCGGTTCTTTCCCGGCTTTTACTAATGCCTGATGGAAGTTTTTAGGGAAGAACATGAAGAATGTGTCCGGAGTGGAATCTACATATTTTATTTTTTTGGCTTTGTAGAAAGTAACATCCGGTTTATATTCGGTGATAGGCTCCGCATATTCGGCTGAAGTAATTCCGAAACGTTCGGTACCTTTTACTACATATTGCAGATCGATGCCGTGGCGGTGTGCTTCAATTTTACGTTTACTGACATCTTGTGTTGTTGCATCCTGTACATTGATGTAGCAATGTTCACCATCTACTTCGTATCGTCCGGCAGGCATATTTACGAGGTCGTGGGTAGCTAGCCATTGGAAAGTCTTGTCCCACACTTTCTTGTTCTTGTGATATTGTGAGGCAAACTCCTGATAATCGGTTGTCTTATGAGGCATTGCCTTCAGCCCGTTCGCCCATTCTTGCTTCTGTGTCCATTGGCGGGCTTGTTTAAGAGTCCAGTTGTCAGCAGATTCTTGTGAACATATATTTTCTGTGAAGAAGAAAAGAAAAAGTCCGATAAACAGGCTTGAACTACTAAATACGAAGTTTGATTTCATGATTGTTCGAAAAAATTAGGTCCGAAAATAAGTATGAATAAAGGTAGATAGTCTTTTAAAGCTACTCGTAATAGCTTTAAAGCTTGTCCAATTCTGTAATTAATCGTTTGTGGAGATACATTCAGTTTCTCGGCAATTTCTTTATGCGTCAGATGTTGATTACGGTTCATCTCGTAGGCTTCGAGATATTCTTTCGGAAGTCTTTTTAATGCTTCTTCATATAGACGGAAAAGCTCATCACTCAAATAGAAGTCCGGGTTATTGAGCTCACTATCATATTTATCTACGATTTCCTGATGTACTTTTCGTTTAATCTCAAAATGGGAAAGACGGTTGAGGGCTTTGTTCTTGACAATCGTAAAAAGAAGAGTTTTGAGTGTCAGATCTTCCATCAGAGTACAACGGTTTTCCCACAGCCACATCATTGTTTCCTGCACAATCTCCTCTATTTCTTCCTGCTCACTTACGTATTGAGAACAAAAAGCACATAGCCTACGGAAATAATGTCTGTAGACGACGTCAAAAACTTTTTCTTCTCCTGCTTTTAGGGCAGTAATAACGGACTTATTATTATTAATATCCAAATATATCGGAGATTGTGACATTCTCTTTTAATTTATGTAAGACAAAAATAATGAAAGAAGTAGATAAATGAAATAAAAATGCGAGAAAAAATATTTTTTTCTTTTTTCGTTTAGTATATTTGTACTCACAACTGTATTACTACAAAGGTTTTATAGTTTTTTTATTGTAAAAGGTCAAATGAGCATGGATGAAACTATCTTGTTGAATTATCTGCAGGGTGAATGTAATGATGAAGAAGCTGCTCGGGTGGAAGCCTGGTGCGAGGAAGGACCGGAAAACCGGAAAGCTTTGGAGCAACTTTATTACACTCTTTTTGTAGGTGAGCGTATAGCAGTGATGAATACTGTAGATACAGAGGCGTCATTGGATCAATTTAAATCAGCTATCAGAGAAAAGGAGAAAAAGGCTAAGAGAAAAAGTATCTCAATTCGTTGGGGACGTTATGCTACTGTGGCGGCTGCTTTTCTTACCGGACTCGTTTTTGCCGGTGGAATTGCTTGGGGATTACTTTCTAATAAGCTTTCGGATTATGAGGTGATAACTGCTGCCGGACAGAGAGCACAGACTGTACTGCCGGATGGTAGTAGGGTATGGCTGAATGCATCTTCTAAATTAGTTTATCATAATTCTTTCTGGAGTTCGGATCGCCAAATCGATTTGTCGGGTGAAGCTTATTTCGAGGTTTCCCATGATAAACATGCTCCATTTATCGTAAACAGTAAACAAATCAAGACTTGTGTGCTTGGTACGAAATTTAATGTGCGTGCGCGTGAAGAAGAGAATAGGGTAGTGACTACCTTGCTTCAAGGTTTGGTGCGGGTGGATTCTCCACGAACGGAAGAGAATGGCTATTTACTGAAACCGGGACAGACATTGAATGTAAATACGGATACTTATCAAGCAGAGTTAATTGAATATAACCAACCTACAGATGTGCTTCTCTGGATTAATGGTAAGTTGGAATTTAAGCAACAGTCTTTATTGGAAATAACCAATATTATGGAGAAGTTGTACGACATCAAATTTATCTATAAGGATGATGCTTTGAAATCAGAACGGTTTACCGGTGAATTCTCTACTGATAGCACTGCTGATGAGATACTGAATGTATTAATGCATACCAATCATTTCTCTTATAAGAAAGACGGACGGATTGTCCGAGTGATGAAGAAATAAGAGATAGGTTAGTGTTTCTAAAAGGCTGTCTAATTAGATCTTGACAGATTAAGGTTTGTTCGTTATATAAAGATGTGAAGTGCTCCCAAAAGTTAGATACATAACTTTCTGGGGGCATTTCACATATATGTAGTGGCAAACTGATTGGAATGGGATTTGATTAGATAGTCTTTAACACGAGAAATCACCCTCACTACATGACTGAACTGCACTCCTTAAGTTTTGTGTTCAACTTTTGGGGTGCAGTTCATTGTAATGAGGGTGATTTTATGAACTTAAGGCCTGTTTGATAGCCTCTATTCTATATTTTTATAGTTATCTATTCATAAATACTTACTCACTTTTGGGTTCGTAAACATTAAATTCTGTAACATCCGTACGACCTTTGTAGAGATAGTGATAATCTGATATTTTAGATATCGCGTAGTAATAGGAGAGATGAACGTGATGTTTTGTGTACTACTTACCGGGTATTGCTAATGAACTCAATGATTTCCATGTCGTACCATTTTCAGACTGTAATATTTCCACTTCTCTAGGAGCATATGCATTTCCCCAATGATTCGTTTTGATGCCTGTTAAAACCTTAGTTTCTCCTAAATCAACGGTGAACCAGAAGCCTTTATTATTCAGAGCAACGTCAGTTCCAGTCTTGCCATCAATTAAATTATTAGGTGCGCCGTCTACTCCTTCTTCCACATTAACAATCCAACCTGCACGATTACTGATAAGTTGGCTATTGCTAGGAGTACCACTTTTTAGATTACAGTAGGCAGCTTTATTAATGATGACAGGTAAGATACTTAAATTACTGCTAATGACAGTGTTCTTATCATTGGTAGTTACATTACTGATTGAGACACTGAAAGAGAAACTTGTTTTTTCCATGATACTGGCAAATATCGTCGGATCAACCGTCGCAGTGATTTCTTCAGAAGTCATCTGTCCTTCTTTGAGAGTAACCTGTGAGGAACTTAAAACGATCTGGCTTGCATCAAGCCCTTCTGTTTCACTTTTTGCACTTAATGCGATAACCATATCTGTAGAGACTGCTTTCTGTGTTTTTACAGTAAAAGCCATCTTAATTTCATCTCCTCCGATTCCATTCGCATCATGAGTCAGATTGAACTTTTTTACATTCCCCGATAAATAGTCATTTCTCTGTAGAGACACATACGTAGCATTCCACTCGTTAAAAACTTCTTCATCATCGCTACAGGACGAAATGAACGGGACAAACAAGCCGAGTAGGGCTGCTATTGATAGTGATTGAAATATATTTTTCATATGTACATACGATTAAATTATTACTATTTCCATTCGGTAGATTTGTCTGTAGATAAAATACCGTCAATCCAGGTAGGAGTAGCAGAAGTAGTCAATGTATGACCTTTGCCGGTTGCATCTTCGAATACATTGCCTTGTCCTTCATTGAATCGCCAATAAGCTTCCAAACCTACAGATTTAGGGCTAACTTGAGTCATGTTATTCTGAATTTGAGAAGCGGAACGAACTACAGACCAGATACGTGCTTCACTCATCAAAATTTTACAGTTTCCCCATCTACTATAAGAATCATCACCTAAGCAGAACCAATTTACATCAGAGAAAGTTGTTGCTCCTGTTGGTATACTCAACACACCCGAATCAACTCCGTTTATGTAAAGTCGATAGTTGGAACCATCACAGACCAATGCTAAATGTTGCCATTCGTTTGGCTTGAAAGAATTACTTGGATTCAAATAAAGCCGGTTACGTCCTACAATCTGTACTAATGAATGTGCCTTATAATTTTCATTGTCACTTTGAGGATCCTCAAAACGTAAAAGGATGAAGTTTGCATCATCTCCTCCGTTCTTAAATACTGCACGGTCACGGTCAGCTGTGTTGGCTACCTGAAAACGAACCTCTATCGTATATTGTGAATACGTTTCGGGAGATTCTGTGAATTTATTAGCTTTTAAACTAGGAGCGCCAACAAACATTGGAGCTGAAAATTCGATAATACTTTCTGCCAAAATAACAAAGGTTCCGGTATTTTCCATCGGTGAAATACTTCCATCTTGCGATACTAGTTTTACAGGCAGTGCATATGATTCTCCCGATTTCATCATTTCCTGACTGAAAGCTTTCAAAGCGATGGAGAGGGCATCGGCTGCATATTGTCCTGCTTTTACAGTAATCGTTTCCGGCAACGTATAATAATCTTTGGGCAACATTATATATCCGGTTCCATTAATATGGTTATAAGTGTCCAGTACTGATTGATCTGTAACCAATTTATAATGATTGTCTGTAGAAGAAAGATTACTTAGATGCCCATTTAGGGTAGTAAAACTTTCTCCAGTAGCCTGTACGGTCACTTTTTGACTTGTACTGGAAAGAGCTTCTTCAATATAAGCATGTGTATCTAAAGTATCGTATTTTGCATCTCCACAACTTACTATACTTCCTAAGCCTGTTATGACTGCGGAGAAGCATAAAATTTTTATATAATTCATACGTTTCATAGTTTACATTAATTTTTAAGTAATGAATGTGATGACGGGTTCATAATTTGAATAGCACGGCGTATATTTTTATATTCTGGTGAAGTTCCATACTCTGCTTCCATATGATAGGTTCCTGCACCACCTTTACGGAATCCGTTACTTGGTTGCCAGCGTGCCATTCCTTCGAGAGATTTCATTTTGTTACCATAACGATCAGTGTAATCATATCCACCGTCCATAGCAGCATCGGTAGCCTCGAAATTCTCGGTCATGATGGTCATCTTCGTGATTTGTTCTTCAGACATGACACTGCTATACGTCTGAACAAGTCCTGCACCTGCTACGCCGCCTGTGATAAGACGTTTATCGAGTTTAGAATCACTGCCAGGACTACTATTATTGTAAGCCTGAATGATAAAATAGTCAAAATATAACCCGACTTCAGGTCTACCTGTTATGCTCTGTGGTTCGCCATCGATAACTAATAATTTACCTGTTCCTGATTTCGGACCGAAATATTTGCCTAGTTCATCAACAAATGCAAACATTCTATCGTCTTCGTCTACGATATTACCGGGGTTGCCAAAATTAGGTTCATAATCGATATCAAAGCCGTCGTAACCATATTTGTTTACTGTATCGGCAATGGCGCTTGCATATTTGCGAATGGATGCTTCTATTGCTTCCTTATTTGATTCATCGGAAGGCCATCCCCAAAAATCATTCACAGCTTCTTTTTCGGATGAAAATCCCATATTTTCCCAATTTTCACGAATATTCTGCGGAGTAATTTGATCGCCTACACTTCTGATAATAAAACACATGGTAAAACGAGTTCCTTTAACTTGTTGGCAAAATTCCAGATCTTTTTTTTGAGCTTCTGTAATGTTCGACCAATTTCCCCAAATAGAAACAATATCTACACTATCAGGAATACCGGCTAAAGAACTTTTCATATAGGCACCTTCACCACTCCAGCCACCAAACCAACCAAATGCAACTTGGTGATCTGTCTGTTTATAGGCACGCAAGGCCGCATAATATTCATCCGATACGATCGATTCGGGAAAAGTTTTTGCTTCCGACTCCGTCCAGTCACTGCAACCGATCAATGAGGTCGTTGCCAGTGATATGAGTACAATGTATAATAAATAAATTTTCTTCATAAAAGTCCTTTTTATGCATTATATAAATTAGTTCTTTTTAGCCCACTTTAAGTCAGTAGCTTCGTTATCAGCACCGCCTAGTTCTGCTACTCCCAGATCATAATTGGCTTTATTGTTTTGTGCCTCTGTATAAGGGAAGCTTAGACGACGCATACCGCGTTGGCTACTCACTCCACAATCTGATAGATTGTCGATACAAGGATAAAGTTCCGGATAACCTGTACGGCGATATTCAGCCCATGCTTCCAATCCTAATGGATAATTGGCGATCCATTTTTGAGTAATGACACGTTGGAAATTTTTTCCATTTACGTTATCAGCCTCACTGTCATCCCACATCACACTCACTGTATTGGTAATTGTAGCAGTAGCATTTTGCACAACATCACTTTCATGTGATACGACAGGAGCCTCGTCAATCTTCATGTATTCAGTGGCTGAAACCTGATATTGTTCCATTGATAAATTAATACCATCTTCGTAATAGGCTTTTGCTGTTTTGGAACCGACATTCCAACCACGCAATTTTCCTTCTGCACGTAAAAACGCTGTCTCTGCAGCACAGAAAACCATTAATTTAGAAGTTGCCGTATATGCAGGAATAGAGAATCCTGCTGCATCTGCCTTTTTAAAATCAGCATCTCCAGTACGCATACCTACATATTTATCTGTTTTCCCGGCAAGGGTAGACTTATTAAAGAACTTCGGCATACGTGGATCGCCATATGCATTCATATAATCTACAATATTTGCATTCACACGCAGATCACCCCAACTTACAGCTGCCAGTTGATAGGGATTACTCTGCGTGCCACAAGAAAGCATAGCATTATCCGAATTACTTTCAATCAATCCTGCTTTATGTGTTACTGCTGCTTCAGCTGCCTCTTGAGCAATGCCAGGCCATGTTCCGCTGATTCGCATTGCAACACGTAAACGCATTGAATTGGCTAGCTTAGCCCAACCTGAATAATTTCCATCAAAAACCGGATCATTGGCTCCCAATGGGGCATTACCATTTGTTTCTACATAATAGTTGTACAAAACATCAGCTGCATTGGCTAAATCACTTAATATACTGGTATAGACCTGTTCCTGGGTATCATAAGATACATAGAAATTACCCTTCTTTACTTGGCTGTAAGGCATCGGTCCATAACAATCCGCAACGCGAAGCATTGTTATTGCACGTATCATACACGCAAAAGCATAATAATGTCCCGTAGAATTTGTCGCTTCTTGTATTTGGAAGAAGTTTCCATATATTTTTTCAAACGGAGTGTTCCAGGGGGTAGCATTCCAGGCATCACTCTGATTGAATGTGCTGAAGTTTGTACCACTCCATGTGTTAGAACAGCATAGATAGCCACCTAACTGTCCCACCATCTGATCTTGCATTTGAGAGTCATTCTGCTGAATATTCACAATTGTTTCAATCATAGATTTCATCAAAGTCGCAGGGTCTGCATCATGAATTTGATATTGATTCGTATTATACTCCTCAAATTTATCGGTACAACTTCCTGCCAGTAACAACAGAGCGGCACCGACTGTGATATTTCTTAAATATTTTCTCATAACATTAGCTTTTTCTTTTAGAATTGAACTTTCACATTAAAACCGAAGTTACGCAAGCTGGGTTGCATAAAGTAGTCTACATTCATATAATAGTTACTGGAGGTAGAGGCAGACAATTCCGGGTCAAATGGGGCTTTACAATAAATCATCCATAAATTACGTCCTACAATACCCAAAGTAACATTCGCCACATTTTTAAACCATCTTTTAGGAAGTGTATAGTTTAGACTCAATTCCTGCAAACGTACATTGGTTGCACTATATAGATAATAACGACCGTAGCCACCTTCACCCGTACCAATAGTCTGGTAATACTTTTGGGCGTTAACTTTACCGTTATTAATAGGTATACCACCATTATCACGAGCTGTTGCAGATGTTTCGGATACTCCATAATAATCTAAAATACCTTGAGTAGCCGAATAAGCTAATCCGCCTACACGGGCTGATAATACAACTCCTAAATCAATTCCTTTATAAGTGAAATGATTGGTCCATCCGAGGTTGAAATCAGCATCCAGATTACCTACTTTTACCGGAGTGTTTGATGAAGTGATACCCAGATTACCATTCTGATCGACTTTTATATTACCGTTATTGTCTTTTGTCAGTTGGTTGTATACATAGATATCAGTCATGGAGCCTCCTTCTGTCAGGATGACGCGAGGAGCTACATTCTCTTTACCTAACCAACCCACATTCATTTCATCCATTTGGATAGCTTCTCCTGTCACAGGATTCACGCTACCGCTTGCCAGTCGTTTCACCTTGTTACGGTTTAGAGTGAAGGTTGCATTAGAAGACCATCCGAATCCTGCCCATTTATCGTTGAACCCTAAAGCCAATTCAAGACCTTGGTTTTGCACGTTACCAGCTTGTACAATCGCTTGTTTATATCCGGAAGAAGAGGGAATATCTACCTTAAATGTTTGGTTCAGTGTGTTAGAACGATAGTAAGTTGCGTCTAAATTGAAACGGTTTCCCCAGAATTTCAAGTTCAAACCGATTTCCCAGGATTTAGTCTTTTCAGGTTTCATATTGTCCATCGGATATACGGTCGGATTCGCCCAGTTATGTGTCTGGCTGTTGTATTCGTAACCCGGATTAGTAAGGAAACGATCGAAAGAAGAGGCTACCACTGTATATGAACCGCGTATTTTAGCATAAGAAATCACCTCTGGGAGTTTAACCATTTCTGATAATAAAGCCGATAAACCGACTGACGGATAAAAGAAAGATTTCTGTTTGGAGAATGCAAGTTTTGAATCCCAGTCATTACGTCCGGTTACGGTTAGATACAGTTGATTTTTCCAACTTAATTCAGCACTGGCAAAAATACTTTGAATTTCATCTTCATATCCGGTAGGGTCCGGTTTATAGTTGGCGGAGAAATTAATATTGTTGATCTGGAAGAAGTTAGGAATAACCAGGTCACCTGCAATATATAACTGATCCATTGAAGTATGATATATGGAAGCACCAACATTGGCTGTTAAATGAAAATCACCAAATGTTTTATCTATATTAGCCAGGAAATCGGCATATAAAGAACGTTCCTGACGCATGGCATCTTCAAAACCACCGCTTACACCACAGAATGTTGTTAATGTAGAAGCAGATTTTTCGTTTTTATTCCGGTAGTCGGAGTTGTCCAGATTGACACGACCGACAACATTGAGCCAATCTGCAGCCTGCCATTTCAAAGAAGCGTTCATCATATAGCGTTTCTTGTTGGAAGTACGGTTGATGCGATTTTGTATCCAATATGGATTTTGTAATGACAAACTTGCATCACCATAAGGCCAATATTGTTCCATATAGCCGTAGTTAGTATTATAACGCTCATACAGACGAATTTCGTCAAAGTTGTCTCCACGAGGGAATAGATACAGTGATGGGAGAGGGTTATAATACTGTCCTTGAGAAACCATGTTTTTGTTGTTCTGAACGATATATTGTGCACCGATATCCAGAGTAAGTTTATCATTCAGGAAATGGGTGGTATTACGTGCCGTAAAATTATAACGGTTATAGGAGTTATTCGGAAGAATTCCACCGGAGTTAGTTGTAGAAGCAGAAAGATAGGTCTGGTTTTTGGTATTTCCTGTAGATAATGCTACCGAATTGATAACATTGGATCCTGTTTCAAAGAAGTCAGATGGGTTATATCGACGGTTTGTCAATTCTCCCCAGCTGAATAATCCGGAACTTGTACCATAACGGTTCTGCATATCCGGCATAATATATGCTTTAGAGAAAGTAGTACTGTTGGATACTGTTATGGTAGTTTTCTCTGTTTGGCCTTTTTTAGTAGTAATTAAAACAACACCGTTTGCCGCAGCAGAACCATATAATGCTGCCGCAGAAGGACCGGTCATCATACTAATACTAGCAATATCATCCGGATTTAAGTCAGCAACAGCATCTGATCCTCCCATCTCTCCAAATAATCCTTCGCCACCGCTTTTTCCTGTATTAAAAATAGGTACACCATCAATTACATACAATGCATTGTTATCTTTAGTCAGAGATTTCATACCACGCATAACAACACGTGTGGCACCACCAGCACCGGTTGCACCACTATTAATCTGAACACCGGCAACCTTTCCTGATAGTGAATTCATAAAATTGGCATCTTTTACAGCTGTCAATTCGTCACCTTTTACCTCTTGTACATTATAACTTAACGCCTTAGTTGCACGCTTGATACCCAATGCAGTAACAACTACTTCGTCCAATACTTGCGTATCTTCTCCTAAGGTTACTTTTATAGGTTGTGCGTTGGCAAGCGTGATTGTTTGGGAGGCATAACCGATATAGGATACTTCAAGTACATCACCTTTAGCTGCTTGTATTTTGAAATTTCCATCCATATCAGTGATAGTACCATTTGAAGTTCCTTTTACCAAAATACTAACTCCAATCAATGGTTCTCCTTTTGAATCAGTAACAGTACCACTTGCAGTAATTGGTGTTTTTTTCTGCTGCTCTTCTTTATTACTCTTCGCAGAAAGTACAATATGATTATCTACTATTGAAAAACTGACATTTACTCCTCTGAATAACTGATTCATTACATTATTCAAAGATTCTTTTGTTACCTTGATAGATATGACACGATTTATATCGACATCATTTGTGTTATAGACTACTGACATTGAAGTTTGTTTCTCAATTTCTTTCAAAGCAGTGTTCAAGGGTACTTTCGATAGATTAAGAGTGATCGTTCGTTTCTGCCCATAAGCTGAAGCAAAACACGAAACCAACAAAAGGAAGAATAACAAGTATGAAAACTTGTGTTTTATAATTTCTTTCATCTTATTCTTTTTAATTAGAAATAGTTTTTAGAGAATTTGTAATTAGAGGCGGTAAATGAGATTACCGTTTTCACACAAAGGTTTCATGTATCTCTGTTTCTCATAATTAATAAATTTAAAGGTT
>OGDS01002392.1_pt1 | contig 11215 bp, 10 predicted proteins | sample 1570351 | NCBI WGS metagenome assembly OGDS01 (sample SAMEA2581974, study PRJEB24529) | metagenome | biome: Human gut stool | place: China | collected 2011
GCGTGCTGGAGGCCCACGGCGCCGAATACGGCGTAGCCAGCACCCTGGGCGAGGGCAGCGATTTCTGGTTCCGGCTGCCGCTGCTGCCGTCCGATGCCGCTTTAACCGCCGAAAGTGAAGAAAATCATTCCGATTTTTCCTGATTTCTTCACACAGCCATCACATTGGCCGTATATGATAAAGGTGTGGAATAAATAAGGGCGCACAGCCCGGCCGAAGGTTTTTCTTTCTCCTCCTTATCTTCATCCTTCTTTATACTTTTTCGTTTTGTCCTCATTTTCTTTTCCCTTCGGCTCATTCCCCAAGCTCCTGCGCCGGCTGCAAACGGCCGCAGGAAACAGTTTTACCAGGAGTTCCCGCACTGTAACAGGTGCGGGAGCTTTTTTGTGTTCTTTAATATTTTATGAATTCACCGTGAACTGCGTTGACTATATAGGGGCAAAATGGTATGCTGACTGTATTAGCTCCAGTAGTACAGTTTGCTGCAAAGTTTTTTTGCATTTTTTGTTTTTGGATGCAATAAAATCCATCAAACTGTACACTTATTTTAGTGAAATATGATTTTTCTGCGAGAGGGGGAAAAAATGTGCAATACATGGTGGAGACCAAAAATCTCCGCAAGGTGTACCGGACCGGCGATGAAAAGGTAGTCGCTCTGGATAATATCGACCTGACCATCGAGCAGGGGCAGGTGTGCTGTATACTGGGTACCTCCGGCAGTGGTAAATCCACCCTGCTGAACCAGCTGGCCGGGCTGGAAAAGCCCACCCGCGGCACGGTAAAAATCAAGGGAGAGCTGATCTCCAAGATGAGCGAAAAGCAGCTGGCGGTGTTCCGGCAGAAGCACATCGGATTTGTGTTCCAGTCCTACAATCTCATTCAGGGGATGACCGCTGTGGAAAATGTGGCCATGCCGCTGATGTTCCGCCGGGTGTCCCGCAAAAAGCGTGAGGAAGCCGCCCGTGAAATGCTAAAGCAGGTGGGACTGGGCGAGCGCATGGACCACCGTCCCAATGAAATGAGCGGCGGCCAGCAGCAGCGCGTGGGCATTGCCCGCGCCTTTGTTACCAATCCTGAGGTGGTATTTGCCGATGAACCCACCGGCAACCTGGATACCAAAACGACCAAAGAGGTCATGGAGATGTTCCTGCGGTTTGCCCGGGAAAAGGGCACCACGATCATACTGGTGACACATGGCCGCAGCCTGGCAGAATACTGCGACCGCATCGTGACCATCTCGGATGGACGCATCATTTCCAATGAGGACCACCGCCATGCCAAGGCGATCCAAGAACCTCCCGCCGCCCCTGCCGAGGAGCTGCCGGAGACACTGCATTTTACCGATAACACACTGGCCACCGGCCAAGGAGGAGTATGACCGTGAAAAAGATGAGCAAGATCCTGACATTCATTCTGGTGCTGGCCATGGTGCTGAGCACCGTGGCGATGGCGGCTGAACCGTCCTATACTGTTTCTGCCACTGATGGTTCTTTGGAGCACGGCAGCATTACGCTTACATATAATACAGCAAAAGAAGGAAGTACCGGGACTGCAACTTGTACCCTTAACAGTACTACTAAGTCCAAAGCGCTTCCCGATGATGTGAAAAAAGTTAAAGTTACTTTTAATGCTGCCCCTGGCTATGAATTTGTCAGTGCTACATATAAAGTAGGCGATACTGATGCAAAGCCTGTTGCAGATTTCGGCGAAATTGAAATCACCGGCGACACTGCTATTACCCCTGTATTCCAGGCCAAGAGCACCCTGGGCGGCGAAAAGACCGCTGACAGCTTCCGCCTAGATGCTATTTGCAGCGGCAGCTACTACTGGCAGATGTACCACAAGGACATGGCCAATAACAAAAAGTACACCAAATATCCCGGCTCCCCTGCGGATAAGGTCAATCCCAGCTCCGAGATCGTAAAGGGCAACTATGTTGACCTGACCCTGTATGTTACTGACAATGACTTTCTGAGCCTTTATGGGTCCACCGGTTACAGCAAGGATAATTTCTCGGTTACCACCCCCGGCGACAGCAGCTTCCTGGCTGGCTCCGGCGCCGGTGCTGAAATTGAAAAATGGACAGTAGGCAGCACCGATAAAGGTATGGTAATCCAGCTGACCGGCGTATACTATGTGGGCGGCAGCGATAACACCCTGAAGCTTATCATTACCCAGGGCAACTACAATGCTATTGTAACCTGCAAGATCGATAATGCCACCATCATCCCCACCAAGCCGGACGACGAAAAGCCCGATACCGAGACCACCGCGGCGCAGCCCTATGTCATCATCAGCAGCTACAGCTACGGCAAGGGCGACCTGGTGGCCGGCGAAACCCGCAATGTCACCATGACCTTCCGCAATACCAGCAAGACCATGGCCGTGGAAAACATGATGGTGACCATGACCCTGCCCGATGCCATGATGCTGACCAGCAGCTCCAATTCCTTCTACATCGAATCGCTGGCAGCCGAGGGCACCATCACCAAGACCGTGAATGTGACCGTGAAGCCCACTGCGGCGGCCCAGTCCCATTCCATGACCGTTGATTTTACCTATGACTACCTGGATAACGGCGTGCGCCGCAATGCCAAGACCACCGAGACCATCAGCATGCCGGTGCTGCAGGTGGACCGCTTTACCGTGACCGGCATCGACCTGCCCCAACAGATCTTCATTGGCGAGGAAAATAACCTCTCCGTCAACTTCGTCAATAAGAGCCGTACCGATATCTACAATCTTTCCGCCAAGCTGAACTGCGAGGGGCTTTCCAATAACGGCGAGGAGCAGTATCTGGGCAATCTTGCCTCCGGCACCACCTCCAGCGCCGATTTCTACATCACCGGGAATGAAAAGGGCGAGCTGGTGGGTGAGGTCATTATCACCTACGAGGATACCAACATGAACCAGCGCACCGTTTCGGTGCCCTTTACCACGCAGGTGACCAGCTACGAGGATGTATGGGGTCCCAGCAATCCCAGCGTCGACCCCGGTATGGATCCCGGCACTGACCCCGGCATGGAAGAGCCTGCGGGTTTCCCGTGGTTCTGGGTCATCGGCGGTGTGGTGGTAGTGGCTGCCGGCGTATTCGTGTACCTGAAGCTGCGTAAAAATAAAAAGGAGAGCGTAGACGAAGATGAGGATATCTGACCTTCTGAGCGTCTGCCTGCGAAACCTGACCCGCCGCCGGGTGCGTACCGCCCTGACCGTTATCGGCGTTGTCATCGGCGTGTGAGCCATCATATTGATGGTCTCGCTCGGCATCGGCGCGCGGGAATCCATGATGCAGATGCTGCAAGAGTGGGGCGATCTTACCATCATCAATGTCTACAATTACGGCGGAGGCGAGACCAAGCTGGACGATAAAGCCCTCTCCAAAATACAGGCGATGGATCATGTGCAGATCGCGACCCCATTTTACAGCAGCCGGGTCAGCTTCCGGCTGAAATCCCGCAACGGGCGCTATGCGGCCTATACCAATATCATCGGCATCTACCCCGAGGCGTTTGACGCTCTCGGCTATAAATTGAGCGACGGCACCTCCTTTGCGGACAGCAAAAAGGATTACAGCATGGTGGCGGGCGCCAATGTGGCGTATTCCTTCCGGGATACCAAGAAAAAGCGCAATAACTATGTGGATCGCAACCAGACCGATGCCATGGGCAACCCCAAAAAGCCCTTTGTGGATATCATGAAGGATAAGCTGGTTTTGTACAGCGAAAGCTACGACAACAACGGCAACCCGAAAAAGGGCCTGGAGGTCACCCCCAATGTGACCGGCGTGATGGTGGAGGACTGGAACAAGGGCTGGGAGACCAGCGAATGCCTCCTGATGGACATCAACCAGCTGAAGGCGCTGGAGCAGAAATACTACAAGATCAGCGGTGAAAAGGCTCCAGACACCACCAACTATGATGAGGTACGGGTCAAGTGCGTAGACGCTGCCTCGGTTGCCGCAGTGCAGCAGTCCATCACCGATATGGGCTTCCAGTGCTCCTCGATGGAGGACACCCGCAAATACTTTGATGAGCAGCTTACCATGATCCAGACGATGCTGGGCGGTCTGGCGGCTATCTCTCTGTTTGTCGCTGCCATCGGCATCGCCAACACCATGGTCATGTCCATCTATGAGCGCACCAAGGAGATCGGCGTCATGAAGGTGCTGGGCGCCGAGCTGGGCGCCATTCGCGCCATGTTCCTCACCGAATCCGCTATGATCGGTCTGATCGGCGGCGTGGTGGGCGTTGGGCTCAGCTTCCTGATCAGCTATCTGTTAAACAATGTGCCGATCGTAGCAAACCTTCTGGCATCACTGGGGCTCAGCTTCGGCAACGGCGGGGCGGTTTCCATCATTCCGTGGTGGCTGGTGCTGGTGGCAATGGTCTTTTCGATGATGGTCGGCGTTGTTTTCGGTTTTATCCCTGCCAACCGCGCTGTTAAGATCTCCGCTTTGGAGGCCATTCGGCACGACTAAAAAAACTACATTTTCGCATAGGAAAAAGCTCCTCCGGGGGCTTTTTTCTTTTCCCTGCCCGTGTTATACTGGGTGCAGAATGCAGGATAGGGCGCGGGGCGCTCCGGCTGCGCCGGAGCCGCGCGGTCGCAGACTGCGCGAGACCGCCCGCAGGGCGGCCTGCCCCGCGCCCCCATACCTGCCCGCTGCATCCACTCTGCCAAGGAGGGAAACACCATGCCACACGATCTGCAAGCCAGCCTTGCCGCCTATCAGCCCTACAATGAGCAGGAGCAGCACGATCTGCCGCTGCTGCTGGCCGCGCTAAAGCAGCCGGATAGCTTTACCCGGCAGAATGAAACCGCCCATTTTACCGCCTCGGCCTGGGTGGTGAACCCCGCGCGGAATAAGGTGCTGATGATCTATCACAACATCTACAATAGCTGGAGCTGGACCGGCGGCCATGCCGATGGAGAGACCGACCTTTTGGCGGTCGCGCTGCGGGAGGTAGCCGAGGAAACCGGACTGCAAACGCTCCGCCCCGTCAGTCGTGAACTGTTCTCGGTCGAGATCCTTACCGTGGATGGACACGAAAAACGAGGGCGGTATGTCCCCTCCCACCTGCATCTCAATTGCACCTATCTCATCGAAGCCGATGATACCGAGCCGCTGCGGGTAAAGCCCGATGAAAACAGCGGTGTGCGGTGGTTCGCCCCGCGAGAGGCGCTGGCCGCCTGCACCGAACCCTGGATGCGCGACCGTATCTACCAAAAGCTCATCGAAAAAAACACCCAGTATAAATAAAAGGAGGGACTGTCATGAAGCCGCATGAAACCATCGCCCAGTGCGTGGAGCGCAAGCTGGGGCGCAAGCTCCGCCTCATCCGCGTGGCGCGCGGGGAGGAACCGGCCGATATCGTATTCAAAAACGCCACCTATCTCAATGTGTTCAGCAATGACTTCTGCCATGGGCATATTGCTGTTTCCGATGGGCTCATCGCCGGCATTGGCAGCTACCACGGCAGCAAAGAGGTGGATGTCTCCGGCAGCTTTGTCTGCCCCGGCCTCATCGATGCCCACATCCACCTGGAAAGCAGCCTGGTTTCCCCTGCCGAGTTTGCCCGAGCGGTCATCCGCCACGGCACCACCACTGTCATCACCGATCCGCACGAGATCGCCAATGTCATGGGAGTGGATGGCATCCGCTATATGCTGGAGGCCACCGAGGGCCTGCCGGTGGATGTCCACTTTATGCTGCCCAGCTGCGTGCCCGCCACGCCGTTGGATGAAAGCGGCTGCACGCTGGATTATCAGGCCATCGATGACCTGTATGACCACTCTAGAGTTCTTGGCCTGGCGGAAATGATGAACTATGTCGGTGTCATCAATGGCGACCCAGCAGTCATCAGCAAAATCCTGGCCAGTCAGGCCCACCACAAAAAAATCGATGGCCACGCACCCGATCTCTCCGGCGCCGATCTCAACGCCTATATCGCCGCCGGCGTCTATTCCGATCACGAGTGCAGCACCTGCCAGGATGCGCTGGAAAAGCTGCAGCTCGGCCAGTTCATCATGATACGGGAGGGCACCGCCGCCCAGAATCTGCGGGCACTCCTGCCGCTGCTCAATCAGCAGTACTACTCCCGGTGCATGTTTGCCACCGATGATAAACACCCCCTGGATCTTTTGCAGGGCGGCCACATCGATTATATCATCAGGGAAGCCATTGCCTGCGGCGTTGATCCCATCATTGCCATCAAGGTGGCCAGCCATCAGGCAGCCCGCTATTTCCTGATGAACAACAAAGGCGCCATCGCCCCCGGCTACCTGGCCGACCTGGTGGTCTTCGATAACTTCCGTCACTTCAATATCCAGGAGGTGTATAAGCGCGGCCGCTGCGTCTTTGCGGATGGCGAGGTTCTACCCTTTGACGCGCCCGCGGTGGAGCCCAGCCTTTCCCTCCGCGCGCACGAGACCTTCCGCATCGCGCCGGTCACGCCGCAGCAGCTGGCCGCCGGAGATCTGCCGGTCATCGGCATCGTCCCGGGCGAAATCATCACCCAGAACCTGGGCCGGGCGGCTGCCCCCGATCCCACCCATGATATCCTAAAGATCGCCGTAGCGGAGCGCCACCATGGCACCGGGCACATTGGCCTGGGATACATTAAAGGTTACGGCCTGCGGCAGGGCGCTGTGGCCACCAGCTTTGCCCACGATTCCCATAATATCATCGCCGTGGGCGCCGATGACGCCGACCTGGCCTTTGCCATCAACCGCATTGCCGAAATGCAGGGCGGCACCGTAGTCGTGCACGAGGGCAAGGTCATCGCTGAGCTGCCGCTGCCGGTGGCTGGCCTAATGAGTGACGCCCCGCTGGAGGAGGTAAACGACCTGCTGGAGCAGGCCAAGGCCGCCGCCCACCGCATGGGTGTTTCCCCGGGCATCGATCCCTTTATGGCCCTTTCCTGTATGACCCGCCGGGGGACAACAAGAACCCCGAGCAAAACCCACGGGGTCTTTGATGTGGAACAGTGGAAATACATCTGATTTTTCTTGCAGAGCCGTGTCCTTTCCCCCTGTGGGGCGGGCACGGCTTTTCCATTTAGGGCTTTTTGCAGGGGGCATGGCGGGCGCCCGCACCCTATCTCGCCTCCATTTGTGTACCTCCTCCAAAAACAAATGCCAATCCCCTGTAAACATTGTCTTTCCTTTCGCCCTTTTATGTGCTAAAATATTGCATTATAGGGAGCGTTCCACCGATACGGTCGGGCCAGCCCTTCCGGGCAGCCCTCCCCCGCTCCGGTACGCCCCTGCCAAATCTCTGCAAAAGGAGTGACAGTGTGTGAATTTTTCCGTCAATAGCCCCATTTTGTTCGTACTGGCCGGGATCATCATTCTGGCCGTGCTGGCGCAGTCGGTGTTCTTCCTGGTGCGGGCCATCCACCGCAGCAAGGAGATCGGCATGGACCAGCAAAAGCTGCGCAAGACCATGGTCACCGCCGGCGTTTTCACCATCGCCCCGGCCGTCGCCATCGTCATCAGCGTCATCACCCTCTCCAAGGACCTCGGCCTGCCGCTGCCCTGGCTGCGTCTTTCGGTGGTTGGCTCCCTCTCCTACGAGACCATTGCCGCCACCAACGCCGAAAGCGCCATGGGTCTGGTGTTCGGTCAGGTCTCCTCACTTACCGCCTCCCAGTATGTCACCATTGCATGGGTCATGACCATCAGCATCATGCTGGGCATCTGGCTGGTACCGCTCATCGGTAAAAAGCTGCAGGGCGGCATGACCAAGATAGAAAACCGTGATAAGCGCTGGGGCGATATCCTCTCCTCCGCCCTGTTCATCGGTATGATCGCTGCCTTCCTCGGCTATGTGTTCTGCGATTTCGGCACCATCTTCCATGGTGATCCCTCCGGCCTTATCCCGGTATGCGTCATGATCGTTTCCGCCGTTATTATGGCGCTGTGCGGCCTTATCATGAAAAAAACCGGCTGGCACTGGGTGGGCGATTACGCCCTGCCGATGAGTCTTATTCTCGGCATGGCCTCCGCCATTCCCATCACCGGCTGGCTGTCCTAAGGGAAAGGAGGATCACACCATGAAAAAAGCAAATATGACTTATATGGATTCCGTCCACCACTACGGCCGCATCTGGAACCTTTCGATGATGGTTCTGCTGCTGATGTTCCCCGCCGCCGTCTCTATCATCTTCCACGCCCCTGCCGATGGCAAGGGCCTCCTGATGGGCCTCATCGCCACCGCCCCCATGTACTGGGCGGTCGGATTTATCGAAACGCTGACCTATGTGCCCATGCTGGGCGCAGGCGGCAGCTACCTCTCCTTCGTCACCGGCAATATCAGTAATCTCAAGCTCCCCTGTGCCCTCAACGCGCTGGAGCAGGCCGATGTGAAAGCCAACAGCGAGGAAGGCGAGATCGTTTCCACCGTAGCCATTGCCGTTTCCAGTATCGTCACCACCGTTATCATCATTCTGGGCGTCATTCTCATCATCCCGCTCACCCCGGTGCTGGAAAGCCCCGCCCTAGCCCCCGCCTTCGCGCAGATCCTGCCCGCCCTGTTCGGCGGCCTGGGTGTGGTGTTCATCTCAAAGAACGCCAAGCTCTCCATCGCCCCCATCTGCCTGATGCTGGTGCTGTTCATCTTCGTTCCCGCCCTCAATTCCAGCACCGTCGGCATTATGGTGCCGGTCAGCGTGCTGTTTACCGTGGGGGTGGCCCGCATCCTGTATAAAAAGGGGATCCTGTGATCCCATAAAATACTGCAAGGAGGTTTTCTGTCATGATCGTTCTGTATATCATATTGGCCGTTCTCGTCCTGCTGCTGGCTGTGGTGCTGCTGCGCACCGCGGCGTTCCACCCCAAGGCCGAAGCTTTCAGGACCTATGCCCCCGTCGAATTTGACCGAGAGGCCGCTGTAACCAACCTTCAGCGGCTCATCCGCTGCCGCACCGTCAGCTACACCGATGCCTCCAAGGAGGACCCGGCGGAATTCGAAAAGCTCATCGCCCTGCTGCCGGAATTATATCCCCATGTTTATGAAAAATGCACCCTCACCCGCCTGCCGGACCGCGGCCTGCTGTTCTACTGGGCGGGCAAGGCCCACGATGAGGCTTCGGTCATGATGGCGCACTTTGATGTTGTCCCGGTGGAGGAGGAGAACTGGAAAAAGCCCCCCTTCGAGGGCATCATTGAGGACGGCGTGCTGTGGGGACGCGGCACCCTTGACACCAAGGTCACCTTTAACGGCGTGCTGACTGCCGCCGATCATCTCATTGCCGAAGGCTTCCAGCCGGAGCAGGATGTTTACTTCGCTTTCTCCGGTCAGGAGGAGATCAACGGCCCCGGCGCCGTCAATATCGTCCACTGGTTCCAGGAGCACAATATCAATATCCAGCTGGTGGTGGATGAAGGCGGCGCGGTGGTCGAGGATGTTTTCCCCGGCGTCAAGCAGCCCTGCGCGCTCATCGGTATTGCCGAAAAGGGCATGATGAATCTGGAGTACAGCGTTTCCTCCGCCGGCGGTCACGCCTCCGCCCCCAAGCCCCACACCCCCGTGGGAGTACTGGCGGATGCCTGCTGCAAGGTAGAAAATCACCCCTTTACCATGCACATCACCGCCCCGGCCGCCAAGATGTTTGATACCCTCGGCCGCCACTCCACCTTCCTTTACCGCATGATCTTCGCCAACCTGTGGCTGTTCGGCGGTATTCTGGATAACCTGTGCAAAAAGCAGGGCGGCGAGCTGAACGCTCTGATGCGCACCACCGTCGCCTTTACCCAGATGCAGGGCAGCAAGGCCAGCAATGTCATCCCGCCCAGCGCCTCCATGGTCAGCAACATGCGGCTTAATCCCGCCGATACCATGGAGAGCGCCATGGAATACATCCGCGGGGTCATCGGCAATGACGCCGTCAAACTGCGCTGCGTCGAGGGCATGAATCCCAGCCCCATCAGTGAGACCGACTGCCCCGCATGGGATAAGGTCGCCTCCGCCGTAGCGGGCACATGGCAAGGCTCCCTTGTCTCCCCGTACCTGATGGTACAGTGCAGCGACAGCCGCCATTACGGCCCTGTCAGCAACCATGTTTACCGCTTCTCCGCCATGGATCTCACCGCCGAAGAGCGCAGCACCATCCATGGCAACAATGAGCGCATCCGCACCGAGGTCATCGGCCGTGCGGTGGAGTTCTACATCCGCCTGATGAGCCTGTGCTGACCCCATAACGCCATAAAATCACCCCCGACCCTTTTGGCCGGGGGTATTTTCCACGCTTTTATTTATTTTGCGGTAGAAGCAGAGTAATATATCACACCGACCCCTGCTACCCATGTATCGCCGCTGTCGCTGCATTCACCAAGCTTTTCACCCTGCTTTACCGTATCGCCGGGCTTCAGTGTCACATTTTTCAGGTGTCCGTACAGGATCGCGCTGCCGTCCTCATGCCGGATCAATACCGGCTGCCTGCCCATAAGACCGATCCATCGTTCCTTATACTCCGGCGGAGTCTGTTCCACCACGCCGTCTCGCATGGCCACCGCCGCAGTCCCGGCCGGCGCTTCAAAAAGGCGGTAGGTAGGACAGCTTGTCCCGATTACTCCTTGGGTCATTGTCCCGTTTTTCACCGGGGCAATATATGCGCTGTCCTCTGTCCATTCCACGGTCTCCATCGGCAGAACAGGGTTCTCGTACGCGTTATGTCCCACCGTAAAGCTCGTCACGGTTCCGTCTCGGGCGGTCTTCAGCGTTATATCCTCCTCCCGCACCAGACTGAACTCAATGCCGAAAACTCCCGAAGAACCGTTTCCGAAATTTCCGCTGTCTCCCGTTGTACCCAGCTGCGTATAAGGCATCACCTCATCGCCTGCCTGCACATAAAGCTCCTCGCAATGGGCATATACCGCATACAGTCCGTCTTCCTGCCGTATCAGGATGCACCGACCCATTCCCTGGTTCCAGCCCTTCTCCGCAGTATATACGACCGTTCCGGCCTGCAGTGCGGTAAACGGGGTCCCTTTCTGTCGGCTGTAGAATGCCGTCACACCCCGAACCGGCTCCTCAAGTCTGTATCCGGCAAACGGCTCCCTGTAATAATATCGGTCAAATATCTCCTCAAAAGCCGGTTCATCCTCCGCTGCGGGGGATTGCCGCAGCAGGTTGACTCCGCCGCAGTAGATCGCCTCGATCTCCTCCGGCGCTATGGCCCTGCAGAATATCATCTTCATTTCTGTTTTTGTTGCT
>OGDS01002403.1_pt1 | contig 11181 bp, 10 predicted proteins | sample 1570351 | NCBI WGS metagenome assembly OGDS01 (sample SAMEA2581974, study PRJEB24529) | metagenome | biome: Human gut stool | place: China | collected 2011
ATAAAGCTATTACGCATTAAAGTTTGTGATATATACGATTTTTCAGATATAAAAAAGTTGCTGGAAAGATATATGCTGACTCCAACTATTGAGAATGTTTGTGATAGTGTTAAGGCTGAGGAGGGAGATGAGGTGAACTGAGTTCACCTCATCTCCTGTTTAAAATAAATCCAGTTCAGATATTTCAACAAGCAGAGAGAGTGCTTTATCAAGCTTTGCTGAATCGCAGGATAGCTCAGAAGCGGAGTATCCTGCGGCTTCTTTAATAAAACGTGAAGAGGAACTGATTAAAGAATCATATGTGATTTTTAGGTTCCTTTTAGCCAGCATTTGCGATTTAAGTTCGGAATTTTCGGTTAATATAGTTTTTTGCTGTGATTTCAGATTATTGATTTGTTTTTTTAATTTAAGAACTTCATCATTATTAACAAGGGTCGAGCTATGATTAGAGGATAAAGTTTCAATTGCGGCTTCTTGTTTTTTTATCTGTTGATTAAGTTCCTGGTTGCTTTGAATAAGTTCATTTATCTGTCGGGTATTCAGATCTTCATGTATTTTGAAAATCTGATATATCTGCTTCTGGTCATCGGGTGTGAGCTGTGCATAACCGGAGGCGCTTGATAATGTGATATTGTTGTTTATAAATAAGCTTCTTAGTTCGGGAATGAGGCTTTCAATAGAGTTGTACTTTGCTACCTGACGGGGACTGATGTTGAGGTTTTTCGCTATTTCATTATTTACGTTTATTTTATCAGAGTGGTCGAGCGCTGCGTTTTTAGCATCATAAAGCTGTTTTAGTCTTGCTATGGCTTGAGCAGTTCTTGCCGGATTTTTTGCTCTTATCTCTTCGTTCGTAATATATAGACGGATTTCGCTGTCTATGACACTTGTTGGTATGGTTGATAAATCGGTGTCATCAGATACATAATACTCAATTCCATCTTCTAAATAAATTACCCTACACGGAAATCCTTTTTCATAAGGGGCTACATTCTTTATATATAAGTCATAATCCGGATAATCGGTATTGCCGGAATACTTGTCAATCAGCATATTGAGAGCTGTGGCACGGCGGTGACCTGTCTCAATTATGTATATATCCTCTTCGCTTTCATAAACAACTACAAGGTTTTGCTGCAAGCCGAACTCCAAAATTGACTTTGCAAGAGAGTCTATATCCTCAATCGGATAGCTGTTCTTTTTATTCATGCGAATGCGGTTGCGGGGAATCAGCTTAATCTCAAACGGATTTTTATCATTATTATCAAGACGTTGCACTATGGAGGCAACAGTGCCGGCGCTGGTGCTCTGTTCGCCGAGAACTGTTGCAGGTTGAGCTGCTGGCTGAGTCAGCTGAAAACTAAATTTTTGTTTTGCCATATTGTTATATCCTTTCTGTAGATGAGGTGAACTGAGTTCACCTGAAATGTTTTCATGTGTGAGTGAGGTGAACTCAGTTCACCTCATACCTTATGCGCCTATTGAGCGGCGGAGCATTGCAGATGTTTTATCATCGAGTATGCCAAGTTCAAGGATTAAATTGCTGTAATCAAAAACGGCATTGGTATTAGGGCAATACTCAAGCAGCGGGCTAAAATTAGTTTCCAGTTCGCTGATGTGAATATCTTTTCTAATTGGTGTTTCATAAAAACGTCCGCCAAGCTCATCGGTATAATTGGACTTGAGTGCTTTATATATATTCGTATTTATTTCCGCCTGGGTAATAAAAGCACCGCCAAATTTAATACTTTCAATATCATGTTCATCTTTTATGTACAGCAGTGTATCAATAGTTTCGCGAAGCCCTTTGTAAGAAAATCCTTCAAGTCTTACAGGCACAATGACGAGGTCGGAGATAAAAAGACTGTTGACTGTAAGAATGTCATTTGCAGGTGCATTGTCTATTAGAACAAAGTCGTAACTATCACGAATGAGTGTAAGAGCTCTTTTTAAGATAACATTGTTGTTTCCGGTTTCATTTTTAGCAATATTTAGCTGCGTATTTTTGTGCCGTTTACTTGATGGTATTATATCAAGATTAGGCACTGACGTGTGCCTGATAAGTTTAGTAACATTTCCAAGGTCACGATATCTGTACTTAAAAAGCTCCGCTATATTGGAATGTTCAGGAATGGCAAGCCCTTCTATTATATCCTGGCTATCTTCCTCATATTGACCTAACATCATAGATAGATTGGATTGTGAATCGAGGTCTACAACTAATACATGCTTTCCAAGATAAGCGAGCAGCTGAGCAATTATACCTGTAGAGGTGGTTTTGCCTACCCCTCCTTTATTATTGATGATTGAAATTACTTTACACATTTTATTTATCCTCCAATTAGGCAAGTTATTTAGAGGTAATTACCGGTAATGTGTTCTCTATATGTATATTATAGCGTATTATTCATACTATGTCTACAAAAATAGTGTCGGCATTTGCTATAAAATTGTCGACATATCTCAAAAGTCTAAAATAATGAATTGTGAATAGACAGAGGTGAACTGAGTTCACCTGATGGGAGCGTAAAAGCAGAGGTGAACTGAGTTCACCTGAGGAGCCGCAGGAAAGTAGAGGCGAATTTTGTGCGTTCGAATAATAATATTGATTATGTGACATAATTATGCTACAATAATGACATAGAAAGAGAGGTGGATTTTATGCCGACAATTATGCCGATTAGGGATTTGAGAAATACAAGTGAAATTTCAGAACTAGCACATAAAAAACAAGAGCCTATTTTTATTACAAAAAATGGTTATAGTGACCTTGTTGTGATGAGTGCCGAGCTTTATGAAAAAATTGTTCTTGAAAACAAAATTGATCAGGCTATATATGAATCTGAATCAGAAGTTATGGAAGGTGCTAAGCCTATATCATTAGATAATGCAATTGAAAGGCTGAACAAAAAATATTATGGATAAGTATGAGGTAATGTTATATCCGAAAGCATATAGAGATATAGATGATATATATGCGTACATTGCATTTGAAAAATTATCTCCAGAGAATGCCAAAGGGCAAACTGATAGAATCTGGACTGCAATTAAGTCATTAGAGAGATTTCCGGAAGCACATCAGGAACGGCTAAATGGTAAATACGCAGGAAATGGTTACAAGCAGTTAATAATAGATAATCACATTGCCATATATAAAATAGATAAGAATGCAAGGAGAGTTTATGTTGTAACAGTGCAGTATAAAGGATGCAATCTCTGAGTAAAATATAGATTTGATGATAAGCAGACATGACAAAATTGTTATGTCTGCTTTTTTTAAGGATTTTAACATCTGTCATATTTTTTATGAGGGATGATTTTTTATGCCTAGAGAGGAGGTGAACTGAGTTCACTTGAGAAGCATAAATAAGTACTTGTGTTGAGAATTGTGCTGCTCTTAGCTGGGTAAAGCATATTTTATTTTTTCGCTATGTGAGCATACCCCACGGCATTCATTCGTCCCTATCAAAAAGCGATAGGACTTATGAATGCATCCCCATACCAAAGGGATGGCATGGGGCAGGAATAGGGCGATGCACGCCGCCTATACAGATTGCTGGCAAAGCCAGCAACCAAGGGCATTTGAGACGTGATGCATTTACTATTTTTAATTAATAAATAGTGCATCACATTTAAGCGAAAATCAATGTATATAGCGCATTTACGTTTAAAAATGTGATGCAAGCAAGAAAAATGCCATAATATTCTATCTATTTGAGCAATGTTTTTCGTATTGTATGTTTTTTAAGAATGCTATCAGAATAGTTGAGGTGAACTCAGTTCATCTCAGTTACTCATGCTCAAAATCGGCTGAAGAATGTTCTTTGTTTTTCTTATAAGCATCAATGCGAGCCTCTTTCGATGTGGATTTTGAGTGTATTCGTAGCAGATGCTCCTGATTTCTGCGGTCACTTAATGAATTAAGAAAATGATATGCAAGCGAAAAAGAAGCTGATACTGCCATGGAGTGTTTCATATTATTATAAAAGTAAATTGTCTTTTGAGCATATTCGTTTCCCTGTGCTGCAGCATCGTTTAGATATTTTAAGCCAAGAGCCTCATCTTTAGGAACTCCGTTACCAAAAAGGTATATGGAACCAAGTTTAGACATAGAATAGGAATCGGCATCATTCTTAATACAGTCTTTATAAAGGCTGATGGCTTTTGCGATATTATAATGGTTATGCGTTGCGTCAGCATAAAAATCTGCAAGAGTGACTTTTGCGAATTTATTTCCGCAGTCAGCAGCATCATTGAGATAGTGCAGCCCGAGAGTTATATCTTTATAAACACCATTTCCATTGAGGTATATAGAGCCAAGCTTGAACATGGAGAATGGGCTGTTATCATTTTCAGCACAGTCTTTATAAAGGCTGATAGCTTTATTAATGTCATATATTTCATGTTCCTGATTAGCATATAAATCTGCCATTGAATTTTTTAAATAGGATGGGGCATGAGATTCTTCGGTTTCTGAATCATAATATTCTTCATATGCTTTGAGATAGTATTGTTCAGCACGAATTATGTCATAATGTGTACTTGTTTTATCAGAGCATGTTTTACCAAGAGCATAGTAGGCGTTTTTGTTTTTACAGTCAGCTGCTTTCATAAAATATTCATATGCTTTTTCATCATCCTTTTCGCAGCCTTTTCCTTCATAATATATTTTGCCTATTTTATATAAGATACTTCCATCGAGATTTGAGTCACTATCCTGTTCTTTGAGAAAACCTGTCAGTGCAGTATTGTAGTAATGATATATACCGTCTTGGGTTGCATCGGAAAGTTTTACATTATCATATAGTGGATTTTCGAGATGTTGTGCGTACTGATATGCAGCGTATGGATTTTCTGCACTTGCATGTTTAAGTAGGTCCAAGGCTGTCATATAAAGCTCAGGTGTGAGAGGAGTTGCTTTCTCATTGAGATAAATATTAGCAAGTGCATATTGTGCATATACATTATCATTCAGACAGTTTTTATAATATACTACAGCATCATTATAATTTACTTCACACCCCAAACCACGTTCACTCATTTTACCGAGGTGATAACTTAAATACCCATGAAGAAAAGGAGTATTTTGATTATTATAAATATCTTTGAAGTTATTGTATGATAGCGTATAAAGCATATCTGATATTTCACTGTTATATACAGGATAGGCTTTGCTGCTGTATAATCGAGCAAGCAGGTATGTTGCCGGAAGATTACCTTGATTATGGTATGTGATAAGTTTATCAAGTACTCTGTTGAATTTTTTTAAATAATCAGGGTCATTTTTATCAAGGGAGTATAGCTCTTTACGGGTATTTTTAAAACCTTTTGTCCACTCAAGCTTAGCACAAGGAATATCATTACGTATTCTGTCATTTATGAGGTGAACTGAGTTCACCTGAGAGAGTTCGTCATCGTTGAGGTGAACTGAGTTCATCTGAGAGAATTCATTATCAGAGATGAAAAGTTGAGGTGAACTCAGTTCACCTGATAAATTCTTTTTTTGTATTAATGAAAGAGTGACGGCTGATTTGAGGATTGAATTGGCTAGTCTTGTCCGAATGTCTTTATCAGCAATACTTTGGTTTGTAGTATGATGGTTTGTGCTGGCGGAATATGTTATTGATATGTCGGATATAGTTTTAATATATGAAGTATATTCTTTGTTGGCTGCTGGAATCTGAATAACGTCATCGACAACCTTATTGACGAGCAATTTACATTCCGGTGGAAGAAGTTTATATTTGAGACTGCCTTTGCCGGGAAGAGAGTTAACTAAATCAATTAAATCTGTTGAAAGAGGCATAAGCTGCTGTCGAGTTATACGTTCAGGAATATGGTTAAAATCCATGTCCAGATTGTTCATGAATGTATGTGCTGCATCGACAGTTGCATCACGGAATTTATTTTTTTCAGAAATCAGCATCTCACGTTCGGCTTTAAACATTTCCTTAGAAAGAAATTCACGTATTTCATTTTGTTTTGAAACATGTATATATGATGACATGACTTTTCCATCGGTGCGCCAAAAAGTATAGTGGCAGTGTGGATGACCATGCTCCATATGAACGGCGGCACACCATTTAAGTGATGTTAATGGTATGCCAAAGCGATCGCCTATGTCATTCATGACGGAGTTCATGTAATTGACCCAGTTTTCTTTTTTATTGTATCCGAGTTCTAAGGCATCTTCTTCTGATAATGACACGATACCCCTATAGACATTTACTCCGGCATCTGTTACATTTCTTACCTCATGAGCAACTTCGGTAATGTTGTTAAATTTAAAATTGCCAAACAAACCTTGACTGTTCTGGCGTTTGGCAATGTAATAAATATATTGAGAATTGGCAGACGGTTCTTCCGGTATAATATCTTCCTCTGTAAGTGCTGTAATCTCATCAAGTTGCACATCCGTAAGGTCTACACCAGGACGCGTACCGATATAGATAATATAGTTCAGATTTTTAAGTGCTGAATGAGATTTATTAGGGTTGTAACATCGTATTTTTGACATCAAGATATTGTGTGGCATAATAAGTCCTTTCTTATCAAAATCTAGCTTGGCATATATTGTGTAGTTTGCTATAAAATAGATAGCTGACATATGTTTCCTCTTTGGGCAAGTAGAGCCCTCTAGACTGAAGCATTATGTCAGCTTTTTCTTTATTTTGTTTTTGATAAATCTGTTCCAGATATGTGGAGTATCTATTTTTCAAAAGAGTTTCATTATTCATGTGTTAATCCCCATCGAAGCTTTTTGCTTTTGTGTAGCGTACCCCTTTCTTTCGGGCATCCTCATATACTTGCTGCACATCCTCTTGAAATTCATCGGGAACAAATCGTGCGATTGTCTCAGCGGTAAGGTATGCCGCAGTTGATGCCTGTATGCATGTCTTAGCGGATAAGGCAGCAAGGCGTTCCACCGATGGCTGCATTACATTTCTTAATTGCTCCCTTATTATAGTGCTTACATAATTTATATTTGATTCTGATAGATTGCCGTTAAGCCCGGCTTCTGTATATCGGCGCACCGTTTCCGATATGGATATATGATTTTTATCTGATATATTTTTTAAATATTTATATGTTTCACTGTCAAAGGTAACAGTAATTCGAACCCGCTCCATATTCAATGTGTTTTACCCCCTATTACATATGTAGTTTAAATTATCATTCGTCTTTTAACGCAAGTGCAAGCTTGTCATACAAGCTGTCCTGCTGTCTGGTTGTATATTTCATATATATTATGGTTGAGCTTATGCGCTTATGTCCGAGCCACCATTGAATATCCTTTGTATCCAAACCACATTCTGCTAACTCAACAGCTCTTGTGTGGCGGAGAACATGAAAGTGCTGCTTGCTCTCCGGAATATCAGCACGTTTGCAATGGTATTTCATTATCTTATCCAGGCTTTTTCTTGACATTGCAGTTCCTTTTTGACTTATAAAAAGATATTCAGATTTCTTATAGTGGGTATCACGAATATCAAGGTAATCGTTAATGGCTGCTATGACGCGCGGATCAATGATTCTTAATGTATTATCATTACCTTTTTTTAGTCTTGTACATAAAATGCTGGCTGTATTGATGTTATAGTCATCAATTTTTAAAAGACATACTTCTGTAGCTCTTAATCCACAATATTCTGCTAAATATAAAATGGCACGGTTTCTTGCCGCATGTCGGCGCTCATCTGTATCAAGTGACCCGAATAAGCGCCCTTTTTCTTCCTGTTTTAGAAACTTGATTGTACTCAATTTATCACCTCATAAATTCATAAAAAGTAGACAAAATTAGCATTTTGTCCCTAAAGGAGGGTTGCCTATAAAAAACACATTGAATAAGGATGGCACCAGGAGAAAAAAGAGAAAAATGAGATGGCTTATCTCATGTGCTATTTGTATCCTGTGTGTCAGCCCATGGTTGGGCTATTTAATGTCGCAGTTTTTAAACACTGCGGCAAGTGGAAGTATCGGCTATATGACTTTGGATGTCAATTATTTTCATGCTATTTGTAGTCAGACGGAGAATAATACCATAATTTTAAGTGCTGTAACAGCTTCTTTAATGTCATGCGCTGTGGCGTGGATTACAACGGACAGAACATCAAAATTATCATCGGTTGGAATGATGAAAATAACAGATGATATATCAATTCCTGTTCCTTCAGGAAACGGCCAGCATGGCTCTGAACGTTTCCTGACAGATAAGGAAAAATGCAATTTATATGCTGTTTATACACCGGGGGATAAATTTGACGGAAAAGCAGGACTTATTGTCAATTATAAGAAGGCAGGAGGGAAAGAGTATTTTTATTATATAAAAGATGATATTCATTCAATGATTATTGGAACTACAGGTGCAGGAAAGGACAGGCGAATAGTTCTTCAGACAATATATCTTCAGATAATGTCTGGAGTATCCATCGCTTTGTCAGATGTGAAAGGTGATATGTTCTGCTATACATCAGGATTTGCCGTAAAGAATGGCTATGATGTGGCGGTCCTTGATTTGAGACAGCCTGAAAAAAGCGGAAGATATAACTTCCTTCAACCAATACTTAACGCACTGGATGAAAAAGATATAGCAAAAGCGGTGGATGCAACATGGGATTTGGTTTCGGTACTTGTCGGTCAGCAAAAGGGTGAGCCCCTCTGGTATAACGGAGAGACAGCCACAATTGCTGCAGCAATTTTGTGTGTATGCCTTGAGGCACCGGCTGAATACCGCAACATGTCTAATGTTTATTATTTTATTGCCTATATGTGCAAAGCAGATCAATATGGACAGATGCCGCTAAATGGATATCTGGAAAATTTAGATGATGCTCATCCGGCAAAAAGTGTTTTTGCGATGGCGCAGATAGCAGCGTCTAAAACAAGGTCGTCTTTTTTTACCTCAGCGCTTGGAACACTGAGACTGTTCACGAATCCCAATATAGCGGCCATGACATCTGTAAGTGATTTTGATTTGAAAGATGTAGGCAGAAAAAAGACAATCCTATATATGATTGTGCCGGATGATAAAAAAACACTATATCCTCTTGTTTCAATAATGGTGACGCAGCTATACAGCCAGCAGATTGAGTTGGCGAATGAGCATGGGCAGAGACTTCCTGTTGATACGGATTATGACCTTAACGAGCTTGGAAACTTTCCTACGATACCATGTCTGGGAAATATTTTATCTGCCGGAAGGAGTCGTGGCATAAGGGTAAATGCAGTTATTCAGGATATTCAGCAGATGGAGAAGAATTACAAAGAGGATTTCAAGAATATTAAGACAAATTGCCAGGTGAAACTTTATTTAAAATCTGACGATCCTGATACACTCAAAATGATTTCGGACTCACTTGGTAATTACACTGTGAGAAGTGTAGGAGTTTCAAACAGTATAAGTACTGACAGAGAAAGTGGCGGAAATTATTCCAACTCCAGTAATCTTGGGGGAAGGAAGCTTCTTGAGCCGGCGGAGGTTGGAAGAATCAACTCACCTTATGCTGTCTGCCTGATGACAGGGAGATTTGGAGCGGTGAACCGACTTCCGGATATAAGTGAAACATGTGTAAATAAAGAGTTTGGGATGGGAAGCAGACAGGAGAATATTGAACTTATAAAGAAGGTCGAAAAATCCAGGGAAGTCAGGCAGCTCCCGAAGACTATTCCATTGTGGGGAATATGGAATACTGTAAGAAGTATGTCTGATGACAATCAGGTAAAAAGGAAAAGGGTGTCATTCCTTAGAGAAGATGAATGCGAATGACGGAAAGGAAACATAAATGATTTTAGCAAACAAAATATTGCAGTCAACATTTGTACAGGGAATTATTGAACTCATAACAGATTCTAAAGCGACTTTATTAGTAATAGAGGCAGTACTTGCATTGCTGTTAATTATATGGCAGCTGATTAGAATGCAGGCAGCGACAGCTTCGGTAGATGACAACGGAGCCGGAACATCGACAAAGAAATATATTGATAACATCAAAAAAATTGTAATTGCCGGTGTGGTCATAATATGCGTTACTGCCTTGTTCACAACCATATTATCTTATTTTAATTAACAGGTGACAGTCATATGAACATGATTTTAGCAGCGGCGTGGCCATTCAATAAGATACAGGAATGGTTTCAGGAAGTAGTGACGGATATTCTGAATGGAATTCTGAATTTAGTTGGACTTGCTTTCGCTGAGGGTAATTCATTTATGAATGATGGGCTTATTAGCAAAACATTTGAGGCTACACAGGGTGTGGCGCTGTTATTGATAATCTTATTGTCATTAAAACATATTTTAGATTCATATATTCTTGAAACAGATGGGGATGCAGACGCTGACCCATTGATTGTTCTTGCCAGAAATTCTAAAGCAATGCTTGTAATAAGTGCGGGCTCCCTTGTTACGAACCTTATTATTAAATGGAGTGACAGTTTATGCAGCTATATAACAGGTGCAAGCTCATTTTCATATACGGATTTAGGTTTTGCAACGGCACTTTTTCATAACATGATAACAATGGGATGGTTTTCGCTGATATTTATAGTTGTTTTTGAAGTTATATTTTTTATATGCTGCATTGTGGCTTTGATCAGAGGTGTGGAGCTTGGATTAATGAAAATATTATTGCCAATAATGGCATGCGACTTAACTTCAATACGTCAGGAGAAATGGAACAACTTTATAGCTTCATTTATTGTGGTGGCATTTGGTTATATTATTCAGATGGTTTTGTATAAATTCGCATTAACATATGCAGTTCAAAGTGACATGCTTTCACTTTTAAAATCCATAGTGTGTCTGTTCTTTTTTATAAAAACACCTAACTGGCTTCAAAAGTTTGCATATAGTTCAGGATTAAAAGACACGGCACGCAGCGGTATGTATATGGGAATGATGCTGGGGAGGAGTTTATGATTTTACTTGATGTGTCCTCCACGGCATTTGGACAGGATATAAAAGCGGTTATAAATCCATTAACCATTGTAATCTGTGTAGGTGTTGCTTTAAAGATAGTTCAGACACTGTATGCACTGGCTTGTGAGAACATCACGATTGATAAGGCGAAAATAAAAATTAAGCAGTTATTCAAAGTGATAGTAATTACTGTGTCATTGTCTGAGATGTCAGACATAATTGTCAATGGATATCTGCTCAGTCAGGTAGATCAAAATCAGAGC
>OGDS01002410.1_pt1 | contig 11159 bp, 4 predicted proteins | sample 1570351 | NCBI WGS metagenome assembly OGDS01 (sample SAMEA2581974, study PRJEB24529) | metagenome | biome: Human gut stool | place: China | collected 2011
GACAGGCAGCCGCCGTTTTCTGTGCGTAGAGGTAAAGGAAAAAATAAATTGCAGCCACATCGAACATAAACAAATCTATGCACAGCTCAAACAGGAACTCTCGAATGGAGCCCGCTATTGGTTTACCGCCGAAGAAGAACAGGAACTGCAAGAACACAACCGTACGTTCCAACGTCGTAATATGACGGATGAAGTACTCTTTTCATGCTTTCGCCCTGCCACCGAAAAAGACACTAAGGAGATGGTTCATAATCTTTCTGCCGCCGATATATTCAAAGCATTGAAAAAACAGAATCCCGCTGCCATGCGAGGAGTAAATCCTAACAGTTTCGCGCAACTGCTATCTCCGGCTGGATTCGTACGCAAGCGCGGACGTTACGGTAACGTTTATCCGGTAGTGCAACTCGTCTGAACAATGGTTCCACCCGTAAAGTCCGATAAATAAAGGGATGCAGAAGTGTGTAAGGGGTGTCTTGCAAATCTGAGTTTCTCGTTAAAAATCAATTTTTCCACAAAGAATACCAAAAAATAATCTTCTATTTATTAACAATCTATTACGTTTGTGTTCGATAACAGAGGGAAACACCTCACAATAGATGTTAACCTTTTATATTTAATAACTATAAAAAACAAACTTATGGATTTAAAAAGACTTGCCAAAAGGGCATTAGCTACTCTGTCACTGAGTATGTTGTGTTTAGTCGCTTTTGCACAAGGTCGCCAGATTTCGGGTACTGTCATAGATGGTACGGGCGAACCTGTAATAGGTGCAAATGTATTGGAAGTAGGAACTACCAATGGTGTGATTACCGACATCGACGGTAAATTCAAACTTCAAGGCGTACAGCCCAACGCCAAAATTCAGGTATCATTTATCGGTTATATCTCGCAAACTGTTACTGTCGGCAACCAGAGTAACATCAAAGTCACGCTGAAAGAAGATGCGCAAGCATTGGACGAGGTAGTGGTTGTAGGTTACGGTACTATGAAGAAAACAGACGTAACGGGTTCTTTAGCCTCTGTTTCCTCTGATAAGTTGGCCGCTCGCGGTGCACTTCGTGTAGAAGACGCTTTGCAGGGTTCAGTTCCGGGTGTCAATATCACAGCAACCAACAGCCGTGCCAATGGTAAATTCAGTATGCAAATCCGCGGACAATCATCCATCAATAATTCAAGCGGACCTCTCTATGTAGTAGATGGCATGGTGGTTTCATCCATCGACTTCTTGAACTCCGAAGATATCGAACGTATCGACGTACTGAAAGATGCTTCTTCTACTGCTATCTACGGTTCCCGCGCTTCCGAAGGTGTAATTCTTATTACCACAAAGGGCGCAGGTGCAGGACAGAACAAGGCACAACCGGTAGAAATCACATACGATGGTTATTATGGCATCCGCAAGGTAGCCCGTATGCCGGAGTTTATGGAATCTACAGAATGGATGAACTACCGGTTCGCACGTTATACTACTACCAGTGGTCCTAACGCAGACGGTACTATCGACTATACCATTACGGACGGTGACCTGCAATCCGTATTCCAAAACGGAACAGACTGGAAAAACTCTCCCCTTCACGACAGATGGATGAGCAATGAAAGTTATGATTGGGCCGGTCAGGTTCTGCGCACTGCTTCCCAACAAAACCACTTCATTAGTGCCAGCGGCGCTTCTGAAAAAACGAACTATCGCTTAGGCGTAGGTTATCAAGGTGAAGAAAATGTATTCAAGAAAAACGACTACAACCGTTTCAACATCAAAGGTGCGTTCGACAGTAAACTGAACAAGGTGGTAGAAGCCGGTATGTCTGTCAATTTGGTTTATGACGTACAGAACGACTGGTTTACCGACGGTTCAAATACCTACTCCCCCTACAACAACGCATTCTGGTTTGCTCCCGTAGTTTCTCCTTGGGATGAAGACGGAAATTTACTCGCCATTCCGGCAAAAGTAGGAAAGATGTCTTTGACTTCCACGCCTTCGCCCCTCGTTGACTTTGAGATAGACGCATACGAAAACACGACTCGCAAATTCCATGTATTCGGTAATGCTTACTTGCGCTTCAACCTCATGGAAGGGCTGAAATTCACAACCACGTTCTCACCCAACTTCTACCACGGCCGTCAAGGTGTCTTCATGGGTACAGGTGTCTCTGAGAAATATCCACTGGGTACTGCTTGGTATCAGAAGAAGAAATACAACGAAGCCACTGTTACCAACACAGACCGTTTGGACTGGACTTGGGATAACCAGATTGACTTTACAAAAACGTTCGGAGACCACCGTATCGGCGCTATGGGATTATTCTCTCTGTATAAATCAGACAAAGAGCAATATACACAAGGCGTAACGGACATCTCGGATGACAAGCTCTCATTTTATGCTATGGGTAAAGGTTCCGGAACAAAAGATATCGCTTCTTCGTATACGGAATCATCATTGGTTTCTGTCGCTGCCCGTGTAAACTACGCCTATAAAGAACGCTATATGGCTACCGTAACCGTACGTACTGACGGTTCTTCACGCTTTGCCAAAAACAACCGTTGGGGCTGGTTCCCCTCCGCAGCTGTGGCATGGCGCGCTTCGGAAGAAGACTTCCTGAAAGACGTAGAATGGCTGGATAACTTGAAGCTACGCCTTTCTTACGGTATTACAGGTAACAACAATGTAGGTGATTATGTGACCAGCTCTTCAGCTGCCGGTCCGTCTTACGTAACCATCAACGGTAAAGAGTTACAAGGCTACTACCCCAACGGATTGGTAGACAAAAACCTTATTTGGGAGAAGATTAAAGAATTCAACTTCGGTTTGGACTTTGCCGTATTACAAAACCGCATCAACGTAACTGCTGACGCTTATCGCCGCTTATCCGACGGGCAGATTATGAAAGCCACCGTCCCCATCGAAACCGGTGAAAGCTCCATCACTACCAATATCGGTTCTGTACAAAACACCGGTATCGAATTAGGGTTGAATTTTGGCGTTATTCGCAACCAGAACTTCACTTGGGATGTAAACGTATCATTTGCACGCAACTGGAGCAAAATCAAAGAATTGCCAAACGGCGATGACATTTCCAAGAACTGGTTCATCGGCGAGCGGTTAAATGTATTGCGTGACTACACGCCTGCAGGCGTCATTACAGACCAGGGTGTAACAATGCATACCATCAATGGTGACCGCCATTACACTCTGCAAGAGGTTTACGACACATTCGGTCCCAAGAGCAAGAACAAATTGAAATGGTATGAAGGTCAAATGGCTGTAAACGATTGGAACGATGACGGAGTAATCAATGACGATGACAAACAAATCTTTGGCTGTACGGATCCCACTTGGACCGGAAGCTTAAGTTCGAGCATGGCATATAAAGGTTTTGATTTCTCTTTCATGCTTTACACCAAACAGGGACAATGGTCACGCAGCTACTTCCACGAACAATATATGGACTACAGCGACCGTGGCCGTCAAAAGATGAGTTTTGACTATTATATTCCTGCCGGTACTCCGGTACTTGATCCCGTGACCGGTGACGTGACTACACAAGCCACAACTCACTATGGCAGCTGTCCCTACCCCAATAATACAGACAAAACGGGCGGAAACTACTTCACTAAAAGCAGCACAGCCGTCAGATACCATAAGACCTCTTTCGTCAAGGTGAAAAACATTACATTGGGCTACACCTTCCCGAAACAATGGACCAGCAAACTTGCCATCAAGCACCTGCGTCTCTATGTCAATGTACTCAACCCCTTCTGCTTCACCGACTATGAAGGCTTCGACCCGGAATGGGCCAGCGCTTCATTGGTTGACGGCGGTCCGGCTTCCGTAACCTACCAAATCGGTGCAAATATCAAATTCTAAATCTATAAACATTCTAAAGATATGAAACCATATAAAAGATTACTATATGCAATGTGTATGGCAACTTCCATCACATTGACAGGATGCGACGACTTCCTGACTCCTGACAATAAAAGTTCTGTGACCGACATAGAGTACTTTGCCACAGCCGACGGTTTCCAGTCATTGGTTAATGACGCATACGGACAACTTGATGCCATATTCAACAGCAGCGATGTGACAACCTACTTCAACTCCGGCACAGATATGTATCAAGACGGACGTAAAGACAACGATGCAGCCTTGCACCGCTGGTCCAACTTCACCCCTGAAAACGGTATTGTGGAAGACTTCTATACTACTTGTTATGACGGTTTACGCTCTTGCCTTGCCATACAGTACTATGCCCCCAACGCCACAGTGAGTGACGAGATAAAGCAGAAAGCGATAGATGAAGGACGCTTTGTGGAATCATTGTTCTACTATCTGTTAGTGAACAACTATGGCGGTGTACCCCTGATTACCGAATATGCCAGTACAGCCGTCAAAGGCTATCCGAGAGCCACTGCCGAGGCTGTGTACAACCACATCATCAACACCTTGAAGGACATCATCAGTAACAACAAGTTAGTAGCCTCTTCAGCAACCAAAGGAGGCGGTGAAGCCAGTATAGAGGCAGCCAAAGCATTGCTTGCCAAGACCTATCTTTCCGCTGCATGGGATTTGAACAACAACTCTTACTTTACAGAAGCTGCCAAACTTGCCGATGAAGTGATTAACGGACGTTCATTGACAACAGAATTCGCCAAACTATGGGCGGCAGACCGTTCAGGGGACGATGACGCGGAATTCATCTTCGACGTGGAATATGACTACGAAACTGCACACGACCAGAATGTAGGTAACCGCTGGCAATCCCTCTACTCCGGCTACTACGGTGGTTCGGAAGAAGGCATGAAAAATGGAGATTCCCGATACATCCCCTATATGCACACACTGAGATACTTTGAAAAAGGTGACAAACGTTATGATGCCACGTTCATGAAGACGTTGCTCGTAAAGAAATACTGGGGCGACAATGCCACCGGATTCAAAGAAGACGGAAAGCCCATCGGCGATTACTTTGCCTTCTATAGTAACGGAAACACTGCTCAAGGTAAAATGGTAGGCGTTTACTACCCCGCTTATTGGGAATGTGATGAAGCTTCCGTAGCCGCGTGGCGTAATGAAGATCCGACAAACCGCGCCCATGCTTTCATAATCCCGCAAAATGAGCTAACAGCTGGTATGGAGCCGATGAGTAATTATACGGAAGACTTAAAAGAATACCCCAACGGAATCATCACAAAGTATGACTTTGCCACAGCACAGCAATGGAGTTGGGCCGTAATGCCTTGCCGTAAATTCGATGACTCTGCCATAGCATCCTACGATGCCGGAAAGAGTTTTCGCGACCTGCACATAATCACACTTCCTGAAATGTTTTTTGTAGCTGCCGAGGCTTACTACAAACTAAACGACCCGAAAGCCCTTGCCCGCTTGAACAGTGTCCGCAAACGTGCCGGTTTGCCTGATGCTCCCTCTGTTGATTTGGATGTTATTCTCAAAGAATCAGCTTGTGAAATGTATGGTAACGGTTATCGCAGAATGGACCTCCGCCGTATGGGCAAACTCATAGAGTACAATAATCTGTATAACCCGCATTTGAAAGGTTCTGCAGCTATCGCCATAGGTGAAAAATTATTATGGCCTATCCCGCAGGCTGCCATTGATGCCAATGAGCAGCTGACTATGGAGGACCAAAATCCCGGATATTAATTGCGATTTTCGACTCTCATAGATAATCTTGATAAAGAAAGAACACGGTCTGTAAGTAAGATCGGGAGATTTTAAAACAGACATTCTTTGCAAGAAAGAGGGACACCACGAATATGGTGTCCCTCTATTTTTAGTTACGAAACAGCAGCTTATTTCAGCACCTTATCCCGATACTCGGTCGGTGTCATTCCCATTTTCTGTTTAAAGCATTTACTGAAATAACGCGGATCGTTGATACCCACCATATAGGAGATTTGCGTCATGGAGTACTCCCCTGTTTCTATCAGCTGGACAGCACGGTTGATACGCATTTCCTTGATGAACTCGATAGGTGCCAAACCGGTCAGGGTTTTCAGCTTCTTGAAGAAGACAGAACGGCTGACAGCCAGTTCCCGCACAAAATCATCTACTATCAAATCGCCATTATCCATGTTCTTCTCCATTAAATCAACGAGTTTGTCCATAAACTTACGGTCGTTGGGAGACATTGACGGAGATTTGTCTGTCTCAGAACCAGCCGTTACATTTTCTTCCGTTTGCTCGCCGGGAACGGGCACAGCCACTCCCGCGGACATCAAATCCTGACGGTACAGCGTTTGTAACTTCTGCCGCTGGGCAAGCAAGTTCTTGACACGCGCCTTCAGGTAAGTAGCGCTGAATGGTTTCGTTATATAATCATCGGCCCCGTATTCCAACCCTTCCAGTTTGCTTTCAATGGAGGATTTCGCTGTAAGCAACACAATAGGAATATGGCTGGTAGTCATATCGGCACGCAACTCACGGGTCATGGCTATACCGTCTTTCTCCGGCATCATCACGTCACTGATGATTATATCAGGCAGGAACTTCAAGGCTTTGCTCCAACCTTCCATACCATCGGCAGCCTCTACGATGCGGTACTTGGAGGAGAATATGCTCCGCAGGAATATACGTAACTCCGAATTGTCTTCTACCAAAAGCATCAGTCCTTTGGGCGTTTCCACTTCTCCGTTGCCTTGTACTGTTTCTTCTGTTACCGATTGTGAGAAAACCGCTTCGTCCGTATCCTCCACTTGTTGCCGGTGAACTTCCAGACCGACCGTTACATCATCCTGCATAAATTCCACCGAATCATCATAATGTTCTTTACCCTTCTGAAAGTCTACCTTGAAACAACTGCCTTCGCCCAGTTTGCTGTCCACCGAAATCAGGGCCTTATGCATTTCCACTAATTCCTTCACCAATGACAAGCCGATACCCGTACTCGGATTAAACAGATTACGGTCTACCAGATTCTCAAAACGGACAAAGATGGACTTTTTCTTGTTCTCGGCAATGCCGATACCCTGATCCTGCACGCCAATGGAAACAGTATCCTCGTCTTCATGGATGAACATCTTAATCATCTTTCCATTGGGAGTATACTTGAAAGCATTGGAAAGCAGGTTGAAGATTATCTTTTCGTACTTATCGACATCCACCCACAGATAGAGTTCGGATTTCTCCGTCTCAAACAAGAAATCAATGTGATGCTCCTCGGCTACGGAATCAAAGTTTTCCATAATCTTACGAGTAAATGCCACCACCTCGATGCGTTGTACCTGCATTTTCATCTTCTTGTTCTGAATCTTCCGGAAATCCAATATCTGATTAATCAGGCGCAACATACGGTTTGTATTTCGCTCTACAACCTGCAGCTGTTCACGGGCATCCTCCGGCAACTGCGCATTGTTCAGCACATACTCCACCGGGCCGGATATCAAGGTCAAAGGAGTACGCAATTCATGCGAAATGTCCGTAAAGAAGCGCAGTTTCATGTTTGTCATTTGCTGTTCCACGGACACCTCATGCTTCAGACGATAGATTGTGAACAGAATATAGACAGCCGTCACAATAATCAGCACCACAAACAACACATACAAGAAATAGGCAAAAGGAGTTTCCCAAAAAGAAGGAAGTACCTCTATATCAAGCAGACGAGTATTTTCCGTCCACACACCCTCGGCATTGGTAGAACGAACCTTAAACACATAATGTCCTTTGGGCAGGTTGGTATAGGTAGCCATCCGTTGCTTGCCGACGTTATTCCATGACTTCTCAAAGCCTTCCAGAATATAGGCATACTGGATTTCAGCGGGCTCGGTATAGTCGAGCGCCGCAAACTGAATGGTGAAAATATTCTCTTCATGGGAGAGCTTCAACTCGCGGGTGTCATCCAGACTTTGTTGAAGCACAGAGTTTGCACCCGGAAGCACTTCTTCGTTCGATACCAATAATTTAGAAAGTACCAACGGCGGAATATAGGTACTCTTCCGGGTAATATCCGGATTGAAAAAGAAAATACCCTCACTCGTTCCATACATAAGATTCCCCCACGAAGTATAAACCGAAGCTGCTTCACTAAAGCGTATACGGAACGAACTATGCTCATCGGCGTAGTTCTCAAATCTTTCCTCTCCGGGAATGAACTTGCTGATACCGTTCTCCGTACTCATCCAAAGGTTGCCCTTATTATCCTCACAGATAGAAAGGAGGATGTCCGAGGGCAAGCCGTCATTGACACAATATGATTTGAACATCGCATTGCCGTCCGCATCTACAGACTGCAACTTGTTTAATCCGCCTCCAAAGGTGGCCAAATAGAGTTCTTTGTTACGGGTAGGCAGTATCCAATGTACATCATTGTTGCTCAAACTGTGTATATTATCCTGCACACGAAGATAATGATGGAATACGGCATCTTCGGGATTCTTGAAATCACCGTTTACCATCAGAGCCCCTATGGTGGTGGCAATCCATATATATCCCCGATGATCGCCTGTTATGAAACGCACCTTATGGCATTTGTCAATAGGGAAACCTTTCAGGTTGTTGCGATGACTGATAAATATCTCCTCACCTTCCCGATTGCGTGTCAGGTAATTGACACCGCCTCCGAAAGTAGCAACCCAGATACGCCCCTTGCTGTCCTCGTATACACAATATACATTATCGTCACTCAAACTATATATATCATCCTTCCGGTATTGATAGCGCGTCAGCTTATAGCGCATCTCGCCTTGGGGTTCCGCTTTTACAAGCCCCTCTCCCTTGGTGGCAATCCAAAGGTTGGCTTTGCTGTCTTGATATACAAAATAGACATTCCCTTTCAAAGGTGTGCCCACACGGGATATGGTTCCCGCATCGGTCAAGTATCCGCGTTCGGAATGGTTCTTGTCATAGACACGTAGTTTCCCGTTCTTCAGCCCCACCCAAAGATTGTGTCCGGTGTCTTCACAAAGTGCACGTACCTCATTGCTCAAAGATTCATAGCGGTGAGGTTCCGGAGTTATCATACGGAACTGTGACGCCCGAAAAGTAATTTTCTCCAATCCCTTGGAATGCGTACACATCCACAGGTTGCCTTGCTTGTCGGAGAAAGCCGAATGAATCTTATTGGAGAACCGCCAGTTAGAGTCATGCAATCCGTTGTAGAAAGGCAGCAAGCGATTGCTCTCTCTGTCAAAACGCGAAAAGCCCCCTCCATAAGGATGCACCCATACGGTTCCATAAATATCTTCGTGCACATGAAAAGCCGGACGTGAACGGTCTGTACTGGTTGGCTCCACCGGTACCACTTCCGTTTTCAGCACTTTTGTTTTCGTGTTGAAGTGGGCAACAGTACCCGGTACTTCCTGTTCGAACCATATTTCCGAATGCCGGTCTATATGGACAGAACGGACTGCCGCCTTTGGAAGACGTGAGGCTTTATAATGCTCCCACCCCTGTGAAGGTACGTTATAAACAAAGAAACCGTCTGTTTCCGTTACGATTAAAATATCTTGTTCATCTATCTTTTTTATCTCCACAATCCGTGAAGATGCGGGCAACTGCAACAACACGAACTGTCCGTCCTTCTTTTGATAACGCCATACCCGCCCATGGTCTGAGCCAAAGAATATCTCATTTCCAAACTCTTGAGCCGCATAAAAATACTGTCCTTTCGTTTCTTCCTTCTGCGCTGTCTCCACAAAATAAGAAACAAGCTTGGAACTTCCTGCCGAAAGCATTCCCAACCCATTATCAGTCAGTATCCACTCGTTACCGGCATGGTCCTCATAAATATCATACACGCACATTGCCGGAAACAAACCCGATGTTTCGGAGTACCACTCCGAAGAAATACGGTAAGTAGACGGATCCGTCTTTACACGAACAGCTCCTTCATTTTCCGAAAGCAGCCACACAGAGCCGCATGGCAATACTTTTATTGAAGTTATGGCAATTCTACCCCCTTTTTCTTCCGTAGCAGGAACATGTTCAAAGACTTCGGAACGAGTATCAAAGCGATAGACTTGGTTATCGTACGTCTGCAACCAAAGAAAACCATACTTATCCTCGTACATATGGTCCACACGGTTATTCGTCAAGTTTATCCGGTTATCAAATTTGGCTTTATAGGTTCTGAAAACATATCCGTTGAATTTATTGATACCGTCCCATGTAGCAAACCACATATTTCCTTTTCTGTCTTGCAGAATACTCATAACCGTATTCTGAGAAAGGCCTTCTTCGGACGAATAATGGGTAAACAGGCAGTCCGTTTGTGACTGAACCGACAATGCACACAGCAAACTTACAATCAGATATAAGATTCTCCTCATAATATATTCATTCTGTGGTGTAAAGATACATATTTTGTTGAAAAATCTTGTATCTTTGTTCTTATTTTAAATATTGGCATGAGACTATTTGTTATACTTTTTTTTACTTTTATTACTGTAAATCAGAGCATAAAAGCACAAACAGATACTATAAGTTACGAGGTAATAAAGAATATGCCCGTTTTTTACGCCGTATTAGAGAATTGTATGCAGTATCTGAATAAGAATGAAGAATTAAGTATTGCATTAAGTGCAGGGGCAAAAAGAAAAAGAGTGTATGACAGAAGTAATCCGGCATATAAATGGGTAGCACTCAGCATTACGCTGTTGGGAGCAGCGGCATTGCTGTATGGTATCTACGCATTGATTACACATGCTGGATTTGCAATGTATTTCCTGTTGTTTGGACTGGCTTCCATTTTCTTCTTTTCCAGTGCCAATGTTTTACCGACTGCAAGAAACAATAAAAAGTACATTGAAACACATTTGGAACAGGCTGTTGATGAAATGCAGCAGTACATCAGACAATATCCGGATTTTCCGGTTCCGGCATGGTATGCACATCCGGTCGTGTTAAAGAGAATGATTGATATTATGCAGGAAGGTCGTGCAACGACCATCGAAAAGGCACTTGAAGTTTTAAAGAGTGATTTAAAAGCATTAAATTCCAGCGTGGCAGTAGAGCAGGAAGAATATGATGAAGTTATGGCAATCAAGCCGATGTTTTTAATTCGTGAGTATCAGTAAAGTAAACTGACCATAAAACAAAAATAGTGTTCCGCAGGACCTTGCCAAGGCACTTGCAAAAATCGGTGCGATTACAACATCGGTTAATGCAGTCATAGCAGTGATTGTAGCAACGATTATTTATCTGG
>OGDS01002414.1_pt1 | contig 11146 bp, 8 predicted proteins | sample 1570351 | NCBI WGS metagenome assembly OGDS01 (sample SAMEA2581974, study PRJEB24529) | metagenome | biome: Human gut stool | place: China | collected 2011
ACTTCTGGCGGTCGGCCTGCAGGATGTGGGCAGCCTCGGCACCGGCGTGGATGCGCTTGCTCAGATCAACTTCCTGTTCCGCGCTCAGCAGAGGGATCTGGCCGATCTGCTTGAGGTAGTTCTTGACGGGGTCGTCCAGCAGCTCATCCATCGCAGCCTTCAGGTCGGCAGGGTTCTCCTCGGCGGCCTCTTCCTCGTCGTCGCCGCCCAGACCCAGCTCGTCGCTGTTGTTCTCGGCGTTCTCCACCTCGGCGATGATGCTGTCCACGTCCAGATTCACATCGGCGTCGGCCTCATCCTCGATGATCTTGATGCCGCGCTCTTCAAGGAGCGTATAGAGCGTTTCCACATCCATCCTGCACTGTGCAGCCAAAGTTTTGGCCTCCTGTGCCGACAGGGTGCCTTCGCCTTTCGTCAACAGTTCCTTCAAAGTCATGCCCATTTCGCTCTCTCCTTCTCACTGCGGGGGAAGCGCCCCGCAAGTGAACTTGTCTCATAGTTTCGGTCTTGCTTCTTAAATCACAAGACCTCCGTTGACGCCGAACACCTGGCCGGTGATGTAGCCGGCGTCTTCTCCGGCGAGGTACAGCAGAAGCTTTGCCACCTCTTCGGCGGTGCCGAGACGGCCCACAGGGGTCTCTTCGGCCAATGCCGCTTTGTCCTCAGCAGTGAACGAGGCCATCATATCGGTGTCGATGACGCCGGGGGCCACGCAGTTCACGGTGATGCCGCTGGGACCTTCTTCTTTTGCCAGTGCCTTGGTCAGGCCGATGAGGCCCGCTTTGGCGGCGGAATAGTGTACCTCGCAGCTGCCGCCGGTCTGGCCCCACATGCTGCTCACGGTGAGGATACGGCCCGCTTTGCGGCGTATCATCCCGGGCAGGGCCAGCTGGCAGAGGTTGAACGCACCGGTCAGGTTGACGTCCAGCATCCGCTGCCACTCTTCCGGCGTGATGTCGGTGAACAGCTTCTGCTGGGCGATGCCCGCGTTGCTCACCAGCACATCCACCCGGCCCAGCGCCTGCTCGGCGGCGCGGAAGGCCAGCTCACAGCTGGCCCGGCTGGCCACGTCACACTGGACGGCCAGTACGCCCGGCAGCTCTTTTTGCAGGGCTGCGGCGGCCTCGGCGTTGGTGTGGTAGAACACTGCCACCCGGTAGCCCGCCGCATAGAATGCGCGGGCTGCTGCTGCGCCGATGCCCCGGTCACCGCCCGAGATGAGGACGGTGCGGCCCTTCGCCGCCGGGGCAGTGCTCTGGGACTCTGCCGCAGGTTCCGGCTCGCGTTCCGGTCCCGATGCCGGCGTGTTCTCCGGCGCAGCGCTGACCGGCATTTCCCTCGTTTCCTGCACCGGCGGTGCGGCCACAGCCGCTTCTTCCGGCTCGGGCAGGGTCGGCCTGCGCTGTTCTTTCTTCGGCCCTGCGTCTGCAAGGTCAAATGTCAGCTCAAATTCGTCGTTGTACAAGAGTCAAACCCTCCTGTCCACTATTTTCGGCCGCAGCGCCTCTTCGTGTCAAAGCCTCTGCGGCGGGAAAAGAAACAGCTTCCCCCACCCCGCCGGAGCTGCGCTCTGCTCACTTTTTCCGGTCTAGGCCGGCTCTGCGGCGCGCCCGGCGGCATTTGTGTGGTTTCGACAAGTTTCCATTGAATAATATAGCACAATCGGGCGAAAAAATAAAGTGGTCACCGGTGATTTTTTCACGCAGTTCCCACTTTTTTCACAGATTCAGGGGTTCACGGGCGGCTTCCAGCGGGGCTTTGCGGCCCGCCTGGCCCGCAGTGAAACGAAAAATTCCTGCAAAAGCTGCTGTGCCTCATCGGCCCGCAGTCCCTTCTCGATGACGGGGTGATGGTTGAAGGGCTGGGCGAAGAGGTCTGTCACCGAGCCGCAGCAGCCCGCCTTGACGTCGGCGGCACCGTACACCACCCGCTTGATGCGGCTGTTGATGATGGCGCCGCTGCACATGGGGCAGGGTTCCAGCGTCACGAACAGCTCACACTGCCACAGCCGCCAGCCGCCCAGCTTTTTGCAGGCCGCGTCGATGGCCAGCAGCTCAGCGTGGTGGAGGGCGTTTTTCTCCGTCTCGCGGGTGTTGTGGGCGGCAGAGATGATCTCTCCGTCCTTCGCCACTACCGCGCCCACCGGCACTTCGCCCAGTGCAGCGGCCTTTCGGGCCTCTTCCAGCGCCGCGCCCATCAGCTCAAAATCGGTCATCCCATTCCCCTTTCTGCCAGCCGTGCGGCAAACACGAGGCAGTTATTTATAATATGTAACGCGCTGCCGGGCCATACGCTCTTCGCTTTCTGGGCCGCCCAGCCGAAGATGAGCCCCATGCCCAGCGCATAGGCCCGGGCCGTCCAGCTGCCGTGCAGAGCCGCAAAAATCACCGCCTGCACTACCACAGCCCCCGCGCCGCCCAACGGCTGCAAAAGATAGAGCGCCCCGCCCCGAAAGGCAAGCTCTTCTGCCAGAGGGGTCACAAGGCAGATGCGCAGCGCAGCCCACGCGAGGGCCGCGCCCTCGGGCAGAGCCGTCTTTTCCGCCGGGAGCAGCAGCTGTGCTCCCGCCGCCAGCAGCGCCCAGAGCACTGCCGCCTCGGCCAGGACCCGGCACCGAGCCGGAAAAGACGGCTTTTCCGTTTCCCTTATCAGTCTTTTCACGGCGCACCCTCCTGTCGGCGGACATTGTACCATACTGCCGCCCCGTTTTGCAAGCAGTTTTTCGTTCATGCGAAGAAATTTCACTCAAAAGATTGACATACCGCCCAGCGTTCTGGTATACTTTGTACGACTTTTTTATGGATTTGTCGTTTTACCAAAGACACACGATGAACGCACCCATGGAGGTACGAACTATATGATACGCATTCTTACCGATTCCGCATCCGACATCCTGCCCGCCGAGGCCGCGCAGCTGGGTGTGGACGTCATCCCCCTCAACGTCACCCTCGAGGACGGCACCGTCATCCGGGACGGCGTGGACCTGACTCCCAGCGAGTACTACGAGCACATGGCCGACTGCAAAAAGCTGCCCACCACCAGCCAGCCCAGCCCTGAGCTGTTCGAAAAGTTCTACGCCGAGGCTGCCGCCGCCGGAGACGAGGTCGTGGGCATCTTCCTGTCCCATGAGCTGTCCGGAACCTATCAGTGTGCAAAGTTGGCCGCAGACCTGGCCAACGTGGACAACGTCCTCTTCGTGGACAGCACCAATGTCTGCCTCGGCGAGGGTCTGCTGGTGCGTATGGCCGCACACCTGCGGGATGAAGGCAAATCTGCCGTCCAGATCGCCGCCACCCTCGAGCACGCCAAGGAGCACCTGCACCTCGTCGCCGCCATCGACGACCTGAAGTATCTGCGCAAGGGCGGCCGTCTGCCCGCCGCCGTCGCCGTGGCCGGCGGGATGCTGGGCATCAAGCCCCTCATCACCATCAAGGAGGGCAAAGTCGCCATGGCCGGCAAGGCCCGGGGTCTGCCCGGCGCATACGTCGCCCTCTTCAAGAAGATAGAGGAGCTGGGCGGCGTCAACCCCCGTTTCCCCTCTCTGGCCGGTTACACCATCAGCACCCGCGAGGTGAACCCCATCCAGACCTATCTGGTGGACAATCTCGGCCTTCCCGAGCCGCTGGTGCGCCAGATCGGCTGCGTCATCGGCACCCACGCCGGTCCCGGTGCGTTTGGTCTGGCCTTCTTTGATAACGGGCTGGTCATCGACTGATAGGATATGATAAAAGGCTGCTGTGCAGACGCACAGCAGCCTTTTTTCGTTTTTACTTACAGCATATCCGTGATGAGCTTGCCCAGCAGGAGCACCAGCACCACGAGCATCATGGGGCGGATGAACTTTGCGCCCTTTTTCAGGGCGAAGTGAGAGCCGATGATATTGCCGACGATGTTGCTGATGGCGCAGGGGATGCCCACCGGAAATACCACCAGCCCGCTGCTCAGATAGGTGAAGAGGCTTGCGTAGTTGCTGGCAAGGTTGAGCACCTTGGCGTTGCCGTTGGCGGTGCGCAGGTCGAAGCCCATCAGGCTGGTGAAAGCGATGATGGCAAAGGTCCCGGTGCCAGGCCCCACCATGCCGTCGTACAGACCGATGCCAAAGCCGATGCCCAGAGCCAGCAGGGCCTTTTTCAAATTCAGGGTGCCGTCGTCCCGGTTCTCGTCCGGGAGATTGCGACGCCACAGGATGACGACTGCCGCGATGGGCAGGATGATGAACATCATCATCTGCAGCACCTCATCACTGAGCATCAGGACGATGTGTGCGCCCAAGGCACTGCCCGCAAAGCTGCCGATGGCGGCGAGGATGCCCACCTTGATGTTCATCGCGCCGTTCTTGAAGAAGCTGGCCGTGGCGAATGTCGTGCCGCAGGCGGCGCTGAATTTGTTGGTGGCGTAAGTATAGTGAGGCGGCAGGCCCGCGAAGAGATAGGCCGGCAGGCTGATGAGTCCGCCGCCGCCCGCTGCCGAATCGACAAAGCCCGCAAAGCCGGTCATGAACACCAGAAATGCCATCATCGGCAGGCTGATTTGAATACCCATTGTTATGATTCCCCTTAATATTCCTATTTCTTCCACGATTTTACTTGTACAGCTCACCCTCGCAGGCCAAAATCTGGTCGAGTATCATCCGGGACACCCGGGCGCCGTAGACCATGGAGGGATGGTCATTGTACTCGATGATGTCGTGGAAGTCCTTGTTCATCAGGACGATGACATACTCGCCGTAGGGGGTGTGGACGATGCCGCCGTCGTTGCGGCAGGCGTTCATGCTGCCGCTCTTGCTGGCCACCCAGATGAGTTCCGGCTCGCCGGTCTCCTCGCAGTCGAGATAGAACTGCGGAAAGTCATGGGTCAGCATGGTATTGTAGTGCTGCTGACGGAAGATGGCCAGCATCTCGGCGCTGGCCTCAGCGCTGACGAGCGTTCCCTTTGCCACCTGCGCAAACAGCGAGGCGTAGTCCCGGGGCGTCGTGGTGCCGAGGTCGTTGTAAATATCAAAGTGGAGCGGGTTGTGCAGGACAGTGTGGGCAAAGCCCATCTCCCGGATGCAGGCGTTGATGGTGTCCAGCCCCAGATAGTCGATGACCATGTTGGTAGCGATGTTGTCGGAGCAGATGATCATCATGGTGGCGGCGTCTTTAACTTTCAGACTTGCGCCCACGCCCAGCGCCCGGAGCATACCGGAACCGTCCACAAAGTGCTCGGGCTTGTAGGTGATTTTTTCCTCGAGGCTGGCTTTGCCCCGGCTGGCCTGCAGATACAGGGCTGCGAGGATATATGCCTTGATGGTGGAAGCCGTCTCAAATTCCTCGTCAGCGCCGATTTCGACCGTGTGGCCGTGCAGGTCGTCCACAAAGACGCTCATCTTGCCCTGATAGGAATACAGCTCGGCGGCAATACGCTTTTCCAGCGTCATGTTTTTATCCATTTTGGAATCTCCCTGTCGTTTTATACATTATTTAGAGGTTTTCTTCGAAGAACCGCCGGGCGTTGCGGTAGAAAATGGCCTCTACCTCGTCCTCGGTGAAGCCCTCGCGGCGGAGTGCGTCGGCCAGCAGCGGGAGCTTGGAACAGTCGTCCATTTCCAGCTTGCCGCCGATGCCGTCGAAGTCACTGCCCAGACCGATGATCTCAATACCGCCCACCTGCTTGAAGTGGGCCGCGTGCTTTGCCATCAGGGCCGTGGTGCTGCGGCAGAGCTTTTCTTCGGGCTGGTTGTCGAGGAAGCCGCTGCAGTAGTTCAGACCCACGAGGCCGCCCTTGTTGGCGAGGGCGCGGATCATCTCGTCGGTGAGGTTGCGGCAGTGGGGTGCGAGGGCGCGGCAGTTGGAGTGGCTGGCCGCAAAGGGGCGGGTGGAGTGCTCCACAATGTCCCAGAAGCCCTTGTCGGACAGGTGGCTCACATCTGCGATGATGTGCAGACGCTCCATCTCGGCCAGAAACTCGAAGCCCTTTTCTTTCAAGCCCGTCTCGGTGTTGGGGGCGCAGGGCCAGATGTTGTGGCCCCCGCCGGGGACGACGTTGGGGCTGGCAAGCTCGTTCTCGTGGTTCCAGGTCAGGGTCATCATGCGGACGCCCAGCTCGTACATCCGGCGCAGTACGCCGATACTGCCCTTGCAGCAGCCGCCCTCTTCGATGGTGAGCATTCCGCTGATCTTGCCCTCAGCGGCGTTTTTTCGGATGTCAGAGGGTTGATACACCGGCGCAATATCCTCCGGGTATTTTTCCATGATGCGTTTGAAGACGTCGATTTCTTCCAGCGCCGTCACCAGCGGGTCGGCACCGGGGGTCTTGTCGCCCAGATTGACAAAGGCGGCGAAGCACTGCAGCATATAGTCGCCCTTTTTCAGTTTCTGCAAGTCGATATGCAGATCATTCTGAGCAAAGCTCTTGGGCGTACCCGCCTTTTCGGCGTAGCGCAGCTCACTCAGGGTGTCACAATGTAGATCAAAGACTTTCATGGTTATCTCCTTTTAGAAAATACTCCCCACCGCATACAAACACTTCACCAGATCCTCCCGATACAGCGGGTCGCTCGACTCAAGGCTGTTGATGACCACACCGCCGCTGACGGCGGCACCGGTGGAGTGGATATACCGCCCTTCGCCCAGATAAAGCGCCACATGGCCGGGGAAGAAGAGAGCATCGCCGGGCTTTTTGTTCTCGAAGGCCACCTCATGCATCGGCCAGCCCTCGATGATCTTTGCGTCGCGGTAGATGAGCACACCACACTGCATATAGGCGCTGCTGACAAGGCCCGAGCAGTCGATGCCCCGGCCCGACTTGCCGCCCCAGCGGTACTCGGTACCCATATACTTCTTTGCCTGCTCACAGACAGCGGCGCGGAAAGCATCTTCGCTGCCGCCGTACCAGCGTGCCACAGCTTCCGGCACGAGCTTGTCTGCCGTCGTGTCCAGCGTCTCGGCCAGCGCGTCATTGAAAGCAAGGCCCTCTCTCTGGGAGAAGACCGCCGTCATCTCATATTTCACCGGCTCCAGCGCCACGTCCCGGACATAGCCCGTCCGGCCATCCGTCAGCAGGACTTTCGCCCAGCCCTTGTGGGCCTCGACCTCTTCGGCGGTCTCAGGCTGGCGGCGGAGAACGCCTCCCCGCTCCAATTCCATCATCCGGACGCCCTGCACCTTGGGCAGGCTGAGGACATCCGTAGCGCGGCCCACGAGAACGAGATCTGCCCCCAGATACTCCCACAGCTCCTCCTCGCGGATAAACTGCAATTCCCGCTGATCCACATAGCCATGGTAGCCGTAAAAGCTGACCACTTCGGCCACATCGGGCGGAAGCTGGACGCCCGCAGCGGTCACGCCGCCGGGCGTAGTCCGCACCTGACAGGCCTGCCCATACAGGCCCTCATCTCCGATGGTGGAGACAAAACCCGCCTCGCCCTCTTTGATGGTCTGGGGCAGGTCGTAAATGGTGCCTACCGGCACCGAAAACAATGCGTATTTCATGGTTCGCTCCCCTTCAGCAGCTGCAGCAGCTCATCCGGCCGCATCGAGAGGATGGCACCATCGGCGGTGCCGGTCACGGTGTCGGCCAGCGACTGCTTGGCCTGCTGCAATTCCACGATTTTTTCTTCAATGGTATCCTGTGCAATGAGCTTATACACCTGCACCGGGTTCTGCTGGCCGATGCGGTAGGCGCGGTCGGTGGCCTGATTCTGGGCGGCGACGTTCCACCACGGGTCGTAGTGGATGACGATGTCCGCTGCCGTCAGGTTAAGGCCGGTGCCGCCGGCCCGCAGTGAGATGAGGAAAACGCTCACCTCTCCCCCGTTGAACCGCCGGACCAGCTCCGCCCGGACGGGCTTCGGCGTCGAGCCCTGCAGCGTAAAGTGGCTGATGCCCTCGGCGTCCAGACGCTTTGCCAGCAGCTCGAGCATCGAGGTGAACTGGCTGAACAGCAGGATGCGGTGGCCGCCCTCCACGGCGCTGGAGACAAGCTCCACGCAGGCGTCCAGCTTGGCGCTGCCGCCCTCCCAGTTGTCTGCGATAAGGCGCGGGTCGCAGCAGATCTCCCGCAGCCGCATGAGGACGGCGAACACCGCCATCTTGTCCTCGGGCTTGGCAGCCCGCAGCTTCTCCCGGGCATCCACCACGGCGGCAAGGTAGAGCTTGCGCTGTTCCTCTTCCAGCTCGATGCGGTAGACGTTCTCTGTCTTGGGGGGCAGCTCCTTCAGCACCTCGGACTTCATCCGGCGCAGGATGAACGGCCCGGTGAGCTGGTTCAGCCGCCGCACCGCCGCCGGGTCGTTTTCCTGCGTGATGGGCTTTTCAAACCGGCTGCAGAAGCTCTTGTAGGGCGGCAGGTAGCCCGGCATCAGGAAGGAGAAGATGCTCCACAGCTCGCCCAGGCGGTTCTCCACGGGGGTGCCGGTCAGCGCAAAGCGGACACGGCTGTTCACCCCGCACACTGCCTTGTATTTCTGGGTGGTGTGGTTCTTGATGGCCTGGGCCTCGTCCAGGATGCAGGCGTAGAATTTCTGGCTCTCGTAGAGGGTCTCGTCGCGGCGGAGCAGGTCGTAGCTGGTCACCACCACATCGGCCCCGTCCCACTGCTCGGCCAGCTGGGCCCGGTGGGCGGCATCCCCGTCCACCACAACACAGTTCAGCTCCGGCGTAAACTTCCGGCATTCCTCGGCCCAGTTCAGCACCAGCGAGGCCGGGCAGACGATGAGGCTGGGCAGGGGGTTCCCGCCCTGCTCCCGGAGGGCCAGCAGATAGCTGAGCACCTGCACCGTCTTGCCCAGACCCATATCATCGGCAAGGATGCCGCCCATGCCGTAGCCATCCAGCGTGCGGAGCCAGCGGTAGCCGTCCCGCTGGTATTTTCGCAAAACTTTTTGTAGAGATACAGGCGGTGTATACTCGCTGTCCTTCACCGCGTGGAAGCTCCGGCTGAGCTGGCGGAAGGCATCGTCCCGGTTGAAGCGGATGCCGTTCTGCCCCGAGAGCGCCCAGTCCAGACTGGGGGCCCGGTACAGGGGCAGCCGGGCGTGGGCCTGGCCCAGTTTGGCCCCGGAAAGCTCCAGTGTCTCGTTCAGCTCGTCCAGCACCTCCATGGAATCGTCCAGCCGGAGCAGACGGCCATCGCGCAGGCGGTGGTAGCGCTTTTTCTGGTGGAGCGATCTCAGCAGGGCTTTCAGCTCTCCCACCGGGAACTCCCCCGTGTCCACCTCAAGGTCGAGCACGCTGCCGTGCACCGACACCCCCACCGAGATCTTCGGCGGTGCGGCCTGCATACTGCGGAAGGCATCGGTCAGGTAGACCTCGCCCTCGGCCAGCAGGGCCGGGATGCCTTCATCGAGGAAGCGGTAGACTTCATCCTCCTCATAGGCATCGTAGTGGGCGGCAAGGCCGTTGCCCATGGTGTCCGGCCCCGGCTCCAGGTATCGCCCCAGCAGCCGCCCGGCCCGCTGTTCGGCGCGGGCATCCCGCAGCAGACCGGCAGGCCCCGGTTCCTCCGGTGTGACGCGGTCCTCGCCGTACAAAAATTCAAGGTGTGCCCGCACCGTTTCCCGCGTGGGCGCGTCAAGGTAAAACTGCACCACCGGCTCCAGCGGGATCTGATTCAGCAGCAGGCGTTCGGGGTCCTCAATGGTCACCCTGCTGCCCAGCTCCGGCAGAACGTAACTGCAAAAGGCGGTGGCATCCCCGGTGGTAAAGAACAGGCTCTTGCCGCACAGCGCCTCAAGGGCGGGCCGCATCCGGGCGCTTTCGGCCCGGTCCAGCTGCCAAATCGTATCCTCACTGTATAAATAGTCGTTGTCTAAACCCGTTTTCCACCCCAACGCGGGGGTCACGGACACCTCCACGCCGCCCCGGCGCTTTTCCACCCGCATGGTCAGGGCTGGGATGCCGGTCTTGAGGGTGTAGCCGCCCAGATTGCCGGTGGGGGCATAGAGGGCCACCAGACCGTCAAAGATCTCGCCGTTCAGCGGGATGCCCCCGGCAGGCCCGTTGCGGGGCGCATTGCCGTAGCTGCGCAGAGCCGCCTCGGCCCCTTCCTTTGCGCTGAGCTGCCGCCGCAGCAGGCGGAGCAGCTGCTGTGCCTCCGGGGCAAAGGCCTCCCAGCTGTGCCGGAATTCCAGCGCCTTGCCATAGCTGATGAAGCCGTGCTTCTCCACGGCCCGCAGCAGGTCCGGGATGCTCTTTACCACATACTGCCGCCCGCCGTCTGCCGAGATGCGCAGCCGCAGCCAGGGTAGCTCCCCGGGCAGCAGGGTCAGCTCCGGCTCCAGCTCTGCGGCGTGGGGGCGCAGCTCCGCGTGGCCGGTCACGCCGTCCACCTCGGCCAGCGCTCCCTCCTGATAGGCCTGGAGCAGCCGCCGTGCCTCGTAGTCAGATTCCGGTTCCTCGCCCCGCCATTTCTTGCCGAACAGCATCTCCAGGCTGGAGGCATAGCTGTCCCTGCGGGGCGGCTCCTCAGGCTGGGGCGTTTGCAGGTTGGCCGTGCCCCGCACCACGCCCGGGATGCTCTCCGGGCTCTCCGAGGGCTTCTGCGGCGCTCTGCCGGAAAGGCCCTGACTCTCGCTGTCCCGCATCAGCAGCGCGCCGATGTGCTTGCAGCAGGGCCCCTCGCCGTTTTCGTTGTAGGGGCAGGAGCAGCTGGCGCTGACAAAGCTGCCGTTTTCCCGCAGCCAGACCTGGGTCTGGTACAGGCTCCGCCCGCCGCCGCGCACGTCGGCGCTCAGGTGGCGCACGCCGTTCCCGGCCACTTCGCAATTCAGATCCTGTATCCGGTCCGTGTAGGCCTTGGCCCGCGCGAATATCGTGCCGCCCAGCAGGTAGCGGATCTCTTCCATGTCCATCCGGGGTCTCCCTCCCTCTGCAATGCTCTATTGGTTAAGCATACCGCACCGGCGGGCGGGATGCAAGGGGTGCCGGGAAAAAAATTCCGGAAAGCACAGAAGCGCCTCATCCGGGAGAGGATGAAGCGCTTCTGTACTTTGGGAATTTTGGAACACTCAGCCCGCATTGCGGTTTACGGGCCAAGTGGGGGTTGGTTTAAGGCTGCTCAGGCGTTCTGCTTGAGCTCCTGTGCTTTCTGCCATGCATTCAGCACATCGATCTTGCTTACGGGATTGGCCGGGAAGAACTTCATCTCTTCCGGAGCCGTGCCCTCA
>OGDS01002418.1_pt1 | contig 11132 bp, 25 predicted proteins | sample 1570351 | NCBI WGS metagenome assembly OGDS01 (sample SAMEA2581974, study PRJEB24529) | metagenome | biome: Human gut stool | place: China | collected 2011
CTAAAGAAAGAATAGGAGCTTTATTCATCTACCCTATCGATTATACCCCAGATGATTGTCTTTCTTGTGATGGTTACTTACTGGATATTCTTGATTATTTGGATTTATACAAAGTTATTGGCACAAAATTTAATCAAGAAGGAGATGAGGCAGGTAAATTTAGGATTCCTGATTACAACATAACAGGGAAATTTTTACAGCCCGGTGAAAATGTTGGGAATAAAGTTGATGCAGGACTTCCTAATATTACAGGAATAATTGGTTTTGGTAACTGGGGATTTTCAACGGGGCAAACTTTTTCTGGTGCCTTCTACAGTGGTGGTGGAAAAACTTATGGGAATTATGGACAAGCAGGAGGACATCAATGTAATTTTTCTGCTTCCAAATCAAATCCTATTTATGGAGCTAATAGTACAGTCCAACCCTCATCACAAATTGTACATATCTGCATTAAATACAAATAAATTATGGAAATACTTAGTCTTTTTACAAATGAAATCAACCAAAATGGTTATAATTTCAATCTTTTAACTAAAAATAAAATAGGTTTTTTGTACATAGCACCTGTAAACATTGTTCCAGAGGATTGTTTAGCTTGTGATGGCTATGTATTAAGGATTGAAGATTATAAAAAACTTTATAGCATAATTGGAACAACTTTTAATACAGGTGATGAAGCTCCTGACGAATTTAGAATCCCTGATTACAACATAACAGGCGAATTCTTACAACCTAATTCAACGGCAGGGAAAAAGATTGCAGCAGGAATTCCAAATATAACAGGGTCTTTCTTAGCTCTAGCAAGACACTCCTATCACAATAATAACTATTTAACAGGTGCTTTATACTCATTACAAGCGAGTGTAACTACTCACAATATTGGAAATGGTGGAACTGTTGGATATTTTGACAAAATAGGTCTTAATGCAAGTCGTTCAAATGGAATATTTGGTAAATCTAATGGAGTTCAACCACCTGCAAGAACTGTTCATATCTGCATTAAATACAAGTAAAAAATATGGGAATAAATAATTTAAAAACAAATGAAGTAAATCAAAATGGTTATAATAAAAACATATTAACTCTAGAAAAAATAGGAGCTTTATTCATCTTTCCTAATGGGTATGTTCCTAGTGATTGTTTAGCCTGTGATGGGTATATTCTTAAAATTCTAGATTATACAAATTTGTATAACATAATAGGAAAAGATTATAACAAAGGAAACGAAAAGGCTGACGAATTTAGGATTCCAGATTACAATATAACTGGATTATTTTTGCAACCAGGCTCAAAAAATTTTGGTAAAGTTAACGCAGCAGGTTTACCTAATATAACAGGTTCATTTCTTCCTCGTGGGGATTCAGGTTGTTACCCATATTTTGACTATTCATTTGCAAACGGTGCTTTTTCTAAATCAGCACAAGGAGGCAATAGCCTTCCATATGAAAACGCAGGCGGAAGTTCTGCCGCAAAAGTTGGAGCTTTTAATTTTAATGCCCAAAATAGCAACGCTATATATGGAAAATCGACAACGGTTCAACCTCCATCTCAAATAGTACATATTTGCATCAAATATAAATAAAAATTATGGGAATCAAGAATTTAATAACAAATCAATTGAATCAAAATGGATATTCTACAAACACTCAAACACGAGAAAAGATAGGAGCTTTATTTACTTTTCCTATTGATTATACTCCTAGTGATTGTCTGTCTTGTGATGGATTTGTCCTAAAAATCATTGATTATAAACAACTTTATTTAATTATTGGAAAAAAATTTAATAAAGGAACAGAAAAAGAAGACGAGTTTAGAATTCCCGATTACAACATCTCAAAAAGATTTTTACAACCTGGGAATGGTGCCGGCAAAAAAATAGAAGCAGGTATCCCAGACCACGTACACACAGTAACCGCATTATATTGGGATGCAAACGGAATTGTAGAAGAAGGTCGAGGACGACCCGATTATGCACATCAACTTAAATTGACAACGAGTAAAGCATCTGCAAGTAATGCAATATATGGCAAATCTACAACGGTTCAACCGCCATCTCAATTAGTTCATATCTGCATCAAATACATTTGAGGTAATAATGGGAATTGTTTCACTTAAAACAAATCAATTAAATCAAAACCAATACAATCGAAATTCACTAACGCCTGAATTTATCGGGTCATTAGTAATTTATCCAATTAATTACACTCATTATAATTGTCTTCCTTGTGATGGTTATATTCTAAAAAAATCTGATTACTCTTTACTATACTCAGTAATTGGAAGTAAATTCAACAAAGGTGGAGAGAAGTCTGATGAATTCAGAATCCCTGATTACAATATTACAAAGAGATTTTTACAACCATCTAAAAAATCGCCGGAAATAATTGAAGCTGGGATTCCTGAAATTTCAGGAAGTTTTGCATTAGCAGGAACAGAAGGACACACAACATTTGCCAATGGTGCATTCGCTTGGTATGGCAATGGTGGTTCTTATGGACATGGACACGATAACTCTCCAAGTAATCCTTTTATTAATTTTTATGCATCAAGGTCTTCAAACATATATGGAAAATCTAAAACAGTTCAACCACCCTCACAGGGTGTTCATATCTGCATTCGTTATAAATAAGGAGAAAAAATGACATCATTATCAAAAATTTGTTTGCACTGGACCGCAGGTGCTAATAGCCCTTGTGACACTGATTTAAAAGCATACCACTATTGTGTAGATAAATATGGAAGAATTTTTGCAGGCACACATAAGCCTGAAGATAACTTGAACTGCTATGACGGCAATTATGCAATGCACTGTGGCGGTGGAAATACAGGTTGCATTGGTCTATCGGTATGTGGAATGGCAGGTTTTACATCCGATACAAAGCAGACAAAGTACCCATTAACAAAAAAACAGATTGAAGCACTGTGCTGCTTAACTGCTTATTTAAGTGTTAAATACGGGATTTTAATTACTGATAAACTTGTCTTTACTCATTATGAGTTTGACCAAAGACGTGCAAAACAAAAACGTGAAGGCAAAATAGACATCACTTATCTTCATTATTTGCCTCACTTATCAACAGATAGTGTCGGGAAGTACCTTCGTCAGAAAATATCTTGGTATAGAGACAAGATAAAAGCCAACAAATACAAGTTCATTAAGAAAGGAGACTACTATGAGTTTATTCTCGTGGCTTAAAGATTGGAAAGTTTTGAATGAGCTATGGGACGTTATTGAGCCATTTGTCATCAATTTGGCAGAAAAGAATGTTCCAAAGTATATTACAAAACTCTATGAGAACCTCGCTAAGGTTGCTCAGCCTGCAATAGACAGCTTGTATAAGTTAAAGGAGAAAATTAAAACTTCTCCAAATGCATTGGATGATTATTGTTTTAATCAAGGAGTTAACGCAATTGAATCCTTTGCTAAACATCTTCTAGAGGCTGTTGAGAAGTTGAGAGCTTAATGCTTGGACTATCAGCAATAATTAAATCTTTTCTTGACTGTATTTCGCAATTTGCGAAATATGGTCAGGTTAAGATTGAAAATCAAGAAACAACAGCAATCATAGAAGATAAAGAGAACTTAGAAAAAGCCGGAAATATTGCAGAACAAATTATTGAAATAGCACAAAAATATAAATCCTCTATGTCTAAGAGGGATCAAAGAAAGTTAAAATCATTAATTAAAAAATTTAATAAGGTAGATTAGTTATGTCTTGGAGAAATTTATTAAACGTACAAAATATTGAAAAAGGTTTCTTTTCCTCCTCTAATTCCTATGGCATACCTGATATAAAAAAGGATGAGTTCGAAGTTAAAGAACTCATCCCATATCGGGTAGATTCTAACAGAAATGGGACAGCCCACTTCTTTTTAGATGATTATAGGTTTGAAAGATGTTGGAAAAATGCCGATTCTCAAATTAAAGAATTAAAAAAATATGATGGAGTCTTATCCCCTGACTTTTCTATGTACACAAACTATCCTGAAGCATTCCAAATTTGGCAGGTTTACAGGAATCGTTGGTGTGCTCGTTACTGGCAAATGCTTGGGATTAAGGTTATTCCATCAATCAGTTGGTCAGATGAATCCAGTTATAAATATGCATTTTTAGGTGTTCCAAAGGGTTCAATCGTTGCAGTGGGTACTGTTGGGGTGCTGAACTCAAAAGAAGCTAAAAGGCTGTTCTTGCAAGGTTTTAAAGAAATGATAAAACAACTTGAACCAAAGCAGATTTTGATTTATGGAAACAAACTGACCGAACTTGAGGAGTATAAAAACCTCAAGTGGTTTGAACCATACATGAATAAATTTGAAAAGAAAGGTAGGTAAAAATGGGAGGACGTGGTTCAGGAGGCGGAAAAGGTGGCGGAGGTGCTGCTTCAAAAGCTCCAAAAAATATCGGGGAAGGTATTACCGATAAAAACGAACTTATAAGGTTGTATAACAGTATTTCAGGGAATCCTGCTTATAGTATAGACCAACGAGTTCGAGAGATGGAAGCAATAAGAAAACGAATAGATGAACTTGATGCTAAAAAAGCCGCAGATTTAAAGCAAAAACGTCTTGATGCTCTTGCTAAAGCTCGTGCTAAACGTGCAGAAAATCTCAAAAATGGTGTAAAACCTGAAAAGAAACCAAGAACACCAAAAGCCAAAATGTCTATGGACAGCACAGTTTCTAATTTAAAAGACGAATTAATAAGTAAAGTTTCAACTGATGGATACATTAGACGTAGCGACTTTAGGGTTGAAGATTACGGAGACTTTATAAACGTATCAGTCCGTAGCCTCGGAAAATGGAAAAATCCTTCTGATGCAAGAGGTGAGGAAGATTATGATTGGCAAGTCCTGCACAAATCAAGTCGTGCTCAAATCGACAAAGTAGTTAATCGAATAGCCAAAAAATCAGGAAGGAAACTTTCTTGGTCGCAAGAAGAGAAGAACTGGATTGGTGTAGATATTCCGAAAATGAAAGGAGATTAATATATGGGAGGACGTGGCTCAGGCGGTAGCAGAGGCGGAGGCGGAGCAAGTAAATCAATTAATGCTAAAACTGAGAACGAATTAAATTACTTGTTAAATAAATCATATAAATACGATGATGATGCCTACGAATTCTCAAGAAGAGCTGCCTCTGAACAAGCTATTGCGAGAAAGTATAAACAAGCCGGTAAAAAAGAATTGGCGGAAAAATATACACAATACGCAAAAGAGGCACAGGCAAAAGCCGATGAAGCAAAAGCACAGTCTAAAAAATTTAAAACAGAAGCTTCAAAGTTAGCAAGTAAAAAAGTACAAGATATTCCAAGGACATACCAATACAAGGGTGAAAATGGTGTAAGAACCGTATATAAGAGCCCTCAAAATGCACGAAAAGCCTACGATCAAGCAAGAGAAAATTTGGTTAGTACAGCATATAGAGACCACCCAAGTATAGTGAAATCTCCCAAAGGGGGATATAGTGTTGTCCCACATGGAATAGCGAAATTAAATAACTTAAAAGAAATCAGCCCATATAGCATTGATATGAGCGATTCTTAATTATGTCTGAATGATACGGAATTTGAAGAAACGACTTCCAATTCTTCGTATTCAGAGTGATTAATGTGGTTGTAAAAATAAAGGAGGTCAATATGACAGAAGCAATCACAGCACAAGAAGTTTTAAAAAGCAGACAAAACTTCAGCAATTACATTGAAAAATACAAAGATGATGTAATTACTGAATTACTTAAGGATTATCCAAATCGAGGCTTACACATTATTTGCCCTCAATTAACACAAAATGCAGATGGTTTAATAGAGGCAGTTGGCGAATTAAGAGGAAATCAAAAAGCCTATATATTTTGGTTTATCGCAAACGAGAAAGAAGATTTAATTAATATCGCTAAAACATTAAATCATTGTTTTAATCAGAATTATTGTGGACTTTTTGTAATTAAAACTATTTTGAACGGGGATAAAATAGAATTTAAACCTATTTTAAAACCCGAAATCCCAACAAAACAAGTTAGAAATAATAATACACCTGCAAAACAAATACAAAAAGAATACTGGGATAGATACTTTGAAGTCTGTGACGAATTACAAAGCGAAATGCAAATCAATCCTGCTCCACAGCATTATCAATATATTTCAATCGGTAAAAAAGGTGTGCAGATAATGCAAACCGTAAATACTAAAGATAAATATGTTGCAACTGAGCTTTTTATCAATAGCGATAAAGGCATTTTTAACAAATTACTTGAATCTAAAGATGAGCTTGAAACCAAATTAGGGTTCTTAGATTGGCAGGATTTAGAAGGTAAAAAATCTTCAAGAATTAGACAGGTTCTGCATTATGACATAACCGATACAAGCAATCTCGATGAAACTATAAAATCCCACATAAAAATGGCAGAAGATTTTAGAGAAACATTTAGAAATTATCTATAAGGGGCAATTAGCCCCTTTAATTTATAGGAGTATCAGAATGGCAAAATTAAGCAAAAAAGATATTGAAATCCTTGAAGAATTACAGGATGAAATCAAAGCAGATATAGAAATGCTAGAGGAATATTTTGGGCAAATAGAAGAACTCTTAAAAAAAGATAATATCCAAGAAAATGAACTTGGTGATGATATTGAAACAGCACTACATAGAAAAAAGAACCGTAATTTTGCACTTGCAACTGACATTATAAATTTAGAGACTGAATACAACATAAACATTGATTATAACGAAATAAACAGGTGCATTATTGGACTTAATTTAAAATAAACAATCGGGTAATAGACACAAGAGCAGTAAAGGACTAGGATTCAAATATGGAACAACGAATTATTGTAAAAAACAAAAGAACTCGTGAACAGTTAAAATTAAGCCTGTCAGAATTCAAAAAGAAGTTTAATTCTGAAATAAGAACGGCTATAAATAATTTAGAAATACAAGAAAATAAAAAGAATTTTTTCCCACCATTTATAAAATCAAATAATAATTTTGAAATGGACTTTTATCATAATCTACGTTGGAATTTCAATAATTTACAAAATTCAAATTGGTACATAGAACGCATCCTTTAATCAATGTGTCTGAATGATACGAAATATCTGCATTGACTTCACTTCCAGACTAATGAGAGTGATTAATGTCAGTGTAGATAAAACAAAGGAGACTAAACTATGAAAGAAATTGTACACAAATCATTTAAGGCAGAATTCAAACCAGGATTATACTTTATTGGTGATCCATGTTATGCATTAAGAGACGACTTGTATGATAAATGGGGAAATGATAATAACTACGATGATGGTGATTATGGTTATTTCGCAGTAGGTTCTACCGCATATGGAGATGGAACTTATAAAGATAACATATCAGGTCACGAATTCTGTGTTGATGCAGGGATTCTCGGTGTTGTAAATATGAAATATGCAAATCCTGATGCAAATAAAGATGGGATATTAAACCGACTTGGTAAGCTAATTTTCGTAAAAAAGTCGCTTAAATTTGAATATGACCACGAGAAAGCCTTATTTAGTTATGAATACGATGATTCATACATAGAAATTCCAACAATGCAATTTGACGACGAAGAAGATTATGACGAAGACGACGATAGTGAAATTGATTGGTAAGAATTTATATGTGTCTGAATGATACAGAATTGGGAGCAATGACTTCCAATTCTCTGTATTCAGAGTGATTAATGTGGTTGTAAAACATAAAGGAGATAAATATGGCTAAAACAAACAAAGAACAACTAATTGAAAACATTAAGAATGCTTCAGCAGAAAGAGTTAAAGAACATTTATTAGAGCTTATTGAAGACTTAGTGGAAGACGAACAGATTGTCGCAGGAAATGATAACGGTTATATAGACAACGATGAGGGTATCCCTTTACTTGATTTCTATGTAAGCAATTTTATGTTTACAAACTTTGCTGAATAATAACTTCAAAAGGAGCTAAAATGAAAAAGAAAAATTTGAAAGAATCAGCTATAAGATATGAAATTAATCTAAACCTAGACAAAGTCCTTGAGGTTTTAGGTCGACTTAACTTTATAAATACATCCGAAGTGTGGTTTGAGAGTTTAGCTTACGATTGGATAGATAACGAACCTCCTGAAGAGGATTTGGATAGAGTTTTAAAAGAGTTGGGGTATTAAATCTCAACTCTTTTTTTATGTGTCTGAATGATACAGAATAGTCGCAATGACTTGAAATCCTTGCTATTGCAATCGATTAATGTCAGTACAAACAAACGAAAGGATTATATTATGGCAATGACAAATGAAGAAAAATACGAAAAGAACTATCAAGGCTTTATGAAAGAATTAACAAGAATTTCTAAAAAATACGGAATAGGAATTAATGCTTGCGGTTGCTTTGATTATTACGATTTAAACGGTTTTAAGGATATTGAATATTACGATGATTCTTCAAGTGGCGATATTAGAATCGCAGGAATTATTTACAGTGATGGTAAAGAAGCTGAATTATAAGGAATAAAAATGATGGACGATTTAAAATTAAAAAAGTTTTTAGTTGTACACTCTGATGGGACAAGAGATATTGTAGAGGCAGTTAATGACGAATTTTTAGAAATTAGATACGAAGAAATTGACGAAAAAATTGAATCTATTGAAGAGATAAAAGTTCAAAAAATAAAAATTGTAAAATACGGTTCAATTCTATATGAAATCAAAAAAGAATACACTGATAATGAATTTAACGAAGTTGTGGACAAAATTCTTAATAATATAAGAAACATAACTTTTGATAAAAAATCAAACTCTTTTGTATGTGAAAAGAAAATTACAGCCGAATTAGCTTATTTCTTGTTTGATTCTAATACATTATAACAATGTGTCTGAATGATACAAAACATCAACAATAACTTGATGTTTAGACTATTCAGAGTGATTAATGTTTGTACAAAGCGGAAGTTAATAAGAGGTAAATTATGACAAACAAAGAATTTGAACAAGATTTAATTAAAAGATTAAAAAACAAAATTGAATACCTAGAGTTAAAACTTAAAGATTGTAGAAATTATGAAAAGGAATGCATTATCAAAAGTCAAATCAGTTATAAAAAAGGACAAATTAAATATTACATAGAAAACCCATTATAAGACATAAGGAGATAAAATTATGGCACTAAAAAACAAAAATGATATGTTGTTCGGAACTAAAATTTACAATAATAAAACTAATGAAATAGGGTTACTTATTTATACTTGGACAAATTCATTTGCTGATAGAGATATTGAATATGCAACCTGTGTTGATAAAAACGGGAAAAGATATAACATTGAAATGGACGAAATAACTCCTGTTGATACTATGGAATAACATTAGGATAGATATATGGATGAGGAAAAACGATACGAGAATTTTTTAATTGAACTTAGAGAGTTATGTCTTTATCATGGATTTACAATAGATGGGACAATTACTCAATATGAAGATTTATTTGATGTTAATTATAAAATGGATATGAATAATAACACCATAACCCCAACTATGATTGCATTTGTTGGTTTACCTTTTGATTGTAAATAATTTGCCTTATATAAAAAACTTGAGTATCATACCCATGATTTGATTTGTCTGAAAAGAGTCTCTTCTCCGAATAAAAAGAGGCTCTTTATTTGTTTTCAAGATATTCTAAATATCTTCTGTAGCACATTGCAAAAACAGTGTCTTCAGCTAAAGCATTACTTGCTAGTCCACTTTTTACAACGTCTTTCGGCATACTAAAATAATCTTGAGGATTGTCTCCCAATCTTATTATAAGTGTTCCTTCTGATGAAAAAGAACGTTTTTTACAAAAATAATAATCCCTCATTTCATCAGAACCTAAATATAAACAATCATCACAATCGTGTTTATATAATGGTTTTTCAGCTTGTAATACAGACATGTTTTTCTCCTATACATTTATTATACAAAAAAAACTTCAATAACATATTAGCCATTGAAGTAAAGAAAGACTGGTTTTATAAAGCTATTTTTTAGGAATGATTTTTATTTTGAAGGTGATTTTCAATAATTTTATAAATATATCGTTGTGAATAACCACATTCTAAGGCAAGACGGTTTATCGTGTATTTCCTTCCATCATACTGGCTTATAATATATCTTTTTTTTACCTCACTAAAAGCGTTTCTCGGTATTGAGACAGTTAACCCCGGAGTTAAAAAAATCAAAGCCAAAGCAGAGCGTATGCCGGCTGATTCTGCAATTGTCTTTAAATCATCATTTGGCATATCTTCAGGTTTTATATAATCCATCCAAGGTTTATATTCCATAATCTCCTCATACTTATTTATTTGGTCTCATCAGTTAACGCATTACGTTAAGACGGTCAGCTTGCACCGTTAGCCGACCGTTTCGACCTGTTTAGGCTTTTGTTTTCCTTAACTCTTCCTCCTCAAGAATATCTTCGATTTTTGACTGAGTTTTAAATAATTCACAAAGCATAATTTCTTGGGGTCTAACTTCTTCAATTAACTTTGCCATTTTATGTAAGTTATCAAAAATAACTGTAACTTCTTGTGGAGAAGTACTATGTACTTTAATGACACAATCTGCAATTTTGATTTTTAACTTTTCAACATTTACCTGATACTCTGTGATTTCTCTCATTAGAACATCTAGTGCTAAATTTCCCATTTTTTTCTCCTTTACTTTTAAATTGGTCTCATCAGTTAGAGCCTTACTCTAAGACGGTCAGTTTTACTGACCGTTTCGACCTGCGTTAATCTTAACAAGGAGGCATATTGGTAGGTGTTAACATTTCCATCAAATCTCTCTCCATTTTTGTCAGAATTGCGATTTGACCTTCAATGACTTTGCAATCCATTTCTCGTTCATATCTACCGCTCCAATTGTCTTTTTCAAGAGCCACATCTGCGTATTTTAATTTAGCAATCTTTAATTCTTCTTCAAGAACAATTTTTTGATTTTTAATTAAACCCATCATTGCACACTCTTTTTTGTCATTTTCATCATGAGTAATCTCTCCAAAGAATTGATTATCTCTCATTTTTGACATTTCTTCGTTTGTTTTTTCCATTGTTAACATAGTTTTTCTCCTTTACTTTCTCTTCTACTACTCAAGTGTGGCCGCACTTTTTTCTAAAT
>OGDS01002427.1_pt1 | contig 11088 bp, 12 predicted proteins | sample 1570351 | NCBI WGS metagenome assembly OGDS01 (sample SAMEA2581974, study PRJEB24529) | metagenome | biome: Human gut stool | place: China | collected 2011
TAATATAATCCCAATTTTCTTCCTTAGCAAAATTTCTCAAAAAATTGCATACACCATTATCCGAAGAATAATCAACAGCTTTTGACGTCACAGAAAAAATAGGCAGCCTTTCATATTCAATCCCAATTCTAAATTGTTCTCGTGATCTACAACCGCTTTTGAACAATTTTAAAATTTCTTTTTTGTCTAATTTTTCCTGTGTTTGAATGTTACTCACATTAACCCCCTATCCAATTATAACATCCACAAAATTAACAAAAAAAAATTATTAAAACATTTACCTGTGTGTGGTATTATTATAGGTAAGATGAACTACTTCGAACGGGCAAAATACTTTAGAACTAAAAAAAGACTTGGTCAAAACTTTCTTATTGACGGGCAGACTATCGCTGATATCATTGACTTTGCAGAGATTAAGTCTGACGATACAGTAATTGAAATCGGACCTGGAGTTGGATTTGTAACAGAACAATTAGTAAAGCATGCCAAACGAGTTATTGCAATTGAACTTGATGAAGAAGCAATAAAAGAATTGCAAAAACTTGATGCTCCAAATCTTGAAATAATCCATAATGACATTTTGAAACAAGATTTGTCAGAATTATGTGAAGGCAAAGTAAAAGTCGTTGCAAATATTCCATATTACATCACAAGTCCTATTATTGCTCATTTACTTGGTGAAGTAGATGATTTGAATAACAAAAACAGAAATAAAATAACAGATATTTTACTAATGGTACAAGAAGAAGTTGCAAGAAGAATGGCTGCAAATGAAAATTCTTCAGGAAAACAATATGGGCTTTTGACAATTCTTTCACAATTTTGGGCAGATGTAAAAATTATGAAATTAGTCGGAAGACGATCTTTTTATCCTGCTCCAAAAGTTAATTCCGCATTAGTAAAACTTGATGTGAGAGAAAAACCTCTACTTGAATTAACAGATTATTCTCATTTTAGGAAAACTGTTAAAGCAGGATTTTCACAACGAAGAAAAAATATTAAAAATTGCCTTTTATCTGCAGGATTTTCAAAAGAAAATATTCAAAACGCTTTTGCAAAATTAAATCTTGATGAAAATGTAAGAGGTGAAAAACTCTCAATAGAAACTTTCGGGAAATTGTCGGAGGCATTGATAAACAATGGAAATTAAAATTCAATGTCCCGCAAAAATTAATTTAACTCTAAAAGTCTTAGGCAAAAGAGAAGACGGATTTCATAACATTGAAAGCATTATGCAGACAATCAGTCTCTATGATTATTTAACTATTAATGCCGAAAAATCAGATAAATTTGAAATAAATCTATCTGGTAATAATAATGAAATTCCATACAATGAAAAAAATCTGGTATATAAAGCTGCAAAACTATTTATAGAAAATACAAACCTACAACCTCATAAAATTGAAATTTATATAGATAAAAATATCCCTGTCGCAGCAGGTTTGGCTGGTGGCAGCACAGATGCAGCAGGGACTTTATACGGATTGAACAGAATTTTTGACGAGCCTTTATCAAAAGAAAAATTGCATGAACTTTGTGCACAATTAGGATCTGATTTAAATTTCTGTCTTGAAGGCGGAAGACAAATGACAAAAGGCAGAGGAGAAATTTTAGAAAAACTTCCTTTTGAAAAATTTTCAATTTCCTTGATTAAACCTAAAAATTTAGGCATAAGTGCAAAAGAAGCATATACAAAATATTCTCAAAAGAACTCTCAAAATTTCCAATCAAAATACGGCTCAAAAGATAGTTTTAAAAATGACCTTGAATGGGCTTTAATAGATGATTATAAAGAATTACAAAATATAAAAGACTTATACCCAGAATCGATTATGTCAGGTTCTGGTTCTACTTATTTTAGTGTTAATAGGGAGTTTTACCCCACAAATGATTATTGGACTGCAAATAACCTTGTAAGTACAAAACAAGGGATTTGTGTCGCAAATTAAAAGACCTTCCTGACAGTTGGAAGGTCTTTTTTTATTATAAAGGAGACGTAATTTTAGTTGATATTTATGCTGCTTTTTGAGCTGCTTTTGCTTGTTGCATTGCTGCATCACGTTCTTCAGCTGTTGAATATGTTTTACTTCTATTTCCGTTACAATCTGTATAGAAATAAACTGTAACTGTTTCTTGAGTTTGAGGATTTGTATATTTACCTGTATATTTTGCTTGTTTTTTAAATTTATTTGTTTTTACTTTTACTTCAGCATCACAGTCAATTTTATGTCCTAAAAGTTCTTCAGGTAAATTTAAAACTTTTGGTTGAATATTTAATTTGAAGTTTGTAATACCGTGTTGTTTTTTCAATTCGTGAACTGCTTTCATTAATTCTTTTTGATCTTTAATTCCGTATTTAGCAGCTACAATACCTGCCCAATATTCACCTTTTTTAGGCTTATATTGACAAATTGGCATATCTACATTATTAGTTTGAGTTTCTTGATCAGGAGTCAAAGGACAATCATCACAAGGAGTATCATCTACCGGCACATTTGGATTATCAACCTGAGGTTTTGGTGGAACAGGATCTGGTTCTTTACCTTTACCCGGAGTATAAATTTTAGCTTCTTTACCACCTCTATCTTTGATAAAGCCCATTGTAGCCAATCCTAAACCTAAGCCCATTAAAGAACCTGCTTGAGCACCTTGTCCTGCAGAACTTAGGCCTGATTTAGCTTTCGCTGTTGCTGTATCTGTTGCTGTTGCTGTATCTGTTGCTGTTGCAGATTCAATAATATTACCTGCATCATCATAAATATTTGCAACGGCATTTGATGTAGATGTTGCTGTAGATGTTGCTGTTGCAATAACATTTCCTGCTAAAATACCAGATGCTCCAAGTGCTGCGCCAATACCGGCACCAACACCTGTCATGCCTGCAACATACAAGCCTCTATATAAATTTGTATTGTCTTTTTCATAACCTAAATTTGATTTTTTAGCAAGATTTTTAACTACACTTGCTTTTACATTTTCTTTTTCTGCAACTTCTCGTCTTTCTTTAAGACTTAAATAATGGTTTACAGCTTCACCTTCTTCAGTGTGAGTATTTGCGAATCTTAATGCTGTTTGTTTAAATTTATCACTTGAGAAGTTTCCATTTTCGTCATAGAACAATTCTTTGTGACTTTCAATATATTTACGAGTTTTATTTTGACCAAAAAGACCTTTTCTCAAATATTCATTTTCAGGTAATTGAGCATCAGCTTTTTGTTTAGCTTCTTTTTTGCTTAAACCTTCATTTCTGTATTGTTCAATCAACTGCTTTCTTTGTTCTTTGCGAGCTTTTTCAGCTGCTTTGTATGCATCTTTGTCCATAAATACTTGTGTAGCATCTGAATTTTCTTTATATTGTTGGTCCTTTACATAATTTTCAGCCATTTTCTGAGCATCTTTTTCAGATTCTACTTTTTGACCTTCAACTGTGCCAAAATTCAAATAAGCTTGTTTTGCTTCTTCAATTGCTTTTTGACGGTCTTCTTTAGTTGCTAATTCTCTTTGAATTTCAGCATTTAATCTTTCTTTTTCTGCCTTTTCTTTTTCTACTGGATTTGTTACTGCTTTAGACTGAGCAGATTGTGCAGTAAATAAATCAACTTTTTTTACGTCTGTCATTTTTTTCCCTTTCTAATTTTCCTCGTGACAAGAAAATTAAAATTTTAAATATCCCCTATGCTTTTATAAAAAAATTTTGAAATCCAAAATTGCATGATTTGAATAAAATATCTTAACATTTGTTAACAAAAATCCCCGATAAGACTATTCACACAAGAAAAATTATGATGTACTATATGCATATGTCAGTATTAGAAGTTAGAAATTTGAACTTAGGTTTTAATTGCGAATGCGGTTATAGACAAGCATTATATAATGTCAATTTTTCACTTGATGCAGGAGAAATGCATGCACTAGTCGGAGAATCGGGTTGCGGAAAAACTATGAGCGCAATGAGTATATTGCAACTACTACCTAAAAATGCCAAAATTACTGATGGTGAAATTTTATATAAAGGCAAAGATCTACTAAAAACTTCAAAAAAAGATTTACAACAGCTTAGAGGGGATAAAATTGCACTAATCCCGCAAGATCCAATGACATCTTTAAATCCTTTATATACAGTTGGAAACCAACTTTTAGAAGTTATAAAAATTCACCAGAATTTAAAAGGGAAAGAAGCATATAAAAAAGCAATAGAAGCATTAGAAGCCGTTCAAATTCCTTGTGCAGAAGAAAGAATGAAAGCCTATCCACATGAATTTTCAGGTGGAATGAAACAACGAGCTATAATTGCGATGGCTCTATGTTGCAATGCAGAAATTCTAATCGCAGATGAACCGACAACTGCACTTGATGTAACTATTCAAGCTCAAATTATGAAACTTTTAAAAGAAATTCAAAAAGAGAGAAACACCTCAATTCTGTTAATCACACATGATCTTGCTTTAGTTGGAGAAAATGCTGATTATATATCAGTAATGTATGCAGGCAGAATTGTAGAGACAGCACCTTCAAAAGAATTTTTTGCAAACCCAAAACACCCATATTCAAAAGCACTTTTAAAGTCGTTACCATCTAATAAAAATTCAAAATTAGAAACAATTCAAGGACAACCTCCTACAATACAACAAGATATTTCTGGATGCAGATTTCATCCAAGATGTCCTAAATGTATTGATATTTGCACTCAAAAAATTCCTGAATTAGAAAATGTAGGAATAAATCATTATTCAGCATGTTTTTGTAACTAACTCTTTGTTTTATCTTCCGCATTAAAACATTTTGCAACTAAGGCTAAAACTCCTACAGCTAGAATACCTGCAGCTATCCAAAGACCTTTTTTGTTTGAAGAAGGTGACTTTTTAATTTGTTCTCCAAAAGTTTCATTAATCGGCTTTTTAAACCATTTTTTATCAATAAACAATTCTTCTGCATTGTCATAAAAAATATCATTTAAAGCTTTTTCAGCATCTTCAGGTTTATCTTTATAAAATTCTTTTACAGTTTCTTCTACAAAATCAGCAAATTTACCATATTTTTCTTTATCACCCATTTCTGCAATAGGAGCATCAGATCCGAAAAGAATTCTATCAGAACCTATGTTTTCTAAAGCTTGTTTAATTGTATTTTTATTTTGTTCAGCATTATCAAACAATCCTGTAAGCCAAGATATATCCACATAAAGATTTGATCTGCCATTTTTTAGAGAATCAGAAATATGATTAATAGTTTTTGACATTTGTTCAGGAGAAGCCATTAAATCAACATGGTACAAAACTACAGGGTGTTTTGAATGTTTTTCTGCAAGCTTTATTATCTCAAGCGGATCAGATTTTCCATCAGTAGTTGAGTGAAAAACACAAGGTAAACCGTTTTTTTCTGCTACATCAAAATATTGTGAATAAATTTCAAAATTATCTTTTATAGATTGATTTGTATTAGTCGGGTGGAATTTCATTCCATAAAATTTACCACTCGATACTAATTTTTCAATATTTGTACTATCTTTTATAATACCAGGTTGACAAGAAATTAATGGATACATTTTTACATTATCATTACCTTTAATTAATTCAATATCTTTTGCTGCATTAGATTCAGATTGAAAAAAATCACTCCCTTCAGGGTTTAACCCAGATAATGAGCTTACTAAGATTTTTTTTACATTATTACTTTCAACTGTATCTATAATATTTTGAGGATTATAACTTTGCTTACAATTATGCAAGTTATCAAACATACTACCAACATGTCCTTGCACATCAAACTTTTTACGACTATTACCAAATGTTTGACCAGAGATATTAACAGATTGAATTTTCATAATTTGCCCCTTTTACATAAAAAACCATAAAATAATTTTTGCATATTTAGCAATAAATACTGCAGCGAAACTAAAAACTAAATCATAAATAATCTTAATACCGCTTTGAGCTAATATCCAGCCCTGAATAAATTCACTACCTTCATGTTTTACTCCGGCAATAAAAAGCATATATAAAATACCAATCAAGTGGATAGTTAAAACCCCAACAAATACTGCATGTAATATATTTCTGTTTGAATAACCGCTTTTTAAAATAGAACCTGCAAAAAATACAGCCGGTAAATACCCAAAAATATAGCCAAATCCATATTCAAAAATATATTTAGGCCCACCGCCTAATGCAAAAACAGGTATCACAAATAATCCTAATAAAATATACAATAATATACTTGTAAGCCCATACCTTCTACCTAAAAAAGCACCCACAAACATTACAACAGGAATTTGAGGAATTAATATATAAGTATAAATATAATCACTTAAAGATAATTGTTCTCCTTTGAATAATCCCATAGGTAATACAAAATGATTTACATTAAATTGCGTGAAAGTTGATAAAATAATTAAAAAAGTACAGCACAAAATAAGGAGTAAACTTCCAAAAGTTAATCTTATACCTTCAATTTGTTTTTTTATAACTCTTATACGAGGTTTGGGTGTATTTTCTGTCATAAAATATTAATCTTCCCCTTTAAAACAGAAATATTCTTTTCATAACCTGACTTAAATTTATCGTAAAAAATATTTTCTGTCCACATAATTAATGCATCTTCATTATTATCCTGATAATAACCTTTTCTCACGCCTAAAGATTTAAACCCATATTTTTCATACAAAGCAATAGCCGGCTTATTACCTACACGAACTTCCAAAGTAATATATTTGGCCATATTTCGATAACATTCATCAATAATTGTTGTAAGCAAAGCTTCCCCAATATGTTTGCGTCTATAATCAGGAGAAATTGCAATATTTGTAATGTGTGCTTCTTCCAAAATTTGCCAACATCCACAGTAACCGATTAATTGTCCATCTGTATTAAAAACACTGAAATATCTAGCCAAATCATTTGACAGCTCACTCATAAAAGAATCTTTAGACCAATGATGCTCACCATAAGCTTTCGCCTCAATAGCAATTACATCATCAAGATCAGTTTTTTGCATCGGTTTTATTTTAACACTGAACATATATTGATTTTAGCATAGAAAAACAATGGCAAATGCTTTATTAAATTTTATTTACCTATTGATAAAAAGTGAAAAATATGCTAGAATACACTCGGAATGCTATAAATCCGATAATATTGTTAAAGAGGATAGAGAAATGAAAAATATTGTTGTCTATACAGATAAAAATGAATCAAAACTGGCAGATGTATTAGCACAGATTGATGATACAAACGTAAGAATTGAAAGTGCAGAAAATCTTAGAGATTATGAATCTTTAAATCCTGGACTTGTAGTTATAGAAAGCGTTCCAAATATTAAAGACGTACTTATGACAACAAAATTTAAAGCTCCTGCATTATTTATCGGAGATGTATTTAAAGGTACTACTGTAAGAGCTGTTATATTTGATTTTATTAAAACTCCTGTTGATAACATGGAACTTGTAATCAGAGCTAATGCTCTTTTAAAATATAAAGAATTACGTGACAAATTAAAAGTTGTATCTACAACAGATGAATTGACAGGTCTTCACAACAGAAAATATATGCAAGAAAGATTAGATCAAGAAATTTCTCGTGCAAGACGTTATGGCACAAAACTTTCTTGTCTGTTATTTGACTTAGACTTTTTCAAAGTAGTAAATGATATTTACGGCTATGAATGGGGCGATGTACTTTTACGTTCTATTGCCGATAAATTAAAACAACTTATTAGAAAAGAAGATATATTAACTCGTTACGGCGATGAAGAATTTTTACTTATCCTGCCTAACACTTCTGAAGAAAATGCATTCTTATTTGCAGAAAGATTCAGAAAAGATATTGAAAGAATGGAATTTATTCCTGCAGGTGAAGAAGAAAGACATCCTATTACAATTTCTGGCGGAATAGCTACTTATCCTTGCATTGAAAATACAGAAGAAGATGCAAATACAATAATCCGCTATGCAGAACACGCATTATATAACGCTAAAAAACGCGGAAAAAATAAGATTGTTCAATTCTCACAAATTAACTTAGGTGAATAGGAGCGTAGCCGCTCCACCCACCATAAGGGTATTGGCAAATTTTATTTTATCTAAACTAAAGAATAGCGTAGCCGCTCCACCCGCCATAAAAATATTGGCAAGTTTTCGTTTTATCCAAACTGAAGAATAGCGTAGTTGCTCCATCTATTAATTAGGCTTTAAAATATTGTATTTATTATAAATAAATGCAATATTTATATAATTTTACTTTTTATTTTCATTAACTCCATAGCCAAACATTGCAAAATCATATTTTACAGGGTCTTCCGGATCAAATTTTCGTAGATTTTCTGTAATTTCAAGCACTGATTTAAAATCATTGGCATTTCTTGATAAAAGTCCCATTTCCCTTGATAATCTTGCAACATGAGTATCTAAAGGGATTAATAATTCAGAAGGCTTCATAAAATTCCAAATCCCAAAATCCACCGGACCTTTTCTCACCATCCATCTAAGATACATACACATACGCTTCATTGCACTACCTTTTCTTGCATTTGGAAGCATAAATTTGAAACCTTGAGAATTATTATCTTTTGCATTTGCATAAAAATAATCTGTAATAGGTATAAACATATTATCATCTATTTGATTTTCATAACCGTATTTAAAAAGCTCTTCTAAGCTGCTATTTTTAGAATACAAATCACGCATTATAGTAAAAATTTGCGCAAAATCTTCAGGTTTACCAAAACGATAATTAAAATCTCCTAAAATTTTCGGCTCAAAATTCAAAATAAAATTCAACGGTTCATTTTGAGCAATACCAAATAGGGTATCCAATTTTTTCAAAAAAACTTCTCTCCTGCCATAAGCTACAAGAGATGCAATAAATCCTGCAATTTCAATATCCTTTTTTTCACTAAACCTATTTGGAATTCTTACAGGATCATCTTTTATAAAATCAATATTTTCATATTTTTCAACAAGTTTATCAATTTCAGTTTTTGTTATCATAATTCAGAGATTATCATACAATCTACTATTAATCAATTAAAAAATACAATCAAAAAAAATTGTTGATTTATTTAAGTTCAATAAATCAACAATTCTTTATTTTAATATTTTCTATTTTTATTAATATAATGTAGGTTTATCATCGATTTTGATTTTTCCTGTTTCAACCAATTTACCATCTTTTAATTCGTAAGTTGGTTTGTAATCATCTACACCATATTGAAATTCCATAGTATTTAACTTTCCTTTTCTCATAGAATTTCCACTGGAATATTTATCATCATCTTTTTGATAGATAAAATTATCAGGTTTTTTACGATATTCTCCAGTTTCAGGATTAATTTCCCAACCATCTTTAAGCGTACCGTTAGGATTTAAAGGATTATTATCTAAATTTTTATTCTTATTTTCTTTATTCATTTTTTCTACAGGATCCCAATTCCTGAGCATTTTTCCAATTTTATCGTGGTCAATATCTTTATCACCACTTTTTAAATTTTTTAATTTTTCGCCATTTGAATCAAAAAGTTTTAATCCATCAATTTTACCGTTAAATTCTAAACCCATTGGTATATCCTTTCGTGTTTATAAATAAGTAAATAATTATATATTTTAATAAAGGATTTTTACTTAAATAAATTGCATCTTCTTTTTAGACATATTCCCTTAAAAAGTAAATAAACATATGATTTAGGAATAAAATATAGTAAATTTTACATTTCGTAATAATCGAATTTATAATTTATATTTCTTACATAATCTATGAACGTAAATTCTTAAAATAATTTTTTAAAATCGTATCACATTCTTCTTCCATAATCCCGCCATAGACTTTCATTTTGGAATTCGCAAGTTTTCTTACATCGATTACAGAACCTAAAGCTCCATAATTATTATCATAAGATCCGAAATAAACAGCTTTTATTCTTGAAGAAACAATCGCCCAAGCACACATCGGACAAGGTTCTAAGGTCACATACATTTCGCAATCATCAAGACGCCATCTGCCTAATTTTTGCTCAGCTTCTCTAATCGCCAAAATTTCTGCATGAGCTGTGACATCATTTGTAATCTCTTTTTGATTAAAAGTTTCAGCTATAACCTCTCCATCTTTTACAATCAAAGCCCCAACAGGAATTTCTCCGTTTGCCTTATTTGCGAGTTCTATAGCTCTTTTCATTCAACTACCTCTGATACATTTGAAAGATTTAGAGTTAATTCTACGCAGAAACCGCAAGTTTTGTCACTATGTAATGAAATTTCTCCATTCATCGCTTCTACCAAACCTTTTACGATAAATAACCCCAAACCTGTACCGCGTGTAGTTCGTGTCGTATTATCATCAAGACGAATAAATTTTTCAAACAATTTATTCAATTTTTTAGGTGGAATAACCTCGCAATCATTTTTTACAAATATTTTTGCTTTATTATCTTTAACTTCAGCATCTACAACAATTTGTGAGCCTTCTGTTGCATATTTCGCTGCATTTTCAAGTAAGTTTACAAATACCTGCAATAATCTGTCCTTATCAGCTTCTACAAGCGGGAAATCCTCGCTTACATTGAATATAATTTCTTTATTATCTTTATTTTTTATCAATATTCTTGATTCTTCTAACAATTCAGGAATATATACCTGCTCAACTTTAGTTCTCAAACGCATTCCCTCAATATCAGGAATCGTCAATAAATCCTCGATCAAGCGTTTTAATCTTTCAGACTGTTCTTTTATGATTCTCAAAGATTTTTGCCTTGTTTCTTCATCAATTTTTATATCCTGACGCATCAATCTAGATGTATAACCTTGGATACTTGTTAAAGGAGTTCTCAACTCATGGCTTACTGTATCAATTAGATTTGAACGGAATTCATTTAACTGCTTCAATTCAACGTTATTTTTTTTCAACTGGATATAGGACTTATGAATTTCAGTTGCCATACGATTAAATTCAAAAGCCAAAAATATAATTTCGTGAGGAGTAAAAGCTGTAGTCAAAAGTCTAATTTGACGTTCATAATTACCTTTTGAAATAGCTATAATCCCTTTAAATAATTGTCTTATGTTGATATACAAATAATATGTATACAAAGCTACAACAAAAA
>OGDS01002431.1_pt1 | contig 11071 bp, 7 predicted proteins | sample 1570351 | NCBI WGS metagenome assembly OGDS01 (sample SAMEA2581974, study PRJEB24529) | metagenome | biome: Human gut stool | place: China | collected 2011
CGCTCTCGATGGCGGGCTTTGCCAGCGGCTCCATCTTGACGAACCACTGCTTGGACACCATGGGCTCGATGGTGGAGTGGCAGCGGTAGCAGGTGCCGACTTCGTGCTTCAGAGGCTCGATCTCCTTCAGGAAGCCGCCCTCCTTCAGGTCAGCGAGGATGGCCTTGCGGGCCTCGAGGGTGGTCATGCCGGCATACTTGCCGCAGTCCAGCACATGAGGCTCGTTGACGGTGTTCTTGCCTGCAGCAAACAGAGCGTCGGCAGCAGCCTTGTCGGCGGCGCCGGTCATGCGGCCGTCGTAGGTGAAGACGCGGACGATGGGCAGGTCATGGCGCAGGCCGACCTCAAAGTCGTTGGGGTCGTGGGCCGGGGTGATCTTCACGACACCGGTACCCTTGGTCATGTCGGCGTGCTCGTCGCAGACGATGGGGATCTCCTTGTTCAGCAGGGGCAGGATGACATGGCAGCCGTGCAGATGAGCATAGCGGGGGTCATCGCCGTTGATGGCAACAGCGGTATCACCCAGCATGGTCTCGGGACGGGTGGTAGCCAGTTCCAGCATCTCGCCGGTCTCCTTGACCGGGTAGAGCAGGTGCCAGAAGCTGCCGTCCTTTTCCTCATACTCCACCTCGGCGTCGGAAATGGAGGTGTTGCAGTGGGGGCACCAGTTGACCATGCGGTTGCCGCGGTAGATGAGGCCCTTGTCGTACAGGCGGACAAAGACTTCCTTGACAGCCTCAGAGCAGCCCTCGTCCATGGTGAAGCGCTCACGCTCCCAGTCGCAGCTGCTGCCCAGCTTCTTGAGCTGGCTGACGATGCGGTTGCCGTACTTGGTCTTCCAGGCCCAGGCGCGCTCCAGGAAGCCGTCGCGGCCCACCATTTCCTTGGTCAGGCCCTCAGCACGCATGGCCTCCACGACCTTGGCCTCCGTAGCGATGGAAGCGTGGTCCGTGCCAGGCACCCACAGGGCGGCATAGCCCTGCATCCGCTTGGTGCGGATGAGGATGTCCTGCATGGTGTTGTCCACGGCGTGGCCCATGTGGAGCTGGCCGGTGACATTCGGAGGGGGCATCACGATGGTATAGGGCTTCTTGTCGGGGTCGGCCTTGGTGTGGAAGTAGCCGCCATCCAGCCAGAACTGGTAGATGCGGTCTTCCACCTGGCTCGGATCATACTGTTTTGCGAGTTCTTTCATAGTATCCTCCCAGATGAATGATTGGAGTGGGACGAAAAAAGCCGCCCCACGGAGCGTTCCATGGGACGGCTGTAATATAACCGCGGTACCACCCAAATTGCACACGGCTTTCTGCCGTATGCCCCTTGATGCCCCGATAACGTGGGGCAGACCCGGAGGCGACTACTCTTGTTTCCCCGCCTCTGCTCAAAAGCGACAGCACGCCGCACCGCCATACCGGGTTTTCAGCAGCCCCCGGCTCTCTGGATGGCGAAAACAACGCACACTCTTTTTCCTTGCATTTATAAAAAGAATATAGCGTTTTTTGTGCGTTTTGTCAATCTCTTTTTGTCCGGAACAAAATTTTCACAGCTGCCGTTCAGCGTACGGGCCGCATTTTCAGCGCCGCACGATAAAGCCCGGGCGACAGACGAAAAAGCGCCACCTTCGCCTTCTCGGTGTGGTATCCCGGCACCCGGAGCAGCCGATCGATGATCCGGTCGGCCTGCTCTTTCACCTGTCTGAGCGCCTGACGCTCCTCCTCCGAGCCGCCCTTTGCAAAAGCGATGCAGCCCAGTGCGCCGTTGCAGGAGGCGAACGCGAGACTGCACACCTCGTGTTCCAGCGCAAAATCTGCCCGCTCCAGCATTCCCGCAGCGCCTTCCACCCGCTTCCGGACAGACTCCGTGTGCATGATGCTGCCGTCCTGCTGGACGTAGTAATACATCGCCTCTTTTACAATGGCCACCCTCTCACACTGCCAGTAGAACAGGTGGGCCGTGTACTCGTCCTCGTGGAGTTTTCCCACCGGGAAGCGGACAGCGTCAAAGAGCCTTCTCTGATAAAGACGGTTCCATGCAGTGACATAGTACCAGTTCTGTGGTCCTGCCAGACGTTCCATCATCTGTATCCCGCTCAGAACTTCATTCTTCGTGATGGGAGAAGTGCGGGGGATGGGCCTTCCGTCCGGTGTCACATACGCGAAGCTGCACACCGCCATCTGCGCCCCCTGCTCTACCGCGGCACGGTAGAGCCGCTCGTACATTTCTGGGGCCACGTAATCGTCGGAGTCCAGAAAACCGATCCACTCGCCCCGTGCTGCCTCCACACCGGCGTTCCGGGCCGCGCTCAGACCGCCGTTCTTCTGCCGGATGAGCCGGACGCGGCTGTCCCTCCGGGCGTATTCCTGCATGATGTCCCAGCTGTTGTCCGGGGAGCCGTCGTCCACCACGATGATCTCAAGCTCCTGCCACGTCTGGGCCAGCAGGCTGTCCAGACACTTCGGCAGATACTTTTCGACGTTATAGACCGGCACGATGACCGAGATCAGGGGCTTTTTTGCATCCATCTTATTCTTTTCTCCTCTTCACAACTGCCATCACACGGCCCTTGAGCTGATCGAACTCCGGCGTGTTCCGGTGGAGCACCACCATGACAGCCCCAAACAGCAGCGTATACAGCACACCGTCCAGCAGAAACCAGCCGATATTCTTCGCCGGGCAGAAGCTCACCCATCCGTAGGACACAGCGGCCAGCGCCGCGACGACTGCGGCGCGTTCGGCGTAGCGGACAAAGTAGTCTTTCAGCTTGCCCTGCCAGTCTTCCCGGATGCCGTAGCGCATCAGGATGTAAGGCTCCATCCAGAGGCAGGTCGTCACGGTGCTGATGACCGTTCCGCCCAGAATGCCTGCCACGCCGAACTTCTGCACCAGCAGCAGCGACGCTGCCAGATTGATGGCCGACTCGAACAGCGGCTTATACCGGTCGTACCAGAACAGGCCCTTGGCTTCACGGAAGAGCAGGTTGACCTTCCGCTGACCCGAAACATAAAATTCCGTCACGAGGACGGCGACTGTCGCCGTGGAGAAGCAGTATTCCGCGCCGAAGCAGAGGGTGATAAAAGCGTTGAACAGCGCGAACAATCCCGCCGTCCAGTAAGCGTAAATGACGAAGAAGAGCAGGTCCAGTTCCCGGTAGATGCTGTACACCCGTGTCTCATCTTCAATGGCTCCCAGATTGCCCAGACTTCCGGTAAAGGCGTTCGAGAATTTATCCATCAGGTTGTTGATGCCGGACAGAACGAGCTTGTAGTTGGAGTAGATGCCCACCGACAACAAACCCACGAAGCTGGACATCAGCAGGCTGTCTGTGTTCCGGACGATGACCGTTCCCAGCTTGTGAAAGCTCATGGCACCGATGTTCCGCAGGATACCGTGAAATTCTTCTTTTTCCGGCAGCTCCCTGCACTCTTTCAGGTAGGGAAATTCCTTATCCACCTTGACCGATACGATGATGTTCGGGATGAACTGCATCACAAACTGCACCGCTAGATAAAGGATAAAGTTTCCGGTCAGCACGATGAGGACGATCTGGAACAGCGTCTTGACCGCGTCGCAGAGCTGCGCCCAGAGGTTGCGGACATAGGCTTTCTGGTAGGCCAGATAGATGGAGTTTTTATAGCTCAGCAGATAGGAGCAGACCGAGTTTGCCACATACATCAGATAGATGAGCCGCAGATGCTCGATGCCGCTGCTGTCCTTGATGAAAAAGCCCAGAAACGGCATCAGTGCAAGGCCCACGAGCAGCACCACGACCGCCACGATACGGTAGAGGAGCCGATAAAGGTTCATCAGCTGCGCCAGCCGATGCTCATCATTCTTCGCAGCCGGCTCATACAGGCTGTATATCATCGCCGTGCCGACGCCAAGCTCTGCAAGGTTCAGGATGCCCAGCACATCGGTGAACAGTCCGTTGACACCCAGATATGCCGCCGACAGATAGTGGATGAACACCATCCGGCTGATGAACAGCAGCACCTGATTCATGAGCTGCCCACCCACATTGACGACCATATTGATAAGGGTATACCGTGTCCGCATTTTTCTTATGTCCCTTCCTTTTCGAGTGTGGCCCGCTGCATCCGCTGCATCAGGGTCCACAGGGACCCTGTTCGTTATTCTTTATTATAATATCATCTCATTGCGGCACTTTCAACGATTTATCTGTATTTCAGCCTTCCGCGTCCAGAAGCTCCGTTTTCAGCCGGGCAATGAGCCGCTCCATCAGGGCCACACGGTTGAAGGGGGTCATGAGATAGAAGCCGTCGGCGTAGGGCAGAGCCTCCCGGGCCATCTGCATCGACACCTCAAGGCCCAGTGCCTCGCCCTGCTCCCGGTCGAGGCCCGCGAAGCGCTGGATGATGTCCTCCTCCACATGGATGCCGTTGATCTCGTTTTCCATAAAGATTGCGTTCCGCTGGCTGACCACGGGCATGATGCCAGCCAGAATTTTAGCCCGTTCGCCCAGTGTCTGCCGGGCCTTGCGGAGATTCTCCACCGCCTGTGCCGACAGCACCGGCTGGGTCAAAAAGCCCGACATCCCGTTTTCCAACTTTTCCACGGCCCGGCGCAGCTCCACGTCAAAGTTCCGGGCGTTGAGATTCAGCGCACCAAAGACGGTCATGGCCGAGGGCATCTCCCGGCCCTCCCCGGCCAGCGAGACGATGTACTGGGCCAGTTTGCGGGAGTTGAACTGGTAGACATTCTTCACCTCGTCCCGCTCTGCGGTGGGGATGGGGTCGCCGGTGATGGCCAGCACCTCCCGCACGCCCTCGGCGTAAAGGCCCAGAAGAAGGGCCTTGGTGGCGTTGAGGTTACGGTCGCGGCAGGTCATGTGGGGCAGAGCACACATTCCCAGTCCCTGGTGTACCCGGCAGGCCACGAGAGAAGAATCCATCCGGGCCTGTGCGATGGGGCAGTCGGCGATGGTCAGCAGGTCAGCGCCTGCGGCCTGCAGCCGCCGTGCGCCGTCCAGATAGCCGCTCAGGTCGGCCACCCGGGGCGAATCCAGTTCAATGGCGATGACCTTCTCACCTGCGTTCAGTTTCCGCAGGAAAGTGTCGTCTTTTTCCACCGCCGGTGCAGTCCCGGTGGAAAGTTTCGCTGCCGGAGCGGCTTCGGTCTGCTGGGGCAGGGCATCCAGCTCTGCACGCAGGGCCGCGATGTGGGCGGGCGTCGTACCGCAGCAGCCGCCCAAAATACGGACGCCCGCAGCGGCGATCTGCCCCATCTCCCGGGCAAAATACGCGGGCTTGCCCTGATACAGCACCCGCGCCCGGGTGACCACCGGATAGCCCGCGTTGGGCATCACCGACAGGGGCAGCAGCGTCTCGCCAAGGCTCTGCACCAGTTTCTTCATCGCGCCGGGGGCCGAGACGCAGTTCAGGCCCGCGGCGTCCACCACGCCGCTCTGCTCCATCCGGCGCAGCAGGTCGCGGAACAGCAGGCCCTCGCGGGTGTAGCCGTCCGGCAGCACCGCGAAGGACACCATGACAAAGGCGTCCGGCACGGCCACACGCAGTGCCTTTACGGCCTCCACAATGCCCACATCGGAGCTGAGCGTCTCGAACAGAAAGTTCTTTGCACCCAGTGCGGCGAACTGCTGCGCCACAAGGCCGTAGGCGCTGCTGGCCGGGGCAGCTTCAGTGTCCGGGGCCGGGCCGAGGTCCGCAAAGACGGCGGCATCCTTCTCCGCAGCGGCATCACAGGCCAGCTTCCAGCCCGCCTCGGCCAGTTCTTCCCAGCCCGGCATCTGGGCCGCCGCCATCCGGGGCAGACCGAAGGTGTTGGTCTTGATGGCCTGTGCGCCTGCGGCCAGATATTCCGCATGGACCTTCTTCACGCCCTCGGGGTCGGTGAGGTTGGCCATTTCGCAGTCCGCACCCGGTGCCACTTTATAATAGGTACCCATGCCGCCGTCGAACAAAAGCGGCTTGCGGGCAAGATACTCTCGGATGTCCGTCATAGAAAGGTTCTCCTTTTCCTTCGTTTTTCCCTCTATTTTTCCCGGCTTCCCCGGGACGGAATTTTTATGCACTCATCTTCAGTTTAATGAAGTTTGCGCACTTGTCAAGCATTTTTGCCCCGAAGCAGCCCATTTTGCTTGCGCCGAAGCCGGTTTTGTGCTATTCTATGCATATTTACAATGGTTGGGAGGAATGTATCATGCGCCACGCCGGCACACAGGAAATCGAAACGCCGCGGCTGCTTCTGCGCCGCCTTATGCCGTCGGATGCCCCGATGATGTACTCGAACTGGGCCAACGACCCGGAAGTCACCCGCTGGCTGCGCTGGACGCCGCACAAGGATGTGGCCGAGACGCAGGAGCTCCTGAGCGCATGGGCGCTGCTCTATCCCAACGAGGACTACTACCAGTGGGCCATCGTGGAAAAGGCCACCGGACAGGTGTTCGGCTCCATCAGCCTCTACAACAGCCTGCTGGGAGAACCGGCACAGCGAAATGAATGGCCGGGATTCGACCTCTCCGAGGGCATCTGGGAGCCGGGCTACTGCATCGGCAGAGCATGGTGGGGCAAAGGCTGCACCACCGAGGCTCTGAACGCTCTGGTAGAATACTGGTTCAAGAATACAGACAGTAATTGGCTTGCCTGCTCTCACGCCGTGGAGAACCCCGCCAGCGGCAAAGTCATGATGAAAGCAAGCTTTGTCTACGACCACGAGGCCGTCTATCACAAATTCGACGGTACAGCGATACCCTGCAAGTGCTATGCCCTGACGCGAGAACACTATAAGGAGCAACCTCTCCGTCAGCGCTGACGCGCTGCCACCTCCCCTATTGAGGGGAGGCCTTGGCATTTCGTAGAGCTTTTTCTCTTCGCCAGAGGCTCCCCTTGGTAGGGGAGCTGTCGAGCGATAGCGAGACTGAGAGGTTGGCTCCACTAACAGAAAGGAATCATTTTGAGCGAACTTTACGATATTTTAGTCGAAACTCCCCCGACGAAGGTCATCCTTCTCGCCCTCGACCAGGGCCTGTGGGACTGCGAGCGCAGCCTTGCCGAGCTGGCCGCTCTGTGCGAGGCCAACCACATGGAGGCCGTGGCCGAAGTCACCCAGAAGCGCCAGACCCCTGAGACCGGCATCGTGCTGGGCAGCGGCAAGCTGGAAGAAGCCGCTGCTGCCGCAGCAGAGCTGGGGGCCGAGTGCGCCGTCTTCGACGGTGAGCTGACCGGCAGCCAGATCCGCAACATCTCCACGGCCCTCGGCGGCCTCGAGGTCATCGACCGCACCATGCTCATCCTCGAGATCTTCCGCAGCCGTGCCGTGACCAACGAAGGCAAGCTGCAGACCGAGCTGGCCCTTCTGCGCTATCGTCTGCCCCGCCTGCAGGGCATGGGCGAAAGCCTGAGCCGTCAGGGCGGTGGCGGTGGCGGCGGCGGCGGCGCCCGCCGTGGTGCCGGTGAAACGAAGCTTGAGCTTGACCGCCGCCACGTCCACGCCCGCATCGACGCACTGGCTGAGAAACTGGCCGAGATGGAAAAGCGCCGGGGCGAGAGCCGGAAAGCCCGCGCCAAGACCGGAATGCCGGTGGTCAGCCTCGTGGGCTACACCAATGTGGGCAAATCCAGCCTGATGAACGCCCTCTGCGGCCCCAGCGTCGCCGAAGCCGATATGCTCTTTGCCACCCTCGACCCCACCAGTCGGAAGCTCGTCCTGCCCAGCGGCATGGCCGTGCTGCTGGTGGACACCGTTGGCTTCGTCTCCCGTCTGCCCCACAATCTGGTGGAAGCATTCAAATCCACGCTGGAAGAGGCCGCATGGTCGGACGTCATCGTGCGGGTGGCCGACGCCGGCGATGAGCAGCGGGAGGAGCAGCTGGCCGTCACCGACGAAGTGTTGGACGGCCTCGACTGCGCCGACATCCCCCGCCTGACCGTCTACAACAAGTGCGACAAGCCCGGCGCGCTGAGCTTCGACCCCGACATCCTGCTCACCAGCGCCAAGACCGGCTACGGCCTCGACAAGCTGCTGGCCAAGCTGGACGAGACCCTCAGTGACCGCGTCCACACCATCCGCATTCTCCTGCCCTACGATAAGCTGGGCCTCGCCGCCCCCATGCGGGAGCGCGGCAGCGTCCAGCTCGAGGAGTACCGCGAAGACGGCCTCTACCTCGAAGGCATCGTCAAGACCGAAGACCTCCACTGCTTTGAGGGCTATCTGGTCTGAGGACCCGCATACGAAAAGAACCGGACTCCGCGGAGTCCGGTTCTTTTGTCTTTCACGGCATCAGCCTACGGCAGGAGGCGCTTCCTCTGCGCCCATCAGCTGGTCGTACCGGCCGGTGAACACCCGTTCCGGCAGGGCCGCCGTCAGGGCGAGGGCGGCGGTGAACCGCTCCTCATCGGTCAGCTCTTCCTCCACCGGCGGGAAATGTGCAAGCACCTCATCCAGCTGATGTTTTACTTCCCGGGCCACGAAGATGCCCCGGTCGGTGAGGTAGATCTTGCCGTAATACTCCTTGACGATCATCCCCCGCTCCATCAGCAGGTTCATCACCCGTACCACCGAGGGCTTGGTCACGCCCAGCTTCTCGGCGATGCTGCGGGAGCTGATGTCCAGATGGGTCTGCGAGACCTCATAGATCGCGAGCAGGTACCGCAGGTGTGCGGACGTCAGTTCCATCTCGTATCACCCTCTTTTCGTTCTGTCACGCTAACTCTCGATTTTCAAAAGGGGGCGCGGGCCAAAGCCTTGACCCGCGCCCCCTTCTCTTCCATTATTGCTCAGTGGCAGCCGCCCTTACAGCTGCTGCAGCTTCCACTACAGCCGCTGTCACAGCCGCCGCTGCATCCACTGCAGCCGCCATGCTTGTGAGAGTGCCAGGTGATCCAGCCTACACCGCCAAACACGATGGCTCCGACGATGATCGTCGGCAGATTGAAATTAGCAGCCAGGAACTCCATCATAACAATGCACTCCTTTCAGCGCGTTTTGAGAAGTTTTTACTTGATCTTGGAAACGTCGATCTTGACCTCGTTGTCGTTCACATACTTGTTGGGACGAACCAGCAGGTAGATGAAGGCCACCAGGATGACAGCAGCCACGATGGTGAAGAAGTTGAAGCTCAGCTCGCCGGTGATGATGCCGCCCAGCTGGTACACGACCAGAGCGGAGCAGTAAGCCAGTGCGCACATATAGCCGATGGCGAATGCCGTCCACTTGCCGTTGTTCATCTCACGCTTGATAGCGCCCATAGCAGCGAAGCAGGGAGCGCACAGCAGGTTGAAGATCATGAATGCGTAAGCGCTCAGAGCGGTGTAATCAGCAGCAACGAGGCTCCAGATCTCATCACCGTTCTCAGACAGCTCCTCACCGCCAAAGTGGTACAGGACGCCGAAGGTACCGACGACGTTCTCCTTTGCAATCAGGCCGGAGACAGAAGCGACGGTAGCCTTCCAGTTGCCGAAGCCCAGAGGAGCGAAGATCCAAGCGACTTTGGTTGCGATAGCCGCCAGCACGGAGTTGTCCTGATCCTCCACCATGCCGAAGGCACCGTTCTCGAAGCCGAAGCCCTGCAGGAACCACAGGACGACGGTAGCAGCCAGAATGACGGAACCAGCACGCTTGATAAAGGACCAGCCGCGCTCCCAGGTAGCACGGAAGACGTTGCCCCAGGCAGGGATATGGTATGCGGGCAGCTCCATGACGAAGGGAGCGGGGTCACCCGCAAAGGCCTTGGTCTTCTTCAGGATGATGCCGGAGCAGATGATGGCAGCCATGCCAATGAAGTAAGCAGAGACAGCCACCAGAGAAGAGCCGCCGAACATCGCACCTGCGATGAGGCCGATGATAGGCATCTTTGCGCCGCAGGGGATGAAGCAGGTGGTCATGATGGTCATGCGGCGGTCACGCTCGTTCTCGATGGTACGGCTTGCCATAACGCCCGGCACGCCGCAGCCGGTGCCCACCAGCACCGGGATAAAGCTCTTGCCGGAAAGGCCGAACTTGCGGAAGATACGGTCCATGATAAAGGCCACGCGGGACATATAGCCCACATCCTCCAGGATGGACAGCAGGAAGAACAGCACCAGCATCTGGGGCACAAAGCCCAGCACCGCGCCCACACCGGCCACGATGCCGTCATTGATCAGGCCGCTGAGCCAGTCGGCGGCGCCGGCAGACTCCAGACCATTGCTGACCAGCACGGGGATACCGGGGACCCACACGCCGTAGTCGGCGGGATCGGGGGCGTCAAATCCGTTTTCAGTGAGATACTTCACGGCGTCCACAAAGGTCATCTGCACCACGTCGTCCATCTTGTCCGCGCCCTCGGGCAGGGTGTCATAATAGGCGGTCATGGTGTTGATGGCCAGGGTCTCCTCGTCCTCCACGTCCACGGTGGCGGTGGAGGAGGTAGCCTGGAAGCTCTGCATTTGGGCCAGCAGGGCCTGGGCGTCAAAGTCCTCGGCCTCGGGGTCGATCTCCGTGCCCAGGAAGGCGTCCACAGCCTGGATGGCGGCGGTGTAATCGTCGTTGACGGTGTTATACTCCTTGCTGCCGATGCCCAGCAGGTGCCAGCCGTCGCCGAACACGCCGTCGTTGGCCCAGTCGGTGGCGGGAGCGCCCACGGCTACCATGGCGATCCAGTAAACCAGGAACATCACCACGGCGAAGATGGGCAGGCCCAGCCAGCGGTTGGTGACCACCTTGTCGATCTTGTCGGAGGTGGACAGCTGGCCCTTGTTCTTCTGCTTGTAGCAGCTCTTGATGATCTCGGCGATGTAAACATAGCGCTCGTTGGTGATGATGCTCTCGGCGTCGTCGTCCAGCTCCTTTTCGGCGGCCTGGATGTCCTGCTGGATGTGCTGCATCACGTCGGCGGGGATGCTGAGCTTCTGCAGTACCTTGTCGTCCCGCTCGAAGATCTTGATGGCGTACCAGCGCTGCTGCTCCTCGGGCAGGGTGTGGACGGCGGCCTCCTCAATGTGGGCAATGGCGTGCTCCACGGGGCCGGAGAAGGTGTGCATGGGGATGGTCTTGGTCTGGCCCTTGGCGGCCTTCACGGCGGCCTCGGCGGCGTCCATAACGCCGTCGCCCTTCA
>OGDS01002445.1_pt1 | contig 11005 bp, 4 predicted proteins | sample 1570351 | NCBI WGS metagenome assembly OGDS01 (sample SAMEA2581974, study PRJEB24529) | metagenome | biome: Human gut stool | place: China | collected 2011
ATTTTGTTTTTCTGCACAAAAATAATTTAATGTATATTGCATTTTATATAGATTTATGCTATAATCAATATATCAAATGCCAAATGCGGGAAATCCCCGCGAGCCAACTCAGGGAGGGTATACTGCGCATGCTCTCAGACAAAAGCAAACTCCGTACGCTCCTTCTGAGCGACGACCTCGACATACGCCACAAACTTCAGAATATACTGATTACTATAAGCATGGCGGGCTGCGCCGCGTCAGTGGTGATCTCCTTCGCGACGCAGATGAGTCTCGCGGGGAACCTTGCCTCCTTGCTCGGGCTGCTTACGCTGTCCCTGGCGTTCTATCTCTCGGTTATTCGCAAAAAGAAAGAAGCTGCGTACTATCTCATCACTATTGCGGTAAATCTGGTGCTGTTCCCGCTGATGTACATGCTGAACGGGGGAGTCTACAGCGGAATGCCCCTCTGGCTCGCATTCGGGCTGGTGTTCCCGTGGTTCGCGATGGACGGCGCCAGGTGCTGCGTGATGTTCGCGCTTGACCTTATCGCCGCGCTCGGCTGCCTTGCAGTCCAGATGTTCTTCCCGGAACTTATCCTGCTCCCTGAGGGCGACCTCACAAAAATGGCCGTGCTTGACGTAGCTCAGGTGATGGTGACGGTCCCGGTGATGATCGGGCTTACCGTTAAGTACCAGAGCGTAGTTTTCAAGCGACAGCAGCGCAAAATGGAACAGCAGGAAAAAAAGCTGCTGGAAGCGATGCGCACCGCCGACCGTGCCAACGAAGCCAAAACATCCTTCCTCGCAAGCATGTCGCACGAGATACGCACGCCCATCAACGCGGTCCTGGGAATGGACGAGATGATACTACGGGAAAGCAGCGACGAGTCTATCCTGAGCTATGCGGCGAATATCCAGTCTGCCGGGCACTCTCTGCTATCGGTGATAAACGATATCCTCGACCTGTCGAAGATCGAATCAGGCAGGCTGGAGCTTCTAACCGCAGAATACAGTACGCAGCAGCTAATGAACGACTGTTACAGCATGATGATAATGCGGGCTGAGAAAAAAGACCTGCTGCTTGAGATAAAGAACGATCCTCAGCTTCCCGCGAAGCTCGCCGGTGATGAAGTGCGGCTGCGGCAGGTCATACTGAACCTGCTGACAAACGCCGTGAAGTACACCTCCGCGGGCGAGGTTACTATGCGCGTTGATTTCAAACATACCGCTGAAAACGAGATCATGCTGAAAATATCCGTCCGCGACACCGGAATGGGTATCTCGCAGGAGAATCAGCAGAACCTGTTCAAGGCGTTCCGCCGGCTGGACGAAATGACCAACCGCCACATCGAAGGCACCGGTCTTGGGCTCAATATAACAAAGCATCTCACTGAAATGATGGGAGGTACCATCGCGGTGCGCAGCACGCTGGGCTCCGGCTCGGAATTCACTGTGGAGATACCGCAGCGCGTGGTGTCATACGAACCGGTCGGGGTGTTCATCGAGAACCGCCGAGCCGCCAGCGGTCAGAAAGAGGAGTATCACGAGCGCTTCCGGGCGCCGGGAGCAAGGATCCTGGTAGTGGACGATGTGAAGCTCAATATAGATGTCATAAAGGGACTGCTCCGTCTGACGCAGATACGGACCGAATCCGCCTACAGCGGGCGCGAGTGCCTAGGGCTGGTTTCGCGTACGCACTACGACCTGATATTCATGGATCACCTTATGCCTGATATGGACGGCATTGAGACCCTGAAACAGCTCCGTGCACAGGATGGCTCTCCCAATGCAGGAACCCCGGTTATCGCGCTGACCGCCAACGTGATGGTCGGGGCGCGTGAGAAGTACGCCGCCTGCGGATTTACTGACTACCTCGCAAAGCCGGTGCAGAGCGACCGTCTGGAATCGGTGCTGCTTGAGTACCTGCCGCGGGAGCTGATCCTTCCGATAACTCCCGGCTCGGAAACGCATGAAGCCGCCTCCGGCGCAAGGGAGCTTCCGGAACTGAACGCTGCTGCGGGAATAAATTGCTGCTGCGGCGACGAAAAGCTGTTCCGCAGGATCATTGGAATGGCGGATATGACCTCGCGGGCGGAATCGCTGGAGAAGGCTCTGGATAACTCCGACTGGAAGGAGTACGCGCAGACCTGCACCGAGCTTTGCAGCGCTGCCGCGGCGGTGGGAGCTGAACGTCTGGCTCAGTCCGCACAGTACGCCGCGGATCTTCTTGCAGCCGGGAACATCGCGGAGCTAAGGTCGCATGAGCGGCGGCTGATATCGCATTGCAAAAGCTTTGACGAAGCGGCGGCAGCTTACATACAAAAATATACCGAGAACGGAGAGAAATACTGATGAAAAAGAGAATAATGGTAGTCGACGACGACAAGATAACGCTTAAGATGTGTAAATTTATTCTGGAAAAGCAGGATCACGAGGTGGTGACTGCCGAGTCCGGAAAGCGATGCCTGGAGTTCCTGAGAGAACCCTCCAACCCTCGGATAGACTGCATTCTGCTTGATATCGAAATGCCGCTGCTAAACGGGTTCAACACGCTTTCAAGCATTCGCCAGTCGGAGAAGCTTAAGGATATCCCGGTGATGTTCCTGACCGCCTCCGCCACACAGGAAACTGTCCGCGAGGCGATACGGCTGGGCGTCACATCTTACCTCAGGAAGCCCTTCCTGCCGAAGGAGCTTACCGATAAGGTAGCCGCGCTGCTCGGCTCCGAAGCATGAAATACAACATCTACTTTGAGCTTGCGGCAGCGGCTCTGCTGGTGGTGCTGAACCTGTATGTATATCTGCAATATCCGTCGGATTCGCCAAGCAACCGGCATTTCAAGCGGCTCGCAGGAGTGCTGTTCCTTGCAGTGACCCTGGACGTCGTGACCGCGATAACCATAAGCTATGCCGACAGCGTTCCGATATGGCTCAACACCGCGCTCAATACTATCTACCTGATCTCCGACGTGTTCCTTGAATGTCAGTTCGTGATCTACTGCACCTGCGCCATCTACGGCACGGCGCGGCACCGCCATATTCCGGAGTTCACGCTCGGCGCGGCGGGGGCGATGGTCGTACTGCTCGCCATCAACATCTTCACCGGGTGGATATTCTCATTTGATGAGACGGGATACGTTCACGGTCCGCTTTACCTTTTGATACATGTGATCCCGATAGCTGCGATAATCATTACAAGTATAATGATGATCGTGAATTTCAGAAAATTCAGCAGTGCGCAGCGCATTTCGGTATCCGTGTATATTCTCGTACTGATCTCCGGACCGGTTGTGCAGCTTATTTTCCCGAACGTGCTGTTTACGCTGTTCACGGTATCCATCGGTCTGATGATGCTGATGTTTGCGATGGAGACCCCGGATCTCAAGGTGCTCAAGCGAACCATGAAGGAACTCCGCGACACCCGTGACGAGGCGGAGGAGGCCATGGCGGCGGCACAGAGCGCCAGCCAGGTCAAGACAGAATTCCTGAGCACTGTCTCTCATGAGATACGCACGCCTATCAACGCCGTGCTGGGCTTCAATGAAATGGTGCTGCGTGAGTCCCGGGACGAAGAGATCACGCGGTATTCTGAAAATATCCGCAGCGCCGGCAAGACTCTGCTTGCGATGATAAGCGACATGATGGATTTCACCGAGATGGAGACAGGCAGCTTCCGTATTGAGGAAACGAACTACTCTGCGGCTTCCATGCTTTCTGATATCGCCGCTTTCGCGGGATACCACGCAAACAAAAAAGATATCGAGCTGCGGCTTGATTTCTCCCCGGATATTCCCAGGACGCTCCATGGAGACAGCGTTCGCATAACCAGGATACTGAACGATCTGACCTCCAACGCGGTGAAGTATACAGAGCGCGGATGGGTGGAGATACAAGTCGGCTGGGAACCTGACGGCGACAGCGGCTGGCTGTGCGTTAAAGTCAAGGACACGGGCACCGGCATGCGCGGGGAGGACGTCGCGCGGATATCCTCGAGTTTCCTGCGAATGGACAAAAAGCGAAGTCAGAATATTCAGGGGATAGGTCTGGGACTTACCATTGTAACAAGGCTGCTTTCGATGATGGACAGCTTCCTGGAGGTGGAAAGCACCTACGGCAAGGGTACCTGCATGAGCTTCCGGCTGAGGCAGGGCGTTTCGGATCCAAGCCCGGTAGGCGATGCGGCGGCGCTGACGCGTCCCGGAGAGCTTTCGCGCAGCAAGCCGGGATTCACGGCTCCGCAGGCGCGGATACTCATAGCCGACGACAACGAGATGAACCTCGACCTTTACCGCCGCAGCCTGCGCGAGACCCGGGTCACGATAGACGCCGCGGTAAACGGCGTGGAAGCACTTGAGCTTATCGGAAGGAACCGCTACGACCTCATACTCCTAGACCATATGATGCCGGTAATGGACGGCATGGAGACCCTGCGGACGATACAAAAGCAGGAGCTGTGTCCGGGCGTTCCGATAATCGTTGTTACAGCGAACGCGGTTTCAGGAGAGCGCAATATGTACCTCAACGCCGGTTTCGACGATTACCTTGCAAAGCCGGTTTCAAGCCGGCAGCTCTGGGATACTGTTATGAAGTACCTTCCCGCCGAGTATGTCCGTATGGGAGACGGCGAGCCGGTGTCCGGGTTCGCTGCGGCTCCGAAAAAAGGCGTAATGGAGCAGCTCGGGGCGTTTCTGGACGTCTCGTCGGCGCTGCAATATTGCTGCGACAGCGAGGAGCTTTATCTTGATATAGTCGGCACTTATCTTGAGGAGGACAGGTACGGCCTCATTTCGGAATATTTCGCCGCAAAGGATCTGGAGAACTACCGCATACAGGTTCATGCGCTGAAGAGCGGCTCACGCACCATAGGGGCGAACGCGCTGTACGAGGAGGCTCTCCGGCTTGAGGAGGCGGCCAAGTCCGGCGATACCGGGTATATCACCGAGAACACGCGGCGCGTTCTTGAGCAGTACCGAATGCTCGCCGGGCGTATACGCGGCATACTTGCCGGTGGCTCTGAAGCCGGTTCCTGCAATGCGGAGGGCAGGGTGCTGTATATCGAAAACGACCTGATGTTCCGCTGCCTGACCGAGCGTATGCTCCAGGAATACGGCGTGGCGTCGGTAAGCAGCGGCGGGCAGGCGCTGGAGTATCTTGAGGGACATGTTCCAGAGCTGATACTGCTATCCGCAGGCGCGGACGATGTATCTCTGCTGAAGTCGCTGCGCTCTGACGGGCGGCTGAAGGATATACCGACAGTGGTCTACACGGCGGATCGTTCGCCTGCCGCAGAAGTGATGTTCCTGAATGCCGGCGCGGCAGACGTTATCCGCAAGCCTGCTGACGGAAGCGTGCTTTCAGCAAGGATAGGCAGACTGCTGGCGGCTGAAAAATCCTGCTCGGCATAAATTTGACCCGGCTTTGATCTGTGTGGAATATTCCAGTGCTGCAAATATTCCCGGATTTCCCATGAGAAAAGGGCGCCTTTCATTTGAAAGGCGCCCTCTGTCACTGCTCAGGAGCGTGTTAAGGTCTGACGCACCGAGCCGTCAGCACTCACCGCTCACTGACGCCGGATCAGGCTATACCCGGGAAACGATCAGCAGCCGCAGTTATTACCGCAGTTGTTGCCGCAGCCGCCGCCGCAGCCATTGTCGCAGCTGTTACCGCAGCCATTGCCGCAGCCGCAGAACAGGATAAGAATAAGAATGATGATCCAGCAGCAGTTGCCGCCGCCAACGTTGAAGCATGACATATTCGTGTCCTCCTAATTACTATAGTAGAAATTTCCGCTTCCCTTTGAAGCTTCCGTTTCATAGTACATAGTATGCAGAGTGTGAAAATCTGTTACAGAAATTTTCCTGCTGATGAAATAAATTCCTGATTTCTGCTCATACTATGTGTATCAACGAGGAGGTCAACAACATGAATTCAATAAGCGGATTTTCTGATAGTGCGGTGAAGGCGCTCAATTCGGCGCTGGGAGCCGCTATGGGATATGGTCACACCTATGTCGGCAGCGAGCACATGCTTTACGGGCTGGTAAGCGACGACAGCTTTCCGTCCGCGTCGGTGCTGCGGAGGTACGGCGTAGGGCGCAATGAAGTCCTGCGGCGGCTGGAAACGCTGGTCGGCAAGGGGAGACCTACCCGCCTGAGCATGAACGACCTCACGCCGCGTTCGCGCAGGCTGATGGAAAACGCGCTTTCCTTTGCCGCCGCCGAGGACAAGCGCAAGGCTGGGACGGAGCACCTTCTCCGCGCGGTTGTGCTCGACAGGGAGTGCTGCGCCTGGTCGATACTCGCGGAGCTTGGTGTGAATATGGTGAAGCTCGCGGGGGAGGTCTGCGCGCAGCGTTATGTCGAGCCGGACTTCCAGCAGAGCGAAAAGGAGCGCCGCGCGAAATTCCCGGCGCTCACGAAATACGGCAGGGATCTCACCGAGCTTGCAGCCTCCGGGAAGCTCGACCCGGTGATAGGCAGGGAGCAGGAGACCGACCGCCTTATAAGAGTGCTGCTGCGGCGCTGCAAGAATAATCCCTGCCTCATCGGGGACGCCGGAGTCGGCAAGACCGCCGTAGTGGAGGGATTCGCGCAGCGCATAGCGGCGGGGAGCGTCCCGCAGGGGCTTCTCGGGAAGCGGATATATTCCCTTGACCTGACGGCGATGCTCGCCGGGGCGAAGTACCGCGGCGACTTTGAGGAGCGCCTGAAAAGCGTGATAGAGGAAGCCGCCGGCTGTCAGAATGTGATACTGTTTATAGATGAGCTTCACAGCATTGTCGGCACCGGAGCTGCCGAGGGCGCGATAGACGCAGCAAATATTCTGAAACCCCAGCTAGCCCGAGGCGAGATATGTCTTATAGGAGCCACCACCACCGAGGAATATCGCCGTTTCATCGAGAAGGACAGCGCGCTTGAGCGGAGATTCCAGCCGATAACAGTGGAGCAGCCGACGGAAGCGCAGACTCTGGAGATACTCCGTGGAATGCGGCACAGCTACGAGACCCATCACTGTGTTACGATAACCGACGCGGCGCTTGAGGAGGCCGTAAGGCTGTCGGTGAGGTATATCACCGACCGCAATCTTCCGGACAAAGCTCTTGACCTCGTGGACGAAGCGGCGGCGCGGGTGCGCTCGGGGACTCTGAATGCTCCGTATGCCCGCAGGCTTTCGGAGGTGCGCAGGGGGCTTGCAGTGGTAAAATCCGCTGCGGAAGCGGAGAAGCTCCGCAATGAGGAATACGCGCTGGTGAAGGCGCTGAGCGGCGGCATTGGCGCGACAGTCGACCGGCAGGACATCGCATGCGCCGCCTCGGCGGTGACTGGTATCCCGGCGCAGAAGCTCTCGCAGGACGAAGCTGCGCGGCTCTCCGGGCTTGAGGAGCAGCTCCGCAGGCGCGTGGTAGGTCAGGATAAGGCGGTGGAGCTGGTCGCGAATGCGGTCCGCCGCGGGAGAACGGGGCTTAAAGAGCCGGAGCGCCCTACCTGCTCGTTTCTGTTCCTCGGGCAGACCGGAGTGGGAAAGACTGAGCTGGCTAAGGCGCTTGCCGAAGCGGTTTTCGGCGATGAGAAGCGCATGATACGCTTTGATATGTCGGAGTTCATGGAAAAGCACTCGGTTTCGAAGCTGATAGGGTCGCCTCCCGGCTACGTGGGATTCGAGGAGGAGGGGCAGCTCATTAAAAGGGTCAGGAGCGCTCCATATTCAGTCGTGCTTTTCGACGAGGTCGAGAAGGCTCACCCGGACGTGCTGAATCTGCTTCTTCAGATACTCGAAGAGGGGACTCTCACCGCCGCCGACGGCAAACGGGCGGATTTTCGGAGCTCCATTGTGATAATGACCGGAAACATCGGCGCGGAGCAGCTCTCTAAAAACACGCTGGGGTTCGGTTCAGGGCAGCAGGACGATGGGGAATCCGAAGTCTTATCGGAGCTGAAAAAGCGGTTCAGCCCGGAGCTTATCAACCGAATAGACAATGTGGTAGTGTTCCGCAAGCTGGGCGAGGAGCAGATGGAATCCATCTGCCGCATACTTCTGCGGAAGCTCACGGCGCGCGCTCAGCTCTGCGGCATAGAGCTGAGCTTCACCAACGACGCCGTGAAGCACCTTTGCCGCGACAGCTCTTCCGGAAGGGAGCACGGCATGGGAGCGCGTCCGCTCCGCCGGACGATCACCGCGGAAATCGAGAATATGCTCTCCGGAATGATGATTTCCGGCGGGCTGAGAAGCGGCTCCAGAGCGGAGGTCTGCGAGCAGTCCGGACTACTTTCTGTCAGGGTGCTTTCAACTCAATAAATTTTTTCAGCTTTTTTTGAAAAAACACTTGACAAATCGCGTTCAACATGATATAATAGATGAGTACTCAAGAGAAAACCTCCTGAGTACTGATATCGCGGGATGGAGCAGCTCGGTAGCTCGTCGGGCTCATAACCCGAAGGTCGTCAGTTCGAATCTGGCTCCCGCAACCACTTGTAAAGCCTTTATTCATGCGGTTTCGCTGAATAAAGGCTTTTCGTTTTATATGCCCTAGATACGGTTTTATAGCAGTTTTTATAGCAGTTGTATTCCTCAGACCTGATTACAGCACGGTTTACGCCCTCTTGATCCTTTCAGGAGGGCGTTTTCTCTTTATTCACCAAAAACTCAGCCTGATAGTTGTGCATTTTTATTCCTTTATTTGCCACTGCCATTCCCTGCTCTACCCGCCCCACACGGCTAGTCTTTTCTTTTTCCGGTAAGGCTGATCGATGTTTTCGTAAACAGCGTTCATGTTTATGATGATAAAATCATCGTGCTGTTCAACTACAAGGACGGCGAAAAGTGCATCAGCCTTGACGAACTCGGTGATAAAGAAAAAAGCCGAACACTCAAAATAAGTGTTCGACTTTAATTAAGTCTGGTGACCCATCCGGGAATCGAACCCGGGACACCCTGATTAAAAGTCAGGTGCTCTACCGCCTGAGCTAATGAGTCGTTGAATTGACAACAATAGTATTATACCAGAAAGCAGGCCATTTGTCAAGGACTTTGCGAAAAAAAGCAGTGCAGTACTCGAAAGTTTGTTGAAATCTGGTAAATCAGGTGACGGGTTGTTGTGCATTTGTTAAAAATCACAAATAATACGCATTTTTTTGAAAAATACTATTGACTTTTTACAGTGAATGTGGTAATATATAGTCAAGGAAAGGAAATCAGTACAAACGCTTTAGATGTAAATTTCGCTTGACGTCTCACCAAATATCCGATCCTAATCTATGAAAGAGGTAAGTTCCCATGAATTAAGTTCAACAACTCAATTCAATAAGTATCGTGAAAGGAAATGTTCCGATGCACCTCTGATTTTTGAAATCGCCATTTTAGCTTTAAGCAGAAAGGAAGCGAGTCCGGTGGAGAGTACCGATTCACAGTTTTCATCATCTGCGGCTCGTGACAGGAGCTGAAAACAGTTTTACCAGCGACGAACGCACCGGGTGCTGTCTGACCCAGAAGGTGCAAATCCTCGCTTAACACGGCGTCTAGCCAAATCGAAAGAGTTCGGCTCGTGGCTCCGCAGATGATATTACCGCTATATGCGTTTACATAGATCACCCCTTCAGATCTTACAGACCAGTAAAGCAGGTGATTGCCGTGAAACACATATTTACAGCAGGAAAATCTACGAAAGGATCATAGTCCGATGGAAACCTGATGATCAACAAGTATTATCATTAAAGGCGGTACATTCCGATGAACTGAATAGCTTAAAATTGAATAATCCAAGCCCCGTGGTGTTCCGCGGGGCTTTTACCTTGTCTAAAAAGCAGCTTTTGCCTGCGAAGCAGGCATTTGTAATCATTTTTTTGCCTCGGCTCTGCCGAGGCAAAAAAAACTTCTATCCCAGCAAGTGTGCGGTTTGTCGGCAAAGCCGACAAACCGTGCGCGCGGCCGGGATGTTCGGCGGAAAAGTCACTTTAGTGACTTTTTCGACGGTCTCCAAGCCCCGTGGTGTTCCGCGGGGCTTTTAGTTTTCAGGGTTGATTCCCGGCGGAAAATGTGATATACTAGACCTATAAATTTAACGGAGGTATAACTATGCAGTACGTTGTTTCAAATCAGCAGATGAAGGAAGCGGAGCGCCGCTGCAATGAGTCAGGAACGTCCTACTACCAGATGATGGAGAATGCCGGAACCCGCTGCGCCGAATTTATCCTAGGGACTATCCCGGTGAGCGCCGATATTCTCGTGATGTGCGGCGCCGGGAACAACGGCGGAGACGGCTTAGTTATAACCCGGCTGCTGAGGCAGAACGGACGTAATGCCGCGGTGCTGCTGGTTTCCGGTGCTCCAAAGACCACGGACGCGGCTGAGAATCTCAGGCGGCTCCCCGCAGGAACTCCGGTGTATCAGCCGGAGCAGCTCGACGAAGCGTTCAGCGGCAGGGAGTGCGTGGTGGATTGTATCTACGGCACCGGCTTTCACGGGGAGCTTCGCGGGAACGTTCCGGAGATAATCGCGGCGGCCAACAAATGCAGTTACCGCATTGCCGTGGACGTGCCCAGCGGAGTTAATTCCGACACCGGCGAACTTGATACGCGCTGCTTACGGCCTACGCACACGCTCGTGCTTGCGGCGCTTAAGCAGGGAATGGTGAACGCTCCCGCGTCAGATATCCTCGGGGAACTCCACCTTCTGGATATCGGAATAGGCGAGGACTGCTTCGCTTCAAACAACGTGGCGTTCCTGACTGACGAGACCCTCCGCAGACCGTTCCCGCCGCACGGCAGAAATACTCATAAGGGCACGTTCGGCAGACTGGCGGGGTTCGCCGGGGGCCTCAGCTTTAACGGAGCCGCATTCATGTGCGCCCAGGCTGCGCTGCGCAGCGGCGTAGGTCTGTACTTCGCGGCTGCTCCGGTAAGCGCGGTCAGGATAATCGCGGCAGGACTTCACGAAGCGGTGTACGTTCCGCTGCCGGAGACCTCCGACGGTTTCGCTGACGTTTCCGGAGATACTCTTGAAAAAATTGTCCGCCCGAAGCTGGATTCA
>OGDS01002448.1_pt1 | contig 10988 bp, 8 predicted proteins | sample 1570351 | NCBI WGS metagenome assembly OGDS01 (sample SAMEA2581974, study PRJEB24529) | metagenome | biome: Human gut stool | place: China | collected 2011
ATTCCTCAAGCTGCTTGGTGTCAGTTGAATCGTGGCCGCATTAAACGACTTTTAGGATGATAACAGCGCCATTACCTCTGCTCTGCCTGAGGTTTTATGAGTCCAAAATGTTCGGGGTAAAGAGGCCCCCATCTTTGTCGCGCGTCTAAGCGTTCAGGCCTCTTCTGTTCGCAACCGTCAGGTTTTGACGCATGGTGCCGTATCATGAGGTTCCAGCGGTCGCCCGTTGAATCGAGCTCGGTCGCCGCATGCCCTTGAACATTCCCAATCAACCATGAAGTCACCAGTCCGATCCATCCTCGCCTCCGCGCTCGCCGTCTGCGTCTCGCAGGCAGCACTCGGCGCCTCCGTCATCCCGCACGCGTCCATTCCGGGACTCGTTGATTTCGGCGTTCCGTTCACGCAGAACGGAACGGTCGTCATGAGCGAGAAATATGACGTCTTCAGGCCCAACCGCGAGGTCTCCGACAGCTTCAAGCTGCGTCCTGACGGCTATGCCGATTTTGTCGAGTATCCCTTCAAGCACCTGAGTCCCGACGAACCGACGGTTGAGGTCACCCGCGTCCATGTGCCGGGCATCAGGCGAGCGGAGGTTGACAAAGCTGTCGCCTTCTATGTGGACCAGATGGCCAAGTCGAGCGGCGAGGCGTTCGTCAAGAAGGGATCCAACTATCTGTCCGAGACCTTCGACATCATTGTCGACGGCACGAGCATCGACGTCATGGTTGCACCTGCGGTTGCTCAGGCGGCCGAGATCGAGGCGCTGATGAAGCGCAAGGACTATCGCATGAGGATCGGCGCCGTGACGCTCGGCATCGACAGCAAGGATTCGCTCGAAAAGCTCTTCAAGGAGAAGCGCGGCTGCAAGGTGAAGCGCATCTGGCAGGACAAGAGGTGGGAGACCAAGGACGTGTGCTTCGGGTTCCCGGAAGAGAAGGATGGGTGGGTCCACTTCGGCGGCAATCACGCCGCGCAAGCCCAGGTCAACATGAAGTACGACAAGGACCTCCACGACGCCCTCATTTACGAGCTCCGCTCAAGGTACAAGCCCGCGCCGTCGCTTCCTTCCCGCGACTTCTTCCGGACCGTGCCCTGGGACGAATACAGCGGAACCAGTAGGAAGAACAGCAAGCCCGAACTCGTCATCGAGGTGGTCGAACTGCTCAAGAACCGCATCGCCGTGAACGCCTCGCTCGGCAATCATGTCAACGTTGAAGACGCCAGAGCGTCGAGAAGGGCACTGATCGCGAAGATCCGAACCGAGAACCACGATTATCCCGCCAAGCCCGATCTTGCGAAAGGGCTCTTCTAATCAACGGACGCAGGAGCCTGAGATATAGAACGAACTCCTCAAATAAAGGATCCTCCCGCACGGTACTGTGTCGAGAGGATTTTTTAGGGGTGAACATGATTTTATAATTCGAGGTAAGGCAACTCTTTTATTTCACTACGCCATTTCAAACAGGCTTTTTTTTACATCCTCTTTCCATCGATGAGTAAACAATAGCTCCTCTTTAGTCGAAAAATCCGGAGCTTTAACTTTATCGAGAGCAGCGAATACATTTTCAACGATCTTTGTAAGTCGTTCAGAAACTACGCCTTTCGAAAGACCGAGGTTATCAGCCTCCCACAACACCTGCAAAGCATGGACATCTTCAAATGTAAACTGCTCACCGATGGACATGGCTAAAGATTGGTCTATTCCATCACATAGTCTAATGTTAACAAGATCGTACCATAGGGCAACTACAAATCCATTAGGACTTCGCATAAAGGAAATATTTTTCCCGTGACCATCCGAATTTCCAATCAGCAAATTTAGAATCATCCAATCCAACAATTGGATCTTGTATTTAAGAGGATCGCTCATAAATTCTGATAGCGAGGCGAGCTTAACAAATGAGACTCCATCTGCATATAAATATCCATAGCCGTCGCCTGAGTAGTTTCGTTCATATTTTCGCTCTGAAACAAGACCTAGGGCCTGACATCCATCAATCACATGACGACGTCTGACGACGACATTCCCGTTAACACATTCAACAGTTCGATCAAATCTTATAATCTCTAGGACTCTATGGCGAGGAATAGAGATAAGACGAGCATCATTAACAACGAATCCAGCCTCTCTGGCTAGCCTTAGTGACAAAAACTCGTTAAGAAGGAGATTGGGAATAGAACCAGCTTCAAATTTCAATATGCGATCAGAGCAAAAATCTGGACCATCAGCTAAACCGAAATGATTGTCAAGCTTGAGAACGTTGAGTTTTTCCTGACATCCGGCGAGAAAAAGGCGAGGTCGGCCATCCCAAACAGTTATAGGATATCGACGAATAGAATCGAGTCGTTCTGCCAACTCCTCGAAAGTAACTGGTCTAAAAGAACGTGGCTGTTGCGGGAAGTTTTTATTTTCTAATCTAATAGCGCCAACCAGATCATTACGCATGTAAAGGCAAAGCCCTAAAACTGAAGACTCGGGTAGTCTTGCATGCTTAGACAAGATTGTGAGTGCCTTTCCTTCCGGTAAGGTATTTTGAAAAAAAATGTTGCCACTTCATCGCTAAACATACCATTAAGTGGCATGGACGGAGACAAGGGGAAGCCTGAAAGACTCCATTCCTGCGAATATTTGAAGCAAAGAGTAAGCGGATTAGAGCTTTCAAAAATTCGTCCGACCTCACGACTGCCAAACATTACCTTAATTTCAGAACCATCCATATTGTTCTTCCTCAGTCAAGGGCTTAACCTTTAGATTTTTCGGCAACGGCTCAAGTACTCGAACTCCGACCGCAAAATCTACAGAAAGTTGAAGGCTATCAAGGACTCGTATAAGGGTGCTGAGTTTGACGTCTTCTCCCTTTTCCAACCTGATCAAACTCTTCTTGGAGACCCCTGTTGAACGAGCCAAGTCGTCGAGAGTCAAACCTAGGGCTTTCCGGTGTCCCTTGATTCTGTCCCAAAAAATCGCTGGGAACACGTTGGTACTAGGATCAGCAGGTCTATCTTTCATAGTAAAAGTGTCGTTAAGGCTACTATCAGTATCTAGTTTACTCACTTCTTCGCTGCGAAACTACCGTTCGTTAAACATTAGTTACCTTGGAGACACTTTTGGTCTTACGAGATCTTCCGATATTGGGATCGAACACAGCCAGTTGAACGAAAGGGGCGTTTCGCAAGATGAAATCGACTTCCCTGAAACTCGCCTTCATTATGCAATCCATCATAGTTCCCTTCGTACCAGCCTGCACGCCGATCGATTACCCATTAAGCAAGACCACTACCAACAATCCTATCGAAATCCCTGTTTCTTTAAAACAACACCGGCGTCTGTACGATCTTGTCATGCGGATGACTCCTTGATAAGATTTCCGTACGAAGTCTATATTCGCAGCAGACACACGGCCGAACAAGTCTGCTTGGCCATTGCCTGCCTGATCCGCCAAGAAATTCCATTGCTAAAGATCATAGGAGGAACACCATGAAGAAAACGCTTCTCGCCGCTGCGGTGCTCATGGCCTTTACCAACCTTGCAGGCGCCACTTCCACCGACTACTCCAACAAGGTTGTGGATACCGGAATCAGCGTGATAGATGACGGCAACAGCATTTCCGGCGACAATCTCAAGGTGACAGGATGCAGCTACGTTGAACCGGCCCACAGAAAAGACGGCATTTACATCGGCAAGGGCAACTCCGGTCATTTCGGGGGCGACTTCCTGGAGGTCAAGTTCCACTCGGATGACGCCACTCAGGAGTTTGCAGGCATTCAGGTGAATGGACGGCCCGACGCTCAGAACAGCGCAACAGTCGTGTTCGATTCTGAACGAACGGTCATCGACGTGTCAGGAAAGGTCGGTTCAGGCAAATGGGGCTTCGGGCTTCTGTTGAATGGCAATGGCACCGAAACTGCTTCCGCCAAATTCACGGGTGGTTCCGTGTTCGTGAAAACCACGACGGAAGACTACACCTCCCAGAGCGTGACGGTCAAGGATAATGCGACCCTCGATTTTTCGAATCACGGGGACGTTGAAATCCATTCGTACAGCAAATACGGTGTAACGGTTGTCGATGCTCCGGGACAGCTCACTTTCAACAATGACGGCACGGTGCTTCTCAAGGGCAAAGTCCTGCCGGGAGACAAGACCGCTCAGACGAATGTGGTCGGCATTCAGGGAGAGAGCGGTACATGGAAAGTCACGGAAAAGGTCAAGGAACTGAAAATCGACCTGGACGGTGCTGGAGTTGACAACGACGGCACTAGCTATTCGACGGGAACCAAGGCAATCGCGGCGAGTAAAGTGGACTTTGACGTACAGGCCCAGAAATTCACTATCACGATGAACGTGGACCCTGGCGTCGAAGACGACTCGCCGGGCGATCATACTTCTGAAAAAGTCTACGGCATTTACGCTGACAATCAATCAACCATTACGATCGGCGCGAACACCGCAACCAGCATTACAGTTGAAACAGGCTTGGGAAAGGGGTATGGCATCGTCTCAACAGGTGGGGCCAAAGTCGCCGTTGCCGGCGATGCGAACGTTGTCATCGATGGCACCAAAGAGTCCGTCGCCTTGACCGTGAAGGGCGAAGGTTCTGCTCTGAGGCTCGCAGGCAAGCAGAATCAGATCGTCGGTGACGTGCGGGCCAAAGAGAAGGGCGCTCTGGGATTCGTTTCCGGCACCACCTCCGTCGACGGCGCGGTTGCTGTTGATGTAGCTTCGACAGTGACCCTCGACAAGGCCTCGGTCGAACTGGCCGAAGGCAGCACCATGAAGGTTGAGGGCGCTCTCGCGAGCACAGATGGCGTAATCGTACTCAATGACGCCGCCGCCGGCACGCTCAGCGTTGCAAGCCTCACGGATGGGTCGACACTCGACGCTGTTGCCTCCGGCAGTCTCAACGACAAGCTCGGCGGCGACCTCAATGCCTTCAGCGAAGCCGTTTCCATCACGAACGGCGCCGAAGGCACGACTTTGGTCATGAAGGAAGGCCTTGTTGCCGGTGAAAAGACGGCTCAGCTCACCGAGGAAGGCAAGATCGACGAATCGACGGTGACCGAGAAGACGAACTCCATCATGGAGTCCTCTCTTGAAATGGCTGCCGCCATGCCGCTCGCGATGAACCGCATGCTCACCACCGATCTGCGCAAGCGCATGGGTGACCTTCGTACTTCCAACGGTGCACACGGCGCCTGGGCCCGCTATGACGGCGGCAAGCTCTCGGGTGACAGTGGACTTGACAGCGAATTCCACACGATTCAGGTAGGCATCGACACGGTTGCCACGCCCGATGCACCGCGCGTCGGCGTTGCCTTTGCCTACACGGACGGTGAAATGGATTATATCCGCAGCTCGTCCGACATGCAGGGCTACAGTCTTGCTGGTTATGCAACCTGGATGGCCGACAACGGCATGTTCCTCGACACGGTGGTCCGCATGTCCAAGTTTGACAATGACATGACAGTCGACGGCTCGATGACGGGACAGATGGACAGCCTGGCCATCGGCGTCTCCGCTGAAGGCGGCTGGCGCGTGGATCTCTCCAACATGTTCTATGTCGAACCTCAGGCTGAAGTTGTCTACACCTACATCAACAGTGATGACTTCACCCTTGGCGAAGCACGTTACGAGGTCGAAGGTCTTGACAGCCTGACGGGGCGTCTCGGCTTTGCGTCCGGCATCAAGTGCCCGAACAACAAGGGTGACGTCTACCTCCGCGCGTCCGTCGTGCACGAGTTCCTGGGTGACAGCAGGATCAAGGGCACGGCTTCCGGCAGCACGGGCATCGTCGAGATCGACGGCAAGGACACTTGGGTTGAATACGGCCTCGGCGCCAACTTCAACCTGACGCCCACCACCTACTTCTGGGCGGACGTCGAACGTACGAGCGGCGGCTGGCTTGACGAAGACTGGCGCGCCACCGTCGGCGTGAGACATGCGTTCTGATCGTCCTGACAGACGGATGCCATACACGAGGTGAGCTGACGGTTCACCTCGAACAGTCACCTCCAACCTCGCCCGAACGTTTCACGACGTTCGGGCGATTGTCTTTGTCGGGAAGGAAGAGGAGCACGCCCAACAGCGTGGGATGAGAAACACCGCCGCGGATACTCTCCACCGGCGGCGTTTCCTTTGCTCCCGCCCACCGAACCGAATGAACAAAACGGCGGGAGCTTCTTCAGATCTTCAGGCTTCTCAGAGGCTGCGCTTCAGCACCTCCACGACGTCCTCCCTCGTGAACGGAACAGGGAAGCCCTCAAGCGGCGAAAACCAGTGCTTCTCGATGTGCTCTGCCATGGCCTCGAAGTGCGTGTCGTCGATGCCGAGTTCAGCAAGGCCTGAGGGCACCCCGATCGACTTGTAGAAGGCCTCGAGCTTCACAAGACCTGCCTCGGCGAGCGCCTCGCAAGAATCAAACTCGTCGGCGCGAAGGCCCATGACGCGCTCGGCAAAGCCCGCAAAGCGGTCAAGGAACTCAGGGTCCTTCTCAAGGAAATAGCGCAGAAGCCTCGGCGTGAGGATCGCCAGACCGATGTCGTGCGTGATGTCGTACCTGGCGCTCACCTCGTGCTCGATGGCGTGGCAGGGCCAGCCCGAGGCCTGAGAGCCGAGAGCAGCGATGCCGTTGCAGCCGAGCGTGCTCGCCCAGAGAAGTTCGGATCGGGCGTCAAGGTCGGCGGGATTTTCGAGCACGACAGGCGTGTTGCGGATCACCGTGCGCAGGATGCCTTCGATGAGACCTTCGGCGACGGGCGAGATGTCCTTCACGAAGTACTGTTCCATGAAGTGGCTCATGGTGTCGCAGGAGCCCGCAACGGTCTGGCGAGCGGGAACCGTAATCGTATAGGCCGGATCGATGAAGGAGACGACGGGCCAGAGCAGGTCGCTCGCGAGCGGAAGCTTCTCGTTGGTCTCGATGTTCGAGATGACCGCACTGTTGTCGTATTCGCTCCCCGTGGCGGCGATGGTGTTGACCGTCATGAGGGGCAAGGCATCGGTGACGAGACTGTTGTCGAGCACGAGATCCCAGGCGGGACCGTCATGTCCGGCCGCCGCGCAGTTCGCCTTCAAGGCGTCCATCGTCGAGCCGCCGCCCACGGCAACCACGAGATCCACGCCTTCAGCGCGACAGAGGGCAGTGGCGCGGTCAACCGACGTCACGCGCGGATTGGGTTCGATGCCCGAAATCTCGACGGCGCGAACGCCCGCAGCTTCAAGAGCCTTGAGGACTGCGTCGAGCGCCCCGTTGCGGCGCACGCTGCCGCCGCCCGTGACGACGAGCGCCGTTTTACAGCCGCTTGAGGTCAGTTCGTCAGCCATGTGGTCGGCCACGGAGCCGACGCCGAAATGAAGCTTCGTGGGTGAATGGTAGGCGAAGGACTGCATGATCCGGTCTCCTTGTTCGTGATGTGCGTTGCGGACGGCTCCGTCACACGGCCCGTCCGCCTTCATGCAGGGAATTCTGCACCTCACGGCCTTTTCGTCTTTGCCCGTTTCTCTCAACGACTTGCCCAAAGTTCTTGAATTGGACTTGTGGCAAAAAAGTCACGCCGCAAGCAGGAATTTTCCAGGCTAGGGAAATCACTTAGATTTAAGATCCAAGCGGGAGCTGGAAAGAGGCTAATCGACTGCCTGAGCCTCTCGCAGAGGGGAAGACGTCCGATTCGTGATTCCCGCTGTAGTCAACGTGAAGCCGACGGCGCTTCACGAGCGGGGGAAGGGCATTCTCGGCATTTCGTCCTCTTTGTACGGCAGGCGCCGTTGATGTATAGTGTCGCCTCACTGAACAAACGTTCATTCAGCAAATACCTCCCTGACGCAGTGCGACAGGGGTTTAGGATTTCCAATCCACAAGAAACCACAAAAGAAGACATACATCATGAAGCTTGCCAGCAAGTTCAAGACCGCCACCGTTCTCGGCGCCGTGTGCGCCGCCTTCGCCGTTCCCGCCCACGCCGAATTCACCGGTTCCGCCGGTCTCGGCGTTCACGTCTGGGACGGCGGCTACCGCGACACGGACGCTCAGGTCTGGCCGATCCCCGCAGTCGACGTTGAAACCGATCACTTCTACTTCAAGGGTCTCGAAGCCGGCGGCTTCCTCGTCAAGACCGACGCCCACCGCCTGATGCTCGGCGTCTCCTACATGGGACTCGGCTTTGACGCCGGTGACTCGGACAACGCCCGGATGAAGAAGCTCGACGACCGCGACGGATCCTTCTTCGCCAACGTCACGTACGCCTGGCGCAGCCAGCTCGGCCAGATCACGGCCAGCATCGGCGCCGACATCTCCGGCAAGTCCGAGGGCTTCATGAGCGACGTGAGCTGGATGAAGCGCTTCGACGTGGCCGGCTTCGGCGTCACCCCGCAGGTCGGCGTTCTCTTCACGAGCGAAAAGTTCAACGACTACTACTACGGCATCTCCCACGCCGAATCCAAGCGCAGCGGCCTCGACGCCTACAGCGCCGATGCAGGCGTCTCCCCGTACTTCCGTCTGATCGGCGACTACCGCATCTCCGAAAAGTTCAGCGTCTACGCTGAAGGCACGGTCCGCTCCCTCTCCAAGGAAATCAAGGACAGCCCGATGGTTGACGGCGACATCGCCTACGGCTTCGGTGCCGGCGTTTCCTACCACTTCTAACGAAGTCGCAGGGACCACCCGTTCCTACAGCGCATTCAGGAAGGCCGCATGTCTCCACAAGGACGTGCGGCCTTTTCGACGTCCGGGCATGTCTCCAACGCCGTGGGTCCCGTATCCAATCCGGAAGCGGGACCCGCGTGCATGTGGATAAGTCCGGTAAATCAGCCCTGAACGATCAGGTTCTTGACGGCGAAGCCCGGTACCCGGGCGAACCTGTAGCACGATGCGCAGCTCAAGCCGACGGCGTAGGCTTCATCGCCCGTTCCCGTGTCGACCCGAAAGGACAACGGGTGTAAATGTGTGTGAAGAACAGGAACAGCCGTCAACCGTTGGCGGATGAGATGACCCTCGAGGAAGTCCCGAAAAAAAAGAAGGCCCGGCGCCTTGACTGGAGGCGCTCCGGGCCAAACGATGCCATGCTTGATGAGCAGGCAGCCCTCCCGATGGTTGAGGGAGGGGCATAGCTCTGTCGAAAGGAAGAGTGCCGACGGAGCGCGTGAGGATGTCCCGTCACCGGAGGCAGGTGGATCGGACAGCCTCTTGAGAAGAATGCACTACTTTGCCCTTCCTTGCGTAAGGGGATAACCCTAGCGTTTCTCTGCTCATAACAGAACCGAAAGCTTTTGAATCCATGAGAGAATTCGCGCAGAGGAAGGCACGCAAAAGTGGAGCAGAAAATGAGCCTGCCCGCCTGCCTGAATACGGAAGTGTACTCATTGAGACAAATCCGGGACAAGTATGCTCTCCGGAGGCCCCTTCAGAACATATGAGAAAACCAGCCTCCTCACAGTGCCTGCATGACAGTCGCTTGCAGAACATCCACATGCCGGCAACTGCAGTACGACTGTAAGGATGACGGTCCCCGGAGGCCTCTCTCAACCCTCTCTCAACCGATGTCATGGGGCCTGAAGCAGGGCGCGTCGACGGTATGCAAGGCTGAAGTGTAAATTTTCCCTTACCTGATTTGACCTATGTCGAATCTCGAGAACAGAGGTCCCGTTCGGGACTTCTAAAAAGAAGGAAGCCCCACCGGAGAGGGATGCAGCACCTCGCCGGAGGGGCCCGGACACACGGTCTTCGTCTCAGTCGACTGTCATCAGCCGTCGATGCGCGCCCTGAATTCAGCGATGGCGCGAGCCATGGCCTCGGGGTCGGTCATGAGGATGGGATCGATGAGTCGGTCGGCGTCGGCCTCGTTGAGAAGGGCCATGGCGAGGACGGCCTCCTTCACGGTGACGCCGTGCTCTTCGCAGTAGTGGGCGACCTTCACGCCCTCGGGGTAGCCGAAGATGGTTGCGAGGACGCGCGAGAGCGCGATGGAGCTTTCGGCTTCGGCGGGGCAGCGATCCTCGCAGGCGACGATGCCCTCGACGCAGTCGCGCCTCAGGATGACGAGTTCGTCGCCGACGAGCTGCATGCTCTCGAAGAGGCACTTGTAGAAGGTGGCATCCCAAACGTTGAGGTCAAGTTCGCCCTCGTCGTTGCCATGGAGACGGCGACGTCGTTGCCGACAACCTGGTGGGCGATCTGGATCACCATCTCGGAAAGCGTCGGGTTGATCTTGCCCGGCATGATGGAGCTTCCGAGACTCAGGGCGGCAGCCGGATCTCCATGAAGCCCGAGCGCGGGCCGTTGCTCATGAGGCGCAGGTCCCTGGTGATCTTGGAGAGCAAGGTCGCGACCTCCTTGACGAGCCCCGAGACCGTCACGAAGAAGTCTGCGTTCTGCAGGCCGTCAAAGAGAGACGCCGTCGGGCGGACCTCTTCGCCATAGATGTCGGAAGGGTGGCGGTAGAGGGCGTCCATGTACCCGGGATCGGCTCCGAGCCCCGTGCCGGCCCATGTAGATCTCAAAGCACCCCGGAAGCACGGCACGGAGCTTGCCGGCCAGACGCCGCATGAGAGCGGCATAGCCGCCGAACTCCTGCGGGAGCGCGTCCTGCCAGCAGCTTGACGACGTGCCTGAAGGCCTCAGCCTTCGCGGCGAAGACGTCGCCGGGCACCTCGACGCCTTCAATGATGCGGTCGAGCTCAGACGCTACGGCAAGGTGCGTGGCGGACGGAATGGTGTCGTTCGTCGACTGGGCCTTGTTCACATGGGTGTTCGGGTGCACGGCGTCCTGACCTTGCGACCCGTGAGGATTTCGTTGGCGGCATTGCCGATCACTTCGTTCACGTTCATGTTGACGCAGGTGTAGCCGCCGGCCAGCCACATGTCGAGCTGAAATTCCTTGTCGAATTCGCCCGCGAGCGCGCGGTCGCACGCCTCAACGACAGCTCGCGAAATCTCGGGCTTCAGGGCGCCGATTTCGGCGTTGGCGAGCGCGCGGGCCTTCTTGATGCGAAAGAG
>OGDS01002454.1_pt1 | contig 10954 bp, 5 predicted proteins | sample 1570351 | NCBI WGS metagenome assembly OGDS01 (sample SAMEA2581974, study PRJEB24529) | metagenome | biome: Human gut stool | place: China | collected 2011
TTCGTTTGCTTTTATTATACACTGTTTATGGAGTTTACACAAGATTTGGGGTGGTATCAACCGGCTCGCAGCAGAGCCGGTTTTCTTGGGCCTATTGACATTTATTTGGTTAATTCTACCACAATTTTTCCTAACAATTTATATTCATCATCGGAAAGTTCCTTATCAAATCCATTTTTAACACGAAACTGCTGTGTCAGAATTTCAATAATTTCCTTCTGGTTGTCACTTAATCCGAATGTTGAAACAGTTGATCTTTTTTCCGTTCCATAAAGAAAGTCCATAGATACATTGAAAACAGAGGCAATGGTTCTCATGGTTTCAAACGGCGGCATGGCTGTTCCGCATTCATATTTGCTTATGGTTGCTTCTGTAACACTGAGTTTGTCAGCAAGGGTCTTTTGCTTCATGTGCGCATCGTTTCTGAGTTCCTTTAATAGTGTGCCAAAGTGATATATCTCCATTTGCACTTTCCTTTCGGGATTTTTTTCTGTTTTCACTTGAATCTTATTCAATTATATGCTATACTATAATCGCGTTGCGATTATAGTATATATAAAAACGGAATTTTATTCCGATTTGTGATATTGGGGATAAAGTCAGGAGAGGGTATATTGACTCAAAAAAAATACAGCGCCGGATTAATGTCACAGTCCTTCTGGTTTATTGAGTTTAAGAAAGTTCTTCCAATGGTGATGGAAGGTAAAGCCCAGGATGAAATCAAGAAGTACTGCATTGAGCAGAACATTTTCGGCGCAGTGAATGCTAACCGCTCCAGGAGGGTAACAAACTACATTACCAACAGGGCGATGGCTCTTGATGAAACGGAACTAAAGCTGTTTCAGGATTCAGACCTGTCAACGCAGAAAATCATTAATCTCATAGCTATTATGAGAACAGACAGGCTTTTATCCGAGTTCGTGTACGAAGTGTACCGCACCAGGAAAATACTTGGATTCAGCGAGATAACCGCTGCTGACATAAAGCAGTTTTTCAGGGATAAGGAATTGCAGGAGCCTCTTATTGAGGGCTGGATCGATTCCACTAAAAATCGGCTGTCCGGATGTTATTTCAACTTTCTGACGGAAGCAGGACTTCTCACCACAGATGGGAAAAGGCACATCATTACCCCGCCACTTCTGGACATATCTCTTGAACGATATCTTGAAGTTAAAGGCGAAACTGCGATGATCAAAGCACTTACGGGGGTCAACTGAAATGGCTGCATTAGATGAAAGGCTTGATAAAGCCGAAGAAATGATTGCTAAGCCTTCATTCCGGGAGAATAAGGGGCTTGGCAACGAGGTCGGGTATTATATTTTCGACTATATGCCAAAGGACGAACTTATTGTACGCAAGCGTGTGGAGTATATCCGCCAAAAACACGAGGATTCACCGGACGGTTTTAAGGTCGTTGTATTTGACCTCTACGACATAACTATCGAGATACTGAAAGAAAAGGGCTATCTTGAAAAGTGTTTCGACCTTGAAAAAAACAAAGGTCTTGACCGTGTTATAAGAGCTGTGGGGAATACGCTCCGGCTGACCGGAGATGACAACCTTATCGTAAAGTATATTCAGGAGCGGACGCCTGAAAAATCTGTCGTATTCATAATCGGGATAGGAAAGTGCTATCCCCTCATTCGTTCGCATACTGTTCTGAACAATCTTCATCAGGTATTGGACAACGTTCCTGTGGTTATGTTCTATCCCGGAAAATATGACGGGCAGGAGCTGGTCCTTTTTGGCGAGGTCAAGGACGATAACTACTATCGTGCTTTCAAATTGGTTGAGTAAGGAGAATATCAATGATCATCAGGGATATGTTCGCAAAGCCCATTGACCGTGACATCAAGGGAGTTATCAAGGTTGGACAGGACGATGACTCCAACATCAGGCAGGAACTTGAAGAGTACGTTGTCACAAGAGAGCTCCAGAAGCATTTCAGAGGCTTTTTCGAAAGCTATAAGAACGGCATAACCGGAAATACGGACAAGATGGGTGTGTGGATCTCCGGCTTCTTTGGAAGCGGTAAATCTCACTTTCTGAAGATACTGTCCTATGTCCTTGAAAACAAGGTTGTTGACGGCAAATCCGCCATTGACTATTTCGTTGATGACGACAAGATTGCAGACCCGATGGTTCTTGCGGATATGAAGCTTGCAGCCTCTGTTCCGACTGACGCTATCCTGTTCAATATCGACTCCAAAAGCGAATCTAACGGCAAGGAAAACAATGACGCTATCGTTTCTGTGTTCCTTAAAGTGTTCAATAAGATGCAGGGCTTTTGCAGCTCCAATTTTGCGCTTGCAGACCTGGAGCGCAGACTTTTCGGCGAAGGCAAATATGATGAGTTCCGCAGCACATTTGAAAATTCCTATGGTCAGCCCTGGGAAGAAGCCCGTGATGAGTTCGACTTTATCCAGGACGATGTAATTGACGCTCTGGTAGACATCGGCTATATGAGCGCCGAGTCAGCCCGCAGCTGGAGCGATAAGGCTCTGGAGCCGTATTCAATATCCATCGAGGACTTTGCAAAGCTTGTAAAGAAGTACATTGACTCAAAGGGAAAGAACCATCACGTTGTTTTTCTGGTCGATGAAGTCGGTCAGTACATAGGCGATAACTCAAAGCTGATGCTCAATCTCCAGACCGTAACCGAGGAACTTGGTATAGCCTGCCGCGGCAAGGCATGGGTAGTTGTGACCAGCCAGCAGGATATCGACTCAATAACCAAGATAAAGGGCAATGACTTTTCAAAAATCCAGGGGCGTTTTGATACAAGGCTGTCGCTTTCCTCATCCAATGTGGACGAGGTCATCAAGAAGAGGATCCTTGCCAAGAACGATTCCGGCAATGCCACTCTTTCAGCGCTGTTTGATACCAAGGACACTATCATCAAGAATCTTATCGTGTTCAACGACGGCGTTGAAAAGAAACTCTATCAGAACGGTGACGACTTCGCCCTTGTATATCCGTTTATCCCGTATCAGTTCGACCTGCTAGGCAGCGTTCTGGCTTCCATAAGAACGCATGGTGCGTCCGGAAAGCATCTTGCAGAGGGTGAGCGTTCCATGCTTGCGCTGTTCAAGGAATCCGCCGTCAGGCTGATGAACAAGGAACCAGGGGCGCTTGTTCCGTTCAATATGTTCTATGACGCACTGGAACAGTTCCTTGACCATTCTCACAAGGGCGTTATCACCAAGGCGCTTGACAATTCCTCTCTCAATTCCGCCCATGCGGAAGAGTGCTTTACCGTAAACGTGCTGAAAACTCTGTTTATGATCAAGTACGTCAAGGAGATCAGGGCAAACCTCAATAATATCACGAGCCTCATGGTTTCCGATATTGACGAGGACCGCAGAACACTCTCCGAGAGGGTGGAGGAAGCGCTTAACCGCCTTATCCGCCAGACGCTCGTGCAGAAAAACGGCGATATTTATGTGTTCCTGACGAACGAGGAGCAGGAAATAAACAGAGCCATTGAAACGCAGCCGATAGAATCCTCTGATGTGACAAACAGGGTTTCCGGTATGATTTTCGACGATATCTACCCTGAGAACAAGTTCAGGCTGAACAGGTTCAATAACAGGTATCAGTTCAGCTTCTGCCAGTTCGTAGACGACCACCCGTTCAAGGCAAATCAGAATTACGACATCAAGCTCCGCATACTCACACCGAACAGCGATGAGGTCGGTGATGAGAACACGCTGCGCCTGTCGTCCGGTCAGGATAATGTTGTTCTTGTGGTACTTCCCGGCGACAGGTCGTATCTTGACGAAGTGACCTCCATGCTGAAAATCGAGAAGTTCCTGCGCATGGACGCCGCAAACACTGCTGTCAACACCGAATCGCTGAAATCACAGAAGCGCGCGGAAATACAGGAACGCAGCCGGAATGCGAAAACGTATCTCTGCCAGGCTCTTGAAGAAGCCGATATCTACACCTGCGGCGACAAGGTCGAGTCTAAATCCAGGGATATCAGGACCCGCATAAACGAAGCGCTCGGAAAACTTATCAACTCTGTGTACCACAAGCTGTCCTACATTGACAGACCGGTCGGCGACGATGATATCCGCGCCCTGCTGCGTGACAATTCACAGCAGATCACCATTGATGGCACAATGCAGGAGTACAACGTGGAAGCTCTGAACGAGATGTCCAGATTCATCGCCGACAAGACGGCGCAGCATTTCAAGGTGTCTATGAAGTCGCTGATGGAGCGGTTTACAAAGGCTCCGTATGGCTATGTTGAAGCCGATGTTCAGTGGCTTGTTGCAAAGCTGTTCCGCAAGGGCGAGATTTCCCTGACAGTGAACAATGAACAGGTAACGCTCCAGTCCAGGACTTCCGAGGAGATTTTCCGTTTCATCACACGCAAGGAATACATCGAAAAGCTGATGGCTGAAAAGCGTGCAAAGGCAAGCGACAATCAGAAGAAAGTCGTCCGTGAGGTAATGAAGGAACTCTTCAATACTACGCCGAACAGCGACGATGACGACGCTGTAATGGCGGAGTTCGTCAGGTACGCAAACAACCTCAAGACCGAGATTGAACGAACCGAGGGCAACTACAATAATGGCGCAAGGTACCCGGGAAGACGTGTTCTTTCAAAAGCCAAGCAGCTTCTGACTGACATCTGCGATGTGAAATATCCAAATGAATTCTTCGGAATGATTTCTGCCAAGAAAGAAGATTTGCTTAACATGGCTGAGGATTACGAGCCTGTTAAAAAGTTCTTCGGCGGTCAGCAGAAGAGTATCTTTGACAATGCCGTAAGACAGATGGATATTTTTGAGAGCAGTAAGACCTTTATCGTGAACGACGAGGTCGAGGGATATGTAAGCCAGATAAATACTATCCTGAACAAGTCGGAACCTTATAATGAAATGCACAAGCTCCCCGATCTGATTGAAAAGTACCTGACCGCTTATAATGCGGAGCTTGACAAGCATATGGAACCGGCTCTTGAAGCAGTTGACGAAGCCCGCAGACGTGTGTTTGACGAGCTCGATGGCAAGGAGTGCAGGCCGCAGCTTTCTGATAAATTTGTAAAGAGCTTTTCAGACCTTTCAGACAAGGCGCAGGCTTGCGACAATATAGCTAACCTGAAAAATATAAGCGTTGAAGCAGACGCTCTTATGACCCGTTCTCTTAATGAAATTTTTGCCGCCGAGAAGAAAATTGCAGACTCAAAGGCAGCTAAGATTACTCCGCCGATTCAGCCCGAAGACGACGCGGGCGCAGCGCCTGTACAGCCTGTCGCTCCGGTAGTGCCGAAAATGAAGAAGCGCAAGGCGGTCAGCATAAAGTCGCTCAATTCATCCAGCTCGTGGCAGCTTGAAAGCGCAGCGGACGTGGACAAGTACCTCGCCGACTTAAAAAACAAGCTGATGAACACCCTTGAAGAGGACACCATCATCACAATAGAATTTTAAGGAGAGATCAGGATGAATAAGACAGCACTCAAAAATTTTGCAATATGGGCAAGAAAAAAGCTCATATCCGATATTACATACAGCGCAGGACTGCTCGCCGTAAATGAGAACGGCATCGGCGAGCCGCTCCCGCAGTCCAGGAGCGATTTGCAGCTGTTCGATATCGGAACAAAGGATTACGCCGAGGTAAAGGGAGAGCGTATCTCGCAGCGTAACTCCCTTGTTTCTGCGATAAGGGCAAAGGCGGAGGAGCTGGACAACTACAAGGTTGCTTTCGAGTACATCGTCGAGGAAGTCGCCTATACCTGGTTCAACCGTATGATAGCTATTCGTTTCATGGAAGTGAACGGCTATCTGCCTATACGAGTGCTGTCCTCTGAATCCGGCAAGCATGAGCCGGATATAGTTACCACGCCATTTGACGCAGGACTTGAATTTACAGGCGAGGAAAGCGGCCGTATATATGAGCTCCGTGACAATAACAGGCTGGAAGAACTGTTCCGTATGCTGTTCATCAGGGAGTGCAACCACCTGCATGATATTCTGCCGGAGCTGTTTGAGGCTACGAATGACTACTCGGAACTCCTGCTCTCCCTGTCGTATACAGACAAGGACGGCGTTGTGTTCCATCTGGTGAACGATATTTCCGAGGACGATTTCAATATTGAGAAAGAGGGTCAGGTCGAGATAATCGGCTGGATGTACCAGTACTACAACACTGAACCGAAGGACAAGGTGTTTGCAGCTCTCAAAAAGAACGTCAAAATCACAAAGGAAAATATACCGGCTGCGACCCAGCTGTTTACGCCGCATTGGATAGTCCGCTACATGGTCGAGAACTCCCTCGGCAGACTGTGGATAGAGGGACACCCTGACGATGATCTGCGTCAGTGCTGGGAGTACTACCTTGACGAAGCGGAACAGGAGCCGCAGGTTCAGGCGCAGCTTGAAGAAATTCGTGCAGGGTGCAGGGAGATATCTCCGGAGGATATCCGCATAATAGACCCGTGCATGGGCTCGGGTCATATACTAGTGTACGCTTTTGACGTGCTCATGCAGATATACTCTGCACAGGGTTACTCCGAGCGTGACGCTGCGAAACTTATCGTGGAGAAGAATCTCTGGGGTCTGGATATTGACAGGCGTGCGTATCAGCTGGCATATTTCGCTGTAATGATGAAAGCCAGGCAGTACAACCGACGTATTCTGACTTCCGGAATAAAGCCGAATCTGTTCGTTATTGACGATAACCGCGCGCTGACTCCCGAAATCATAGAGTACATAGCGGACGGCGACAGCAAGATAGCAGCCGACCTGCGCTCCATTTCAAATGACCTTACAAACGCCCGTGAGTACGGCAGTATTATAAATGTTCAGCCCGTTGATTTCAGCGGGCTAATTGAGCGTATAGGGGTAATTGCACAGAGCGACGAGCTGAACCTCATTGCGATGGAAAACAAGCGCATTGCGTGCGAGAAAATTCTGCCGCTGGTGAATCAGGCGCAGGCGCTTTCGCAGAAGTATGACGTGGTTTGCACTAATCCGCCGTATATGGGTGGGTCTGGTATGAATAGTGTGCTGTCAGAATATGTGAAGAGATGCTATTCCGAGGCAAAGTCGGATTTGTTTGCAGCTCTTATTATAAAATGTCTTGAATTTACAAAGCAAAATGGATATTCCAGTTTGGTAACAATGCAGTCATGGATGTTCTTGTCCAGTTTTGAGAAAATGAGAACAAAATTACTTACACTAAACACATTGACAACACTCATGCACATGGAAAACATGGTTATGGGTATTGCTTTCGGCACTGCTGTGTCTGTTTTCAGAAAAGGTGCGGTTAAGGGTTATAAGGGGACGTACAATCAGATAAAACTTGCCGATATCGAAAATGCAAAACCAAAATCTTTTCCTGTCGCAGGAAATAGATTTGCACAAGTAAGCAGTGACAATTTCTCAAAAATACCCGGTATGCCTGTGGCTTATTGGGTGAGTGAGAATTTTATAAAGTCTTTTCAATATACTACTATTGAAGATTTTGGATTTGCTGGTATAGGAATGCGAACTGGTGACAATGAACGGTTTTTAAGGTTTTGGCATGAGGTAGATAAAAATAATATAATTATAGGTTGTAAATCTGCTGAGGAACAAATTGCTTCAAATAAAAAATGGGTTCCTTATAATAAAGGTGGAGAATTTAGAAGATGGTATGGGAATAATGACTATGTAGTCAATTGGTATAATAATGGCGAAGAAATAAAAGAAAACACTAGAAAAGTATATCCTCAACTTGGAGAGAATTTGGGGTGGAAAATTAGCAACGAACAATATTACTTTAAGAGAGGAATTACTTGGTCTGGAGTAACAAGCTCAAAATGTAGTTATCGAGCATATCCAACTGGGTTTATTTTTGATTCGGGGGCAAACGGTTTATTTGTATATGATGAGCGAAACTATTGTTATGTATTAGGTTGCTTAAATAATTCAATTTCTCTCTATATACTTAGTGTGATAAATCCTACAATCAATACTGGGGCTGGTACGGTAAGAAAGATACCTTTATTATTTAATGAATATTATAAGAATGAAATAGATTCTTTGGTTCAACAAAATATAGACCTTTCCAAATCCGACTGGGACAGCTTTGAAACCAGCTGGGACTTCACAACCCACCCCCTGATAAAACCCGTCCCCCTTATCTCCGAATCATTTGCGCAGTGGTCTGACGAATGCGAAAAGCGTTTCACCCGGCTCAAATCCAACGAAGAAGAACTCAACCGCATATTCATAGACATCTACGGCTTACAGGACGAACTGACCCCCGAAGTCGAAGACAAGGACGTTACCGTGCGCCGTGCCGACCTCACCCGTGATATAAAGTCGTTGGTAAGCTATGCTGTCGGCTGTATGTTCGGGCGGTATTCCCTTGACGTTGAGGGGCTGGCGTATGCAGGCGGCGACTGGGACGGCAGTAAATACAAGACCTTTATTCCCGACCCGGATAACTGCATACCGGTCACGGACGAGGAGTATTTCCGGGACGATATCGTAGTCCGTTTTGTGGATTTCATCAGAACGGTCTACGGCGCAGATACCCTTGAAGAAAACCTGACGTTCATAGCTGACGCGCTCGGCACAAGGGGCAACACCAGCCGTGAGAGGATTCGGAACTACTTCCTGAACGACTTCATCAAAGACCACATCAAGATGTATCAGAAGCGTCCTATCTACTGGATGTTCGACAGCGGAAAGCAGAACGGCTTCAAGGCGCTTGTATATATGCACCGCTGGAATGCTGACACCACCGGTAATGTGCGTGTGGAATACCTGCACAAGCTCCAGCGTATTTACGAGAATGAGATACGCCAGTCGCAGGACGTTGCAGAAACAGGCAGCGGACGTGAGGTTTCCGCCGCGCAGAAGCGCATAGAAAAGCTGACAAAGCAGCTCAAGGAAACTCATGACTTCGATGAAAAAATAGCGCACCTGGCACTTTCCCGCATAGACATCGACCTTGACGACGGCGTTAAGGTGAACTATGAAAAGGTTCAGACCGGCGATGACGGGAAGAAGATCGAAGTGCTTACTAAAATCTGAGGAGATATCTCATGGCAGTACTTAACCTGAAACAAATTTCCGACAAACTGAACGAAGAGTTCGCCGGAGATGAGCGCAGGCTCATTTTCTGGTTTGACGCAAAAGCGGAGTTTGTCGATGACATAGACGCTCTGGAGCTGAATAATGCGAAGATACTCCACCTGGAGCTGCATGAGCAGCTTCGCATGAAATACTTTCTGGAGTGCGAAGATACAGAAACGAATTACCTCATTTATGCACCGTTCGCAAAGCCGCCGGTGCAGGAGAACCACCTTTCGGACATGATCTTTTACTCGAAGGAGTTCCACACTGATAAGGCGTCGGTCGTGGCTTCCGACCTCGGCATAGATGAGCGGTTCAAGCCCGTTATCGAGCATTACATCAAGTTTTTCGGAGAGAAAACCAGAACGCAGAAGTTCTATGAGCTTGAAATCGACCATTTCAACAAGGTAACGATAGAGGTTGCCCTTATGAGCATTCTATGCAAGAATAAATCGGTTTCTTTTGAAGAAGTTGTCCGCTGTGTTCTGACAGATGACAAGCCGGAGGAAAACAGGTACATTGCCGAGTTTGCAAGGTACGACCTGTTGCAGTCGTTCTGGCAGATGGTTGAGGAACAGTTCGGATATGTTGACGCAGATCCGACATTACAGCGTTTCAGTATGACCCTCTTTGCGACCTACGCTTCCAGGACTATTTCCACTGAAATGCCGAAATCATGGGAGCCGTTCATTTCATTCAAGGCGGGCAATATTATCACGTTCCTTGATAACCTGATGAACAACATTCTCTATTCAAGTTGCTATGACGACCTCGCAGCGCGGGCTTTTGATTCTCTTGGAGCGGCAGATCAGCTTGTGAAAATGCCTGTCGATTCTCTTGTCAACTGCTGCGTTTTCCGTGGAATTGATGATGTCATCATCAGCTGGATCCGTGAGCGGCTCGAAGCCGAGGACACCGACACCAAACTTGGAGGAAAATCCATACCGGAAGTCTGCGCTCTGAGAAGAAAAATGCACTTCGGCAGCGAGTTCAGAAACAGATATTTTGTTCTGGAGAACGCATACTGGCTGGTTCAGCCGGAGAAATATCAGCCACTTACCGGCATAAAGGCTGTTGTAAAGCAGTATACAGACAAAAACTACACCATAGACCGCAGGTACAGGTATTTCTATTATTACTTTGATAAACTGGACAACAACAGCGAGTTCGACGATCTGCGCCAGCTCGTTGAAAATATCTACACCAACGATTACCTGAATGCACAGTGCGTAAACTGGAATCAGAATTTCGTGGCTGCGGACGGTGATACCGGATTGCCGCACCAGCTCAATTTCTATAACGATTTTGTCCGCAGCAACAAGGAGCGTACAGTCGTTATCATTTCAGACGCTATGCGCTATGAAGTGGGACGCTCGCTTTTCGAGAAACTGCAGGCGGACGCAAAGTGCACCGCTTCCATCTCCGCAATGCAGAGCGTACTTCCGTCCTATACCAAGTTCGGAATGGCTGCGCTCCTTCCTCATAACACTATTGAGGTCCTGCCGGATTCCCGCGCGCTTGCAGACGGAAAGCCGACGGACGACATAAAACAGCGTGAGGCAGTATTGCAGGCGGCAAACCCGGACAGTCGCTGTGTAAAGTATGACGATATAAAATCAATGAATGTTTCTGCGCTTCGTGACGTGTTCACCGGACAGAATGTCGTGTACGTTTATCACGACCAGATCGACGCCAGAGGCGACCATGCCTCTACTGAGAATGAGGTATTCAATGCCTGTGAGGAAGCGGTCGAGGAGATTTATGCTCTCGTAAGAAAGCTTACGTCCAGCGCAAATACTATCCACTACATCATTACCGCAGACCATGGATTTATCTACAAGAGAGATAAGCTCTCCGAGAGCGATAAGATAAGCGGG
>OGDS01002458.1_pt1 | contig 10932 bp, 9 predicted proteins | sample 1570351 | NCBI WGS metagenome assembly OGDS01 (sample SAMEA2581974, study PRJEB24529) | metagenome | biome: Human gut stool | place: China | collected 2011
TACACTTTTTCCCTACACGACGCTCTTCCGATCTCCTGACGCTGAATAAATCAAAATGCATGTCAGGTACATGCTGATAAAAAGGAGTCGATTATGTCGGCTTCTTTTTTTTATATAATATTGTATACACGCAAACATTCCAGCAGATTATACATATCATATCTAATCGGCATAGTTCTTTTTTATGTATACAGTTGAAATTTTGCATTGAATGTAATATGATAAACTTATGTCCTTGTATAAATATACATACATTCATGTTGTATACAAAGGAAATAACAGCGTAGACAACAGCGCAAAGGGAGAAATGTAATGAATTTGAATATTGTATGCATACCCGGTGATGGAATTGGTCCTGAAATTGTCACCGAAGCAAAAAAGGTATTAGACAAAGTAGCTTTAAAATATAATCATACTATTAACTACCAGGATATTTTAATGGGTGGTGCTTCCATAGATGCCTGCGGTGAGCCACTGACTGATGAAGCAATTGCTGCTGCGAAAGCAGCTGATGCAGTATTAATGGGTTCCATAGGTGGTAACACCTCTACATCCCCCTGGTATAAGCTGCCTCCTCATTTAAGACCGGAAGCCGGATTATTAAAGCTTCGTAAAGCCTTGAATTTATTTGCCAATTTAAGACCGGCATATCTTTATGAAGAATTAAAGGAAGCATGCCCACTTCGTGATGACATCATCGGCAGCGGATTTGATATGATGATCATGCGTGAGCTGACAGGCGGTCTTTACTTCGGTGAGAGAAGCACCAAAGAAGTAGATGGCGTTATGACTGCCGTTGATACACTGACCTATACAGAGAATGAGATACGTCGTATTGCCATTAAAGGTTTTGATATCGCCATGAAGAGACGCAAGAAAGTAACCAGCGTAGACAAGGCAAACGTATTGGATTCTTCAAGACTCTGGAGAAAAGTCGTAGAAGAAGTTGCCAAGGATTATCCAGAAGTTACTCTGGAGCATATGCTTGTAGATAACTGTGCAATGCAGCTGGTTAAAGATCCGAAGCAGTTCGACGTTATCTTAACAGAGAACATGTTCGGTGATATCTTGTCTGATGAAGCAAGTATGGTAACAGGTTCCATCGGTATGTTGTCCTCAGCCAGCCTCAATGATACCAAATTCGGTCTCTATGAGCCAAGTGGCGGATCTGCACCTGATATTGCAGGCAAAGGCATTGCCAATCCAATTGCCACAATCCTGAGTGCAGCCATGATGCTTCGTTATTCCTTTGATCTGGATGAAGAAGCCAATGCAATTGAAAAGGCTGTAAAGCAGGTACTGGAAGAAAATTACCGCACCATTGATATCATGCCCCAGGAAGAGAGCAAACGCTCTACAGTTACTCAGGTAGGCACTGCCAAGATGGGCGATCTGATTGCGGAGAGAATATAGTTAATTTGGAGGTATACTCATGAAAAGTGATAATGTAAAAAAGGGAATGCAGCAGGCACCCCATAGAAGTTTATTTAACGCTCTTGGTTTCACAGAAGAAGAAATGCAGAAGCCAATGGTAGGTATCGTAAGTTCCTATAACGAAATCGTACCTGGGCATATGAATCTTGATAAGATTGTAAATGCCGTTAAGCTCGGTGTTGCAGAAGCAGGCGGCGTACCCGTTGTATTTCCTGCTATTGCAGTCTGTGATGGTATTGCCATGGGGCATATCGGCATGAAATACTCTCTGGTTACCAGAGATCTGATTGCTGATTCAACAGAGTGTATGGCTCTTGCTCATCAGTTCGATGCACTTGTCATGGTTCCTAACTGTGATAAGAATGTACCCGGATTATTAATGGCTGCTGCCAGAATTAATGTTCCTACCGTATTTGTATCTGGTGGGCCTATGCTTGCCGGACATGTAAAAGGTCAGAAGAGAAGCCTTTCTTCCATGTTCGAAGCGGTTGGCTCCTATGCAGCAGGTAAGATGACAGAAGAAGATGTACGTGAATTTGAGGAAAAGGTATGTCCTACATGCGGTTCCTGTTCAGGTATGTACACAGCCAACTCCATGAACTGTTTGACAGAAGCATTAGGTATGGGACTTCAGGGTAACGGAACAATTCCTGCTGTATACTCAGAAAGAATCAAGCTTGCAAAACATGCTGGAATGGCTGTCATGGAAATGCTTCGTAAGAATATCCGTCCTCGCGATATCATGACCAAGGAAGCAATCCTGAATGCATTAACAGTAGATATGGCTCTTGGATGTTCTACAAACAGTATGCTTCATCTTCCTGCTATCGCTCATGAAGTTGGTTTTGATTTTGATATTGCATTTGCAAATGAAATCAGCGAAAAAACTCCTAACTTATGTCATTTAGCACCTGCTGGTCCTACTTACATGGAAGATCTTAACGAAGCCGGTGGTGTCTATGCTGTTATGCATGAGCTGTCAGAGTTAGGTCTTCTCCACGAAGAATGTATGACTGTAACAGGCAAGACAGTAGGAGAGAATATTAAGAATGCTGTCAACAGAAATCCTGAAGTAATCAGACCATTGGATAATCCTTACAGCAAGACTGGCGGTCTGGCTGTATTAAAGGGTAATCTGGCTCCAGACGGCAGTGTTGTAAAACGTTCTGCAGTTGTAGATGAAATGATGGTTCACGAAGGTCCTGCACGTGTATTTGAATGTGAAGAAGATGCGATTGCTGCCATCAAGGGCGGTAAGATTGTCGCCGGTGATGTAGTAGTCATTCGTTATGAAGGTCCTAAGGGTGGTCCTGGTATGCGTGAAATGTTGAATCCTACTTCTGCTATTGCAGGTATGGGACTTGGCTCCAGCGTTGCTCTGATCACAGACGGACGTTTCTCAGGAGCGTCCAGAGGTGCATCTATCGGTCATGTATCTCCAGAAGCTGCAGTTGGTGGACCTATTGCTCTGGTAGAAGAGGGCGATATCATCGAAATCAATATTCCTGCTCTGACTTTAAATGTTCGTGTATCTGACGAAGAGCTTGCAGCACGAAAAGCAAAATGGCAGCCTAAAGAGCCTAAGGTAACTACAGGTTATCTTGCAAGATACAGAGAAATGGTAACAAGCGGTAACCGCGGTGCCATCCTTCAGAGTCCCAATCAGAATAACTAGAACGAAATACTTAGGAAAGGCATGGTGCTGATATGTTACTGACTGGTTCACAAATTGTAATTGAATGTTTAAAGGAACAGGGTGTCGATACTGTATTCGGCTATCCTGGTGGAACTATCTTAAATGTATATGATGAATTATATAAACACAGTGATGAAATTCATCACATTCTGACCTCCCATGAGCAGGGTGCTGCTCATGCGGCAGATGGCTATGCAAGAGCAACCGGTAAAGTAGGTGTATGTCTTGCAACAAGCGGCCCCGGTGCTACCAATCTGGTCACTGGTATTGCAACTGCATATATGGATTCCATTCCCATGGTAGCAATTACTGCAAATGTAACCTTACCAATGCTTGGTAAGGACTCTTTCCAGGAGATTGATATTGCCGGCGTAACAATGCCTATCACGAAGCATGGTTATATTGTTAAGGATGTAACAAAGTTAGCCGATACATTAAGAAAGGCATTTAACATTGCACGTTCTGGAAGACCAGGACCGGTTCTTGTAGATATTACCAAGGATGTCACAGCCAATACATGTGAATATGTACCTGTGAAACCGGAACCGCCTGTAATAGAGAATCATTATTCTCAAGAAGATATTCATACAGCACTTGAATTGATTCAAAATGCCAAGAAGCCATATATTTACCTTGGCGGTGGTGCTATTGCCTCAGGTGCATACCGCGAAGTAAAGGAATTTGCAGAAAAAATTGATGCTCCTGTATGCGACACTCTTATGGGTAAAGGTGCCTTTGACGGCAAAAATCCTGCATACACAGGTATGATAGGCATGCACGGAACCAAAACTTCCAATTTCGGAGTAAGTGAATGTGACTTGCTGATTGCATTAGGTGCGAGATTCTCTGACCGTGTTATCGGTAATGCCAAGAAGTTTGCATCCAATGCCAAAATCTTACACATAGATATTGATGCTGCTGAAATCAATAAGAACATCCATACAGATGCCTCTATTGTCGGTGATCTCAAGACCATTCTAAAAGAGCTCAACAGTAAGCTCACACCAATAAAGCATACAGAATGGATGAACCATATTCAGGAGTTTAAGGCTAAATATCCATTAAAATATGATGATTCCAAGCTTACATGTCCTTACATCATTGAACAGCTGGATCAGGTAACAAAAGGCAAGGCAATTGTCTCTACCGACGTTGGACAGCATCAGATGTGGGCAGCTCAATTCTATCAGTATACAGAACCTCGTACTTTCCTGTCATCAGGAGGACTTGGAACTATGGGCTATGGATTGGGTGCATGTATCGGTGCCAAGATGGGCAGACCAGATAAAATCTGCGTGAATATTGCCGGTGATGGATGCTTCAGAATGAATATGAATGAACTTGCAACAGCAAGCCGCTACAATATTCCAATCATTCAGATTATCATCAATAATCACGTTCTTGGTATGGTCAGACAGTGGCAGACTCTGTTCTATGATAAGAGATATTCCCAGACTGTACTCGCTGATAAGGTTGATTTTGTCAAAGTTGCAGAAGGACTCGGCTGTGAAGCAATCCGTGTTACCAAGAAGGAAGAAGTAGCACCCGCACTGGAAAAGGCAATTTCACTTGGCAGACCTGTCGTACTGGATTGTATTATTGAAGAAGATGACAAGGTATTCCCTATGGTACCCGCAGGCGCACCAATCAGTGATGCATTCGATGCAGAAGATCTGGCTGCCAGACAATAATACATAATAATAATTATGATATGTATCTATCCAGATTACATATAGATTTGTGTAATGGTTCAATATATTTTGAATCGCTACGCTGTGGGAAATAATGTTATGAGAAATCAGGAGGAGTAAAAAAGTGTCAAGAGTGTACAATTTTTCAGCAGGCCCCGCAGTTTTGCCTGAAGAAGTATTAAAAGAAGCTGCAGATGAAATGTTGGACTATAAGGGAACTGGAATGTCAGTTATGGAGATGAGTCATCGTTCCAAGGCTTTTGAAACAATTATTCAGGAAGCCGAAGCTGATTTAAGAGAGCTTATGAATATCCCTGATAATTACAAAGTATTGTTCCTTCAGGGCGGTGCAAGCCAGCAGTTTGCAATGATTCCCATGAATCTTATGAAAAACAAAGTTGCTGATTACATCGTAACAGGTCAGTGGGCTAAGAAAGCTTATCAGGAAGCATGTATCTATGGAAAAGCAAACAAAATTGCTTCCTCAGAAGATAAGACTTTCTCTTATATTCCAGACTGTTCTGATCTTCCTATCTCAGAAGATGCAGACTATGTATATATCTGCCAGAACAATACCATTTATGGTACACGTTTCACAACATTACCTAATACCAAAGGCAAAACATTAGTTGCTGATGTATCCTCCTGTTTCCTTTCAGAGCCCATTGATGTAACCAAATATGGTGTAGTCTATGGCGGCGTTCAGAAGAATATCGGACCGGCAGGTGTTGTTATTGTTATTATCAGAGAAGATTTGATCTCAGAAGATGTACTTCCTGGTACACCGACCATGCTTCGTTATAAGATTCATGCCGATAACAATTCTTTATATAACACGCCACCTGCATATGGTATCTATATCTGTGGTAAAGTATTCAAGTGGCTCAAGAAGATGGGTGGTCTTGAGAAAATGAAAGAGATCAATGAGAAAAAAGCAAAGATTCTCTACGATTATCTGGATGAAAGCAAACTCTTCAAAGGCACTGTCAGAAAAGAAGATCGTTCCTTAATGAATGTTCCTTTCGTTACTGGAAACGAAGAACTGGATGCCAAATTTGTAAAAGAAGCAAAAGCTGCAGGATTTGAAAACTTGAAAGGTCATAGAACAGTAGGCGGTATGAGAGCAAGTATTTATAACGCTATGCCTATCGAAGGTGTTCAGAAGCTTGTAGAATTCATGAAAAAATTCGAGGAGGAGAATGCCTAATGTATCAGTATCATTGCCTTAATCCAATTTCTAAAGTAGGTTTAACAAGATTCAGCAGCGAATATGTCAAAACAGATGATATCAGCCAGGCAGAGGGTGTATTGGTTCGAAGCGCATCCATGCATGAAATGGAGCTTCCCGAATCTCTTCTTGCTGTAGCAAGAGCAGGAGCAGGCGTTAATAATATTCCACTTGATACCTGTGCACAGAAGGGTATCGTAGTCTTCAATACTCCAGGCGCTAATGCAAATGGTGTAAAGGAACTTGTTATCGCAGGTATGCTTCTGGCATCCAGAGATGTTGTTGGCGGTATCAAATGGGTAGAAGCCAATAAAGATGTTGAGACACTTGCAAAGGATGCTGAGAAAGAGAAGAAGAACTTTGCAGGTACTGAAATAGCAGGCAAGAAATTAGGTATCATTGGTCTTGGAGCTATTGGTGTTAAAGTTGCCAACGCAGCAATCAGTCTAGGTATGGATGTATATGGATATGATCCTTTCCTCTCTGTAGATGCAGCCTGGAGCCTCAGCCGTGATGTAAAGCATGTACTGAATGTAGATGAGATTTATGAAACCTGTGATTTCATTACCATTCATGTTCCATTAATGGACAGCACAAAGGGTATGATCGATGCCAAAGCCATTGAAAAGATGAAACCAGGTGTCATTCTTCTTAACTTTGCAAGAGACCTCTTAGCCAATGAAAAAGATGTATTAGAAGGTCTGGAAGCTGGTAAGATCAGAAAATATGTATCTGATTTCCCTAATACAACTACAGCAGGTCATCCAGGCTGTATCGTTATCCCTCATCTTGGTGCTTCCACAGAGGAATCAGAAGACAACTGTGCCAAGATGGCAGTTGACGAATTAATGGATTATCTTGCAAATGGTAATATTAAGCACAGTGTAAATTATCCAAATTGTGACATGGGTGTATGTGCAGCAGCCGGCAGAATCGCGATTCTGCATAAAAATATTGCAAATATGATCACTCAGTTTACAGGTGCTTTAGGTGAAGCTGGCATTAATATCACAGATTTAACAAATAAATCCAGAGGTGAATACGCTTATACCTTAATGGATATTGAGTCAGCAGCAGATGATAATATTATCCAGAAATTAAAAAATATTGACGGAGTGTTCCGTGTTCGTGTAGTAAAATAAGTAGTTAACATAATGTAAGTGGAGTCAATTATACATTGATTCCACTTATTTTTTACAAGAACGCCGTTCTTGTGCATTCTTACAAGAGATTTTCAAATATACATACAAAAAATATATATATTAATCAAAAAAAAGCTCGAAAAAAGGTTGACAATAATAATGTTCTGTGCAATAATCATTACAAGAAACAACGTTACACACATTAAAGAACATAGTTCTGATATTTCTTTTAGAGATTAAAGTTTCTTATGAAAACGTGTAAGAATGGGGATTCTTCACGTAATGGGGATTTGTGTAAAAGGGGATGGCTTTTCGAAAAAACAGCAATTGGGGAATTGTGTAAAAGGTCATTCAAAAGTAAAAGGGACATCTGTAAAAGGGAATTCATAAGGGGAATTCAAAATTGTGTAAAAGGTATGTAAAAGGGGAATTTTTTCCTGAGTTTGTGTAAAAAGGGAATTGAAATCAAAAGGGGATTTGTGTAACTGTATAAAAAGGATGCAGAATATGCATCCTTTTTATATTGTTTAAATATTCAAATTTGTAAAATCCTGACCGCTTTCATTCTGGGTCATATTTCCGACGGTATTCAAGAACTTGGCATTGTTGGATGATGTTGCCAGATCCATATATCTCACAAAGATATCCTCAACTGTCGTATTCTGTTCCTCTGCGATTTTTAGCATAATAGGCTTCAAACGATCTAACTGGGAAGATACCCGCATCTTCTTATCGGGATCATTTAATTTACGTTCTGCATATTCATTAATTCGATCTAATAATTTCTTGTCTTCTTCTGTCATATCAGTCACCTCACACCTTTCCTTGAATGCCCATATAGAGCGTCACTATGAACGATTCTAACACTCCGTGCTTGAGTTGTCAAAAAAGACTTTATCTGATACAATGTTCTTATTATAAAAATCAGGAGGTTATCAGCATGGCACAGATCAGACCATTTCAAGGGTATAGACCCAAAGAAGGCTTGGAATCAGAAATAGCAGCACTTCCTTATGATGTGTACAACAGAGCAGAAGCTAAACAGACAGTAAAAGACCATCCATTATCTTTTCTGAATATAGACAGGGCAGAAACGCAGTTTGATGATTCTGTAGATACCTATGACCCTAAAGTATATCAGAAGGCTCACGATCTGCTTTGGCAGATGATAAACGATGGTAATTTCGTTCAGGAGGATAAGCCTGTCTATTATCTTTATGAGCTTACCATGAATGGTCGCGTCCAGACTGGTATTGTAGCCTGTGCCAGTATAGATGACTATCTGAACCAGGTTATCAAAAAACACGAGAATACAAGAGAAGATAAAGAACTGGACAGAATTCGACACGTGGAGACCTGTCAGGCTCAAACAGGGCCTATCTTTCTTGCATACAGAGCCAATCCTGTATTAAATGAAATCATTACCCGCACCAAACATAATGATGCTCTTTATGATTTCACTTCCGAGGATGGAATCACCCATAGAGTATGGTGTGTTCATGAAGATACCGATATCAGTGCAATTGCTGATACCTTTGCCCAAATAGATCAGATCTATATTGCAGATGGTCATCATCGCTGTGCCTCCGCAGTTAAAGTAGGTCAGCGAATGAGAGCAGCTCATCCTGATTATACTGGTAAAGAAGAATTTAATTATTTCCTTTCTGTATTATTTGCAGATGAAGAATTGATGATTATGGATTATAACAGAGTAGTCAAGGATCTGAATGGCCTTACTCCTTCTGAATTCCTGAATCAGGCCACATCAGTCTATCAGCTGCTGGAGACTGGTGAACATTGTCACCGACCTGAACATAAAGGACAGGTTGCCATGTATCTGCAGGACAAATGGCATCTGCTTGAAATAAAACCAGAATACACATCAGCAGATCCTGTAAACGGTCTGGATGTTGCTTTATTACAGAACCTGGTTCTTTCGCCGATTCTACATATTACAGATCCTAAGACTGATAAGCGAATTGACTTTGTAGGTGGAATCAGAGGAATGGAAGAGTTGGAGCGCAGAGTTCATACAGATTGTGCTGTAGCCTTTGCCATGTACCCGACTTCCATCCATGAATTATTTGAAGTTGCTGATGCAGATCTTCTGATGCCTCCAAAATCCACCTGGTTCGAGCCTAAGCTTCGGAGTGGATTATTTATTCATGCATTCTAAACAACAGGAAAGGATATTGTATCATGCTGCTTCTAACTTCTGAAGAACTGAAAGAACTCAATAAAAACTTAAATGCATTTGAAAAATTTCTCCAGGATCTGCCAGACAAAGCACTGGCTCTTGGTATCCGTGTTCTGCTCGCCGTTGTCTTTTTTCTGATTGGTATGAAAATCATATCTTTTATCAGAAAGATTCTGCGTAAATCCTTACAGAGAGCAGGAGCGGAGACTGGTGTCATACAGTTTCTGGATGCTTTGTGCAAGGGCGCTCTGTACTTTGTCCTTTTGCTGGCTATTGCCAACAGTTTTGGATTCGATGCAGCAAGTATCATGGCATTGCTTGGTTCTCTGGGTGTTACCATTGGTCTTGCCTTGCAGGGAAGTCTGAGTAATCTTGCCGGTGGTGTTCTGATTCTGATTCTAAAGCCATTTCGAGTAGGAGACTATATTATAGAAGACGCCCATAAGAATGAAGGCACTGTATGCGAAATTGGTATATTCTACACAAAATTACAGACAATAGATAACCGCATTGTTGTTCTGCCCAATGGCAATCTTGCCAATAATTCCCTGACCAATTACACTGCAAATTCATTGCGTCGTATTGATCTGAATATTGGTATCTCTTACAGTTCCAATATTGCGCAGGCGAAACAGGTATTGGAGCAGGTTATTATGGAAGATCCCGATATTGATCATACAACTGCACCTATCGTCTGTGTAGATTCCCTTGGAAGCAGTGAAGTAGTGATTGGATTAAGATGTTTCTGTCCTACTGAGAAGTACTGGCCAACAAGATGGCGTCTGACTGAAAAAGCCAAATTATCGCTGGATGAAGCCGGTATTGAAATTCCATTCCAGCAGGTATCTGTTCACATAAGCCCTGATGCATAATTATTTTATCAATTTTTCAAAAAACTCTTGAAAAAAGCACAATTATTATATATACTGTTTAAGTCGGCTATTGAGTTGCCGACGGTATGCTTTCGTAGCGCAGTTGGTAGCGCAACTGATTCGTAATCAGTAGGTCGAGGGTTCAAGTCCCTTCGAAAGCTTCTATATGAATTACTTTTTAACTTCGGATTTTTTATCCGAAGTTTTTTTTACCTAAAGATTACGCATTTCTTCCTGTATTTTCAGCGTTTTTCATATATTGACATTTTTTATTCCCGGACGTAGAATTTCTTTAGAATTTAATATTTGTGTAATAAATACGTAATTATTACCAATGTACATTCATAATTCAACATAGCTAAAGAGGTCGAGGGTCATGGGAGAACCAGTACAGAAAGAATTATATGCATCTGCTATGCGTAAACAGCAGAAGATAACTTACATCAGTTGTGGAATGGCAGCAATTATCATAGGATTAGTTGTTGTATTTTGCCATTTCCTATATACAGGAGATTCTTCCGAAGATACGAATCAGTCCTCAGAAGTCTATATTTTAAAGGATGAAGTGGTAGATACCAGTTATCTACATTCCCAGCATACGATGTTCAATCCGTCGCTCCAATAGTGATAAAAGCCAGTATAACAACATGGCAATCGCACATAAAATCAAAA
>OGDS01002461.1_pt1 | contig 10917 bp, 5 predicted proteins | sample 1570351 | NCBI WGS metagenome assembly OGDS01 (sample SAMEA2581974, study PRJEB24529) | metagenome | biome: Human gut stool | place: China | collected 2011
GTTCCAAGAACTGGTGCACATGGAGAAGTTCTGCCTTAAAGTCGGCTTCAACGAAAGACAGACTGCCACGCTCATCAGCGGCAAGCCGCTGTTCTATGAGGGTGAACTCTATTCGGAGGAACACAAGCGGAAGTTCAAAACTGAAAGAGCAGGTTTTCAAGTGGTGAAAGACCCAAGAGACAAGTCCAAACTTGTACTTGCCATAAATGGGCAACTGATTGGCGAATGGTTCAAGGAACAGTTCAACAGGCTGTTTTCATCCATTAGGAGGACAGTTGAGCCGTATAGAAAAGGCAAGGGCATGGGATTATAAACAATCCGAGAAGAATATCTGTTGCAGAATCATTGGCAATTCAATCATTGCCTGCAAATTTTACCCTGCCACAGGATATATCATTAACAGATGCCTTTAAGACTGTTGGAAACGGAGTTCCTTTTGTACTAGCAAATGGCATTGCAGAATCTATTAACGACTATATTAATCACATAAATAATTAGTGCATGACTTTAACATTAGAACACCTATTAAACTTAATCGATGAATTACCCAAAGGAGTTAATTTAGATTATGTAAAAGCAGGAACAAATAAGATTCAGCTTAATAGTGTTGATCATGTAGAAAAATACATATCAGCAACAAAAGTTGATACAGAAAAAGGTTCTACGAAAAGTGCCAATATAACAACGGAAAATCTTCGTGTATTTGTAAACAAGGTTGTTGAAGACAAGCCTTTACATATAGAATCTGTTTGGAATGGTTCAGGCAGTGCCCGTTCTGCATGGGAGGGGTTATTTGCTCATACATCAGAATTTTACACTCACTTCTCAAAAGGAAGAAAACATTTAGTGTGGATTCCTGCCCATCCTCACAAAGTAGGAGAAATTACTCCTTTAACAAAAGAATTGCTTGATAGTATATCTACTTATAAGAGTACATCAGACGAACAATTATATAAAAATATAGACATCATTACCGCTATTAAAACAAAACCTTTCCTTTTGCTTGCTGGAATATCAGGTACAGGTAAAAGTCGCATTGTTCGTGAACTTGCCCGTGCATGTTGGGACGAAGATTCCATCGAATACAAAGCCCAAAAACCTAAGAATTTTGAGATAATTCAAGTTAAACCTAATTGGCACGATTCTACTGAACTAATTGGATATGTAAGCCGTGTTAGCGGAACTCCTGTATATGTGATTGGCGATTTCTTAAGATTCATTACGCAGGCATGGGAAAATTTAGATATACCTTATTTCCTTTGTCTGGATGAAATGAATCTTGCTCCAGTAGAACAATATTTTGCGGAATTTCTTAGCGTAATAGAATCTCGCAAAAGTAATGAAGACGGAACGATTACAACTGATCCTATCCTAAAGAAAAGTACGGAAGATTGGTATCGGGTATTGACTGCCGAACTAACAGGAGGCAATGAAACGTTAAGAAACCGATTTTTGGAAGAAGGCATAACCATTCCACAAAATCTAATTGTAATGGGTACGGTAAACATGGATGAAACCACCTTCTCTTTCTCCAGAAAGGTTCTTGACCGTGCCATGACTATAGAAATGAATGAAGTGGATTTGTATGCTGGACTGGACAGCAAATATGAGCGTATTGGCAAATTAAATAGTGACATGCTTATTGGTACAGCTGTAGAAGGTGTGGATGTATATGCAGATAATGAGGAAGTTTGCAATAAGGTTTTAAGCTATTTGCAGGCTGTAAATGATGTACTTAATGGCACACCGTTCAAGATAGCCTATCGTACACGAAACGAGTTCTTGCTTTATGTGGTAAACAATTTACCCTACAACTTGGATGAAAAAGGAAACGAGTTCAGCGAGGATGAGGTCATAGCAATAGCATTGGACGAAATAACAAGCATGAAAATTCTATCTCGTATTGAAGGTGATGATACAAAAATCAAACATTCACTTCTTGAAAGCTTGATTACTACTATCGAGGCGCAATTATTGATATTGACTGGAGAAGAAAAGAAAATAGAATCTATTTCTGTAGCCAAACTGAAAGAAATGAAAGAACGATTAACATTATCTGGTTATACAAGTTTCTGGAGCTAAAACTGGAAAAGATATGTAAGAGAAGATGGAACTGCTTACTATAAAACATCAGGATTTTGAAATGATTGTCGAATGTACAAAATTCGATAACATTTGGAATAAGGCAAAGAATAATGTGGGAGAAGAAAACTTATACTCCACTTATTCTTGGTCGGAAGGAGTAATGTCTGTTATTTTAAGCAACCATATTGGAGAACAAATTACGATTGAAAATAGCCAACAAGCTCCTGCTGTTTTTTTTGATAATACAGATTATCCTATTTGGATTGAGTTCAAGGACTATGTGAAGAAAGCACAATTTGGCTCCATTCTTCAAAATGAAAATGATAAATTCACTTTTCGAAGACAAATATTAGCCGGTTTCTTGAATTATGGTAATGAGGTTGGACGCAGTGAAATACAAATCATATATCAAGTAGGAACAGAAGTCCGTAATTTTGCCTTCTCCTTTGAAGTGTTGAGTACAAAGCTTAATTATCACGAGCACTGGAAAACTATTATAGAGGATATTGAGCAGGAGTATAGAATGCTTTCGCTGGATTATATGCGAAGAACCTTTCATGGCTTTTCTCCAGATATAAGTGGTGAAACTCCGGAAATAATTTGGTGGAGTGTCTTTGCCAACGAACAAAAGAAATTTATCCAGGCATGCAAAAATATCATTGACCGCCCAAGACACCGTTTGCATGAAAAGGCATCATATAAACGTGCGGACAGATTGACGTTTATCCCATCTAGCATAGAAAACGAACTTGCAGAACATAGATCTGACAGTTCACATTTATATCGTGTAGAAGAATGTGCACGGACAAATGATACACAGGAAAATAGATTTTTGAAATTTGCACTTAGCCAAATTACAAAGAAATATGAGACCTTGAAAAAGCGTATAGAAGTGATAAAGAATGCGTCTGATGTAATGAAAGAGGATATGCAAGTTACATTGGCAACGTTGAGACATTTACAACAGAATCCCTTTTTCCGTACCGTGGGAAATTATAAAGGTCTGAGTCAAGAAAGTTTGGTTTTGCAAAAGGCTACTGGATATAGTCAGGTATATCGCACATGGAGTTTGCTACAACGTTCTTATTCTCTAAATGATGGCATATATCGTTTACAAACCAAAGATATAGCAACACTTTATGAGATATGGTGTTTCATTGAAGTAAGCCATATAGTAAAAGAAAAGTTACATTTGTCTGATGAAGACATTGATCATAGAAACCGAATGGAAATGAATGGCTTATTTACATGGGACTTGGGTAAAGGAGAGAATTCACGTATTCTTTTTAAGAAAGACAATGTAGAACTGGCTGAACTCATCTATAACCCCAAAAGTTCGGAACGTGAAAATAATTCTGTTGGCATAACAGATTGGGTGGTGCCTACTGTTCCTCAAAAGCCGGATATTGTGTTGCAACTTACCAAGAACGATTTGCAGGAAGGTATGAAATTTACCTACCTATTTGACGCAAAATATCGTATTGACGGGAAAGACAGAAACGGTGTAGATGTTCCACCAGAAGACGCAATTAACCAAATGCACAGATACCGTGATGCCATATATTACAAAGATTACAAATCGGATGTATTGAAAAAAGAAGTTATAGGAGGCTATATCCTTTTCCCAGGTGATGGTGAACCAACCGATGTTGCCGTATCCAAGTTTCGCAAGACTATTGATGAGGTTAATATTGGAGCTTTTCCACTCCGCCCCAAAGACATACATAACCGAATACTTTTGGAGCAATTTATTGAACAGCTCGTTAATATGAAATCGCACGATACCATTTCCAATGTGATACCGCAAAAAGGAACATTTGTAGAAGTCGGAAATAGAGTTCTTATAGGTCTTGTTACAAACAGCAGTCGTAAAGGATATTTACAGAGTTTTAAGGATGGTAATGCCACACTCTATTATACTGGCAGTCATTTTCCAACGACTATTGCTCTGCAAAATCTACATTACTTCATGCCTTACTTCAAAGGAAAAGGAATTTGTGATGTTTATGAGATAATTAGAGTTAGAACTATCACGTCAAAGGAAGTGAAACAAATAGAGGGAGATGAAGACACCAATGATCTTCGCCTTGCTTTTGAACTGCGATACTTTCGTAAACAATATGATGGCATTCAACCCATCAATACAAGCAAGATGATAAACTATACGTTTATTGATACGACTTTTGAAGAGTTGGATAAAATAGTTATAATGGATAATATATCATTCCATTAAAAATAATAATGTATTTTAAAATTTACAGTATAGATATAAAAGAAAAATGAAGACAATACTTGTATATTTTTCAGACATACATTTGACTGGGGATAAACCTGAGAATGAAGGTGCTGTGATAAAAGCATTTTGTGAAGATGTTAAGCAACAACTCTTTTCTATGCAATATAATGATGCTTATGTATTAATTGGTGGAGATCTTGTACAAGCAGCTGATAAACAAGAAAGTTACCAAGCATTCTACAATAAGATTTTAAGCAAATTAATTACATACGGTATTCAGCCTGAAAAAATAATATGTGTTCCTGGTAATCATGATTGTCAACGCCAATGGGTCATAGATAATAGAGAAAACTATGCGCCAGTAGTTAATCAAAAATTCACAGAAGACCGATTTAACAATATGATAAACGGACAGCAAGGAACCGTTTTCTTGGAAAAATTTGGCAATTATAAAAATTTTGTGGAGCAATATCTTCCAAACTCATGCAAAAATTTGATAGGATTTCCTATTGAAATCAATGAAGAATGGAGCATATATTGCCTTAATAGTGCTTTGACCTCTTTTGCTGGTCATGACTGGAAAGAGTATCAACAATTGAAAGATGATGAGAGAAGATTAAATGTAGATACACGTAACCTAAATGACTGGGTTCAAAAAAATTCCAAGAAGAAAATTCTAATGATGCACCATCCTCTATCATTTCTATCCGAATGGGCGGATGATGAGCTCACAAAACTACTTAGAATAGAATTTGATTTATTACTAACAGGACATGCTCATCGTCAGAATATTCTTTGTAATCAAGTTAAAGGGGAATCTTATGTTTGGTGCCAGTCTCCCCAATTGTATACAGATAAAGCGGACAAACTAGGTTATTGTATTATTGAGTTAGAGGATGATCATGTGAACAGGATTATTTATCGAGAATGGTTTGCATCAAGAAACTGTTTCAAGAAGGGACTTGATTTTACAGATGGAGAGGATGGTATTGTTGAAATAATAAATGATAAAAAAAAGAGAAAGACCCTATTCTGTTAATGTTAGAAGAACGATTCCGTGACACAATGGCTGTTTATGGTGATGATTCTTTAATATGGATTGACCGCTATTTTAGCATGAACAGATTTGATAGGGCTTTCACATTTAACAAAAAAGACCTGTATTCGGAAGATGATATTATAAATGCTGGTAAAAGTCTTAAGATTATTACACCAGCTCAATATGAATTAACATCATTTGGTTGGCATTTCTTGTTAAGACTATGGAAAGAAAAAAGAATTTTTGGTTTATTTCTTGATAGTAGAATTATCAAAGCAAATAAAATAGAAAAAGTAATAACACGACAGTTAGAAACTTTTGGCTCAAAGAAGGAAAATGTTGGATGGATTATCTTTGATAACTGGGATTTGAACAATAAAGATGCAAAACAAATATTAACTTACATAAAGAAAGAGTATGAAGATGTTCCTCTCTTGCTTTTGTGTCCAATGTTGGAGAAATCATTTATAGAGAATGAAAATATTTCTCTTCATGAGTTTTCAATAGCACCAATTTTTATGGCTCCAATGCAGTTATGCCAGTTGCGTAATATGGTTTCTGTTTATAATAGAAAGCGCAATATTGGTGAAGATGAAGTAGTTCTAAAAAGATTAAATGATGACATACAAAACTTCAATATGCATAGGACACCACTAAACTGTATATCATTGTTAGAAGTTTTTAGTAACTCATTCGATGAAAATCCTGTAAACCGAACTGAGATGATAGAACGACTTCTAAGAATAATATTTGAGAATGAAGAAGTTCCCAGTTATAAATCTCTGCCCGATATGAAAGATTGTGAATTTGCAATTGGGTATTATTGTGAACAGATGATTCGTAATGAACAATACTATTTTAGCGGTAAACAATTCTATGATACAATTTCAGATTTTTGCAAGCAACAAAAAATAACACTTGATATAAACTACCTTTTTTCAATATTGCTAAGGAATCAGATAATTTGTCAATATGACTCAGATCTCTATGGATTTAGATTTGCCTTTTGGGTATATTATTTTGCAGCTATGCGAATGACCAAATCGCCTGAGTTTACAAATTTTATATTGGAGGAAGAAAATTACGCCCACTATCCAGAAGTTTTGGAATTTTACACAGGTAGTGATCGTACAAGAAATGATGCTGCAGAAATCGTAATCCAAGACATCAATAAAATTACAAATAAGGTTCATGATAAAGTTGGACTTCCTGATAAGATGAATCCACTACAATATTTGCGTCTTGATATCACAGATGAGCAAGCAGCTAAAGCTATTGACAAGTTGGATAATCAGCTTAAGCAATCAAAATTACCAACAAATATAAAAGATGCTTTGGATGATTCAAATTATAATCCATCTATCCCCTTCCACCAAGATGTAAGAAAAGTTTGGGAAAATTATTCGGTAAACTATCTACAGGAAATGATAGGAATAGCGTCAAAAGTACTTAGAAATAGTGACTATATACTTCCTGAAAATAAAATCAAGTTACTTGATTCAATTACAGATGCTTGGCTTAATACTATTAGGGTTATTTACTTAATGGCACCAGCTTTAGCTATGGAAGGTAAAGCTGGTTATGATGATTTTAGACTTCAGTTAGCTGATTCTTATGACACCAAGTCTGATGACAAAAAACAGTTACTAATTGATATAATGTCTAATATACCTCACAATATTGTCACATGGTATAAAGATAATATATACTCTTCTAAACTGACGGATCTTTTGTATGAGAAAATTGAACAGGAAACCAACCCTGTCATTAAACATGTTTTAATAAATTTAGTAATTTACAAACAACCAGATCGTTGGGATATTGTGGTAAGAAGATATTTGGATAAATCAGATAAACATTCTTTTTATTTTGGCGATACACTATCATCATTACGAGTAATGTACGCTAAAGGAGCCATGTCTGATGCTGACCTTGCTAAGACAAAAACATTAATTTTATTAGGTTACACTAAACTGGCTACTAAGGGCAACAAAATGAATCCTGGTATGATAAAAAAGATAAACCCAAATATCTTACCACAACGAGAGTCTGGCAATGAATAGTACAACTATATAAAATAACAGTATAGATTTATAAAAACGACACTGTCTTCTTTGGGATTATCAAGTCTGAATTACTGTATACCGAGAATTTTGAATCTCCTGAAGCCTTTAAAAGGCTTTAGATAAATATATTGAATATTATAACAATAAAAAAATCAAAGCCCGGTTAAATGGAAAGAGTCCGGTACAATACCGAACTCTTTCTATTACGGGATAATGTTTAACTTGTACAACTTTTTGGGGTCACTTCATTTTGAGACAGCCTCTTTTTCAATTTATAACCTAATCGACCGATATCAGTATTCATCAATGAACCGTCAATAACGGTTTGTCGGTCAGTATAGTCGTTTTCAGCATAATCGTTTTCAGTATCGTCGTTCCCCGGCAGGTCACCTGCCGGAGGGAACCAGTCTTACCAGATTATTTTTTGTGAGGAATGATTTCGAAGAACTCTGCAGCTCCTTTTACCACCATACGTACTACCTTGTCATTCTTGACTTCCACCTTCGCGTAAGGAGCATCAATCATGATTTCAGAAACCACTTTACCTTTGGCATCCAGCTGACTGCATTTTACCGGTGCCGGAAGCGTGTTCATCAACAAGGTATAAGCCTGGATGTCTTTGGATACCTCCCAGGCAATCGACTCACCGCATTTGTAGCTGGTTGTCGGATTGTTGTCGAAGGCAAATACTGCCTGTTGGCTGTCGGCTGTCTGTACCTGGAATGACAGGTCTTCCAGACGCAACGGATTCACTTCGAAAGAACGTACAGATGCATAGTTGCGGCGTGAAGAATCCAGTCTCTTCAAGCGGACGTAACGTGCCTGCTGAGGCTCTCCCTGCCAGTGGATGATGTACTGATTCTTCATTTCTGCAATAAGCGGTTTCCAGGTCTTGCCGTCTTCCGAACACTCCAGTATCGCATGGTCGAAATAATCGACATCGTCTTTGGAGTTACGTCCCTGAAGGATGGATACTTCCGAAACCGGGCGCACGCTGCGCAGATCCAGACCGATCCAGTCACCGTCCTGCTGTCCGATGCCCGATGTATAGAATGTAGTGGAATCATTGTCGAGCATCAGTTTGGTCTGTATGGTGGCCGCACTGCTGAATGAACCGATTCCCTTATAATCCGTCGGTACGCTGCCCGAAAGCTGCTTCAGGTATTCGTGAGCCATATCGTCCATGGCATTTTCATAGAAAGGCTGCAGTTTCATGGTTCCCGATTTGTGTGCCGCATAGCTGGCCCGTTCTTCGGGTGTCATGAGATTCTGTACATATTTTTTCCAGAACAAAGCATCGTCCTGTCCCTGACGGTGGATACGTGCCAGTTCCAGGGTACGTACGCCACGGCTTCCCAGTTTGCCGAACTCCTCAAGCCAGGGGCGCAGTTCGTTCAGCAGCTGCTGGTTGGTACATCCGGCTTCCAGCTGTGCCGGAACCTGTTCGATTTTCTTGAATTCCGCTTCAAGTGCATTGGCGGCATCGTCGTTCCAGTTGGCCATACGGAACGTACGGGTTTCCCACGATTCGTCTCTCCGGTATCCGTTCTCTGTATCACAAGAGTGGATGGCAAACGTACGGTAAGCCTCTCTGGCCTGCGGCATCAGTTCGGTAAGCCCTCTTTCCCAACTGTCCATGGCATTGTAGTCGGCAAGGTTCCAGGCATAGTCGGCTACTCCGTACAATGCCAGTTTAGAAGCCTCTCCGTGCTCCATCGGGTTGCTCACTACACCGCATACCTCGTTGGAAGTCAGTGAAGTATCGAGTCCGTATACCGGGCCCTGCATCAGGATGTGGCGGACATAGTCGGTTACCGGATAATTCCACCAGTAATAAGCCGGACGCTTGATGCGTGAATTGATGAACTCAAGCGTTTCGGGAGTCAGGTCACTGCATACCACAGCTCCTGTCCAGAATACTTTGATGTCCGGGTTCAGTGCCTTGCCGTAGATAGCCAGACTACCGTTTTCTGTCGGGTTTGCCCAGAGTTGGGAGTAGTCGGTCGGGCAGACGATGAGCGGTGCCACATCGCCCTTTTCTTTCACAAACTCATCCGTCAGGCGGTTCAGCAGTTCCACCTGCTTGTAAGGATTGGTTCCTTCTCCCGAAATATCATCGAAGAAGATGGCGAAATGACGCACTCCCAGATCATACATCCAGTTGAATTTATTTACCAGATTACGATAATCTTCCTCGTTCCATTTGATGTCTTTTCCCGGATGGATGGCCCAGACGAAGTCAACCCGGTTCTTCCGGCTCGCTTCAATCAGTTCACTGATCTGCTTGGCCTCTTTTTCCGGATAAGGCTGGCGCCAGTTGGGCGAACTGTGATAAGGATCGTCCTTCGGGCCGTACAGATATGTATTCATTTTGAATTTTCCGTAGAAGTCGAGCAGTGACAGGCGTACCTCGTGCGACCAGGGATTGCCGTAGAATCCTTCTACCACGCCACGGTCGGGCAGGTCGGGATAATCATTGATTTCTACGAAAGGCAGTGTTCCTTTGGCAGCCACTTCGCTTTCCATCAGCTGACGCAGGGTCTGTATGCCGTAGAAGGCACCTCTTTCGTCGTATCCTGTGATGGTGATGCCCTTCTTTCCGATGCTCAGTGCATAGGCTCCGGATACGGCTTTGACATTCTGGCGGGCGGCTACCTTGGCTCCAAAATCGATGGTCAGGCTGACTCCTTTCTTCTGCTGTTTCAGAAAACTAAGGTCGTTGGCAAATGCCTTTTGCTTGTCTTTCAGAACGATGCCTTCCAGCAGACTGCAGGTCTGGCTACGGTCGACCGATATCTGGTGCGGGGTAGGGTTAATGACGATGCCCTGGTGGTCTATTTTCTTTCCAGGGACAGGCTTCACGTCCTGCTTTTCCGAACGCTGTGACGACAAGTCAAAATCGGCTTCCTGAGCCATCACGTTTCCGGACATCAGTGCGCAGATGATACCGGCAGAGAGCAACTTGGTGCGGTGATTGATTTTCATGTTTAGAATTTAAAATTTTGTTTTGTTTTTAATAGGTTTTCGTGCGGGAGGGGAGTTGCATGGGGCAATCGGTGCCGCCGGGAACTTCCATTCCGCCTCATTGATATAACAAATTTAGGAGTTTTTTTCGTTCCGGAATTCTATGAGTATTATAAGAGGCAAGTAGATGAACAGAAAGCTAAGTAATCATTACTTAGTTTTCTGTTGGTATTAATACGCAAAATGGGATTTAATTAGTAGAATCTAATTTGTTTCTTTTGTGTAGCCCAATGATTGATAGCAAAAATAGGAAAGCTATGACAAAACATTTTGTGTAGTATCCTTGTATGAATAAATCAACAAATAGTGGGATGATAATAAATGTTGATATACAAAATATCGTTATCAGAGTGCTTTTTTTCATACTTTTAGCAAAAAGTTGCAACTCCTACTAAAGCACCACTCCACCCACCTAAAGCGGTGCCTGATACAGTACCGATAACAGGAAGTGTGACGGTTCCAACTCC
>OGDS01002469.1_pt1 | contig 10876 bp, 10 predicted proteins | sample 1570351 | NCBI WGS metagenome assembly OGDS01 (sample SAMEA2581974, study PRJEB24529) | metagenome | biome: Human gut stool | place: China | collected 2011
ATGCAGCCGTGAGAGGATTTATAGGTGAGATATGCCAGCAGATGCAGCGCCGTGCCGTTCTTTTTGGCGTGTTCGATGGCCTGTAAGAAGATGGGATTCTTCTTGAAGCTGCCGTCCTTCACAGCGGCGTCCAGACGGACGTCATCCTGCATGACGCAGCGGCCTGCACCCAGATTGGAGTGGCCTGCCTCGGAGTTGCCGGCCTTTCCGCTTCCCAGGCCCACATGCTCGCCGGAGGCGTGGAGCTTGCTCCAGGACTGCTCCGCCAGCAGGGAATCCCAGTAGGGGGTATCCGCCAGATGGATCGCATCGCCGTCATCGCCGGAACCGAGACCCCAACCATCGCAGATGATGAGCAGCATCTTCCGGTCCTTGCCGAAATCGTGTCCCTCCGCCAGAGATTTGCCGGTCATCTCCGCAGGCTGGGGGATGCCCATGACGTTCAGCACCGTAGGCGCCACGTCACCCAGACAGCCGTCCCGCAGGGCAATGGGGCCGCTGTGGGCGGGGTCCATCAGAATGAAAGGCACCAGATTGGTGGTGTGGGCGCCGTCGGGCTTGCCTGCGGCGGTGTACAGCTTTTCAATGTTGCCGTGATCCGCGGTGACGGCCACCACATAGCCCTTGGCCAGCGCGTCATGGACCACCACATCCAGATAGTGACTGACATGCTTGCAGGCTTCCAGCTTGGCGGCGGTATTCAGGGTGTGGCCGATCACGTCGCCGTTGGCGAAGTTGGTCACCACGAAATCGTATTTGCCCAAAGCGCCCATGACCTGATCCGCCACGGCAGGCAGGCTCAGCTCCGGCTGCTGGTCAAAGTCAATGCCCTTGGGGGACGGCACGCACACGTCATCCTCGCCGGGGAAGGGCGCGTTCTCGCCGCCGTTGAAGAAAAAGGTCACATGGGCATACTTCTCGCTCTCCGCGCAGTGGAACTGATTCTTCCCCGCCTCGCTGAGGACCTGAGCCAGAGGCTTCACCACATGAGACGGCGCAAAGGCGATGGGCAGATCCTTGAACTTATCATGATACATGGTCATGATGACGAAATCCAGATCCTTCAGCTGGTTCCGCTGCACCTTGTTGAAGTCCGGATCGGTGAACAGCTCCGTCAGCTCGATCTCCCGCTCACCGCGGCGGCAGCAGAACACGGCGGCATCGCCGTCTCCGATCTTGCCCACAGGCTTGCCGTTCTCCACCAGGACCATGGGTTCCAGATGGTAGTCATCCTGCCCCGCCTGATACGCTTTTTCCACGGCCCGCGCCAGTTGTGCGCCGCCGCGCTTGGATTCAGACATAAAAAGTACCTCCTTATGAGTCGAGCGGTGCGTGAAACGGTTCTTTCCCGCGCCACTGCGCATTTTTTTATCCGACCGGGGCGAACTTATTGTCCATCCTCCGGCGGGATCAGCTTTTCCACGGCCACCTGCCCCCGCTTGGGGAAAATATCCAGCAGGTCCGGGAACCGATAGACCTTGGCATCCGGGCGGTTTTCCGCTGTCAGCTTCAGGGGCTTATCCTTCTGGTACTGCACCGTGACGGTCATACCGAAATCGACGGCCTTGGCGCCGATGATGTCCCGGTTCAGATTGTCGCCCACATAGCAGCAGTTTTCCGGTTCGGCGCCCACTTCCTCCATGGCGTAATAGTAGATCGCGGGGCCGGGCTTGCGGATATAGGTGACCGAGGACTGCTGGACCGTCTGGAAATAGGGGCGCAGGCCATCCTGATCCAGCCACTCGTCCACTTCCCGTCTGCCCACCAGATCCGAGATGATGCCCAGAGTGTAGCCCCGGCGGCACAGCTCCTTCACTGTATCTGCGCCGCCCTCTACCACCGTGCGGCGGCCCTTGGTCTGCCGGTACTGGTAGCAAAGCTCCGAGGCATTGCGCCGGATCAGCTCCGGATCGCAGTCATAGGCCAGCCAGCGCCGCCACAGCACCTCTTCCGGGGCCTCGCACATATATTTCAGCGCCCATTCCCGGTATACATCGTACCGCTTGTCGATCACATCCTCGAACCACTGGGTAGGATCTTCCGTCTTCACGCCGCACAGCTCTGCGATTTTCGCCCGGGCGGTAGCCAGATAAGCCGGGTCCTTGTCAATGACCCGGAAGGTACCGCCCAGATCCAGAAAAATATAACGGATGTCCGTATTCATGGCTTGCTTCCTCCTTTTCACCGGGCCGCTGGCCCGGAACGCATCAGGGCAGAATGTTCAGAATCTCCCGGAAATCTTCAATGACATAGTCCGGGCGGTTTTCCTCCGTAAATTCCACGGGATGCTTCTTCTCCGGAGACCGGAAAATAATGTTGCAGCCGATACCGGCCTTCTTGGCCCCGGCAATGTCGCGCTTGATGTTGTCCGCAACGGACACGCACTCCTCCGGCTTCACGCCGATCTGCTGACAGGCCAGATCATAGATCTCAGAGCAGGGCTTGCGCATGTGGCATACGGAGGAGAGGATCACCGTATCGAAATAGGAATCCAGGCCGTCCTCCTCCAGCCAGTCGGGCACCTCGTTCTCACCGATGAGGTTGGAGATGATGCCCAGCTTATAGCCCCGGTCATGCAGGCCCTTGATGACCTCCACGCCGCCGTCTACCACCACCCGGCGGCCCTTGGTCTGCCGGTACTGGAAGCTCAGCTCATGGCACACCTGACGGATCCGGGCCGGGTCATAGTCCGGCAGCAGCCATTTGCACCACAGCTCTTCATCTCCGGATTCCTTGAACTCGCCCAAAGCCCACTTGCGGTACGGCTCGTAGCGCTCCTCGATCATCTGATAGAATTCCTCATAAGGCATATCCGTGCCTGCGATCTCCGCCATTTTCCGACGGGCGTGGCGCATATAGGCCTCCTCCAGGAAAGCAATGCGCAGAGTGCCGCCCAAGTCGAAAAAGACGGCTTTATACTGTTTTTCCATAGGTCCTCCTTTAAGCCCGCTCAGGGAAGATGTCCAGCAATTCAGAAAGGCTGGTGATGACATGATCCGGGGTAAACTCCTTGCCGGTGGCCTTTTCCTTGTTCAGCGTATCCGGCTCATCGATCCGGATCATCATACCGAAGCCGGCAGCCTGAGTGCCCTCCACGTCCCGCACCGGGTTATCGCCCACATAGGCGCAGTTGGCTTCCGGCGTGCCGATGCAGCGGCAGGCCAGGTGATAGATGTCCGGGTCCGGCTTGCGCAGGCGCACCTTGGAGGAGAGGATCGTGGTCTTGAAGCACTGGGCCACGCCGTCAGCGGCCATCCAATCGGGGATCTCCGTCTCCGTCACGGTGTTGGCGATGATGCCAAGGGTATAGCCCCGGCGGTGCAGCTCCTTGATGGTGGCTACGGCGTCCGGCCGGGCCACCCGGCGGCCGTCATGGTCGCGCCACAGGCGGGTCAGCTTGGGGGCGTTGGCAAAAATCATATTCGGATCATATTCCGGCAGCATGTACTGGGTCCACAGTTCTCCCTCGGAAGCATCCAGCAGGGTGGTCTTGGACTGCTTGCGGTATGCCTTCCAGCGCTCCTCCAGCTTGGCAAACAGGGCGTCGTGGCTCTCCGTGGTGCCGATCAGTTCCATGAGACCGGCTTCCGCCCGGTCAATAAACTCCTGATCCGGCAGGACAATGCGCAGGGTGTTTCCTACATCGAAGAAAATGGTTTGGATATTGGCGGTCATGGCAGTTCCTCCTTTGAAATTCAGGGTCGCGGCCCAACTGCGGGAAAGCACGGCGATCCTCGGAGGTGTGACGCCCCCGAGAATCGCAAACGTTTGCGATTTCTGTTTTTATTTTATAGGAGTTCGCCCCTTTTTGTCAATATCCCAAATGTCAAAGCTCAGACACTTTTTTTGCTGGATTGCCCAAAATGCCTTAAAAATTTAGGTTGATATTGACAGAAGATCAAAAATCGGCTATTCTTGATTCGTCTGAAGTACCTTGGCAGTTTTTTCTGCCAATTTTCCTAAAAAGTCGGAAACGTTTGCACAAACACAACCTTCGCAAGGGAGTCAACTTTATGAAAAATGTAACATTAAAGGATGTCGCCAAAGCAGCAGGCGTCTCCTATGCTACCGTATCCCGTGCCCTTTCCGGCAGCTCCCAGATCGGCAGCGAGACCCGGGAACGGGTCCTGAAGCTGTGCGATGAGATGGGCTACACCACCAACTTTGTGGCCAGGTCCATGGTGACCAAGCGCACCAACCTCATCGGACTTGTGGTCCCCTCTGTGGACAACCAGTTCATGTCGGAGCTTGCCTACCACGCGGAAGTCAGCGCCCGTGCCCACGGTTATAATATCATGCTCTGTGATTCCGGTCCGGACCTGAAGCAGGAAAAGACCGTGTTCAAGCTGCTGCTGGGCCGGCAGGTGGACGGGATCCTCATCGTCCCTCAGAGCTCTAAATCCTACGATAACCTCAAATCCTATCTGGATCAGGTCCCCACGGTGTTCCTCAGTGAAAACCTGCGGAGCCAGCCCCAGAGCTATGTGGCCGTTGACAACAGCCGGGGCACCTATCTGGGCACCCAATACCTCTATGAGCTGGGCCACCAGGACATTCTCTATTTCGGTCAGCGTCCCGGTTCCACAACTCATCAGCTCCGAGCGGACGGATATATGAAGGCCTGTCATGAATTTGACCTCACGCCTCATTTTTTCAACAGCGAATATTCCCGCTCTTCCATTCAGGGCGGATATCAGCTGGCCAAGGAGCTGTTCCGGAAGCCTCTGGACTGCACCGCAGTCTTTGCCGCCACGGACTCCAATGCCTTGGGTATTCTGACGGCGGCGGATGAAATGGGCATTGATATTCCGGGGCATCTGAGCCTCATCGGCTTCGATAACATCAGCGCCACGGCCCTCTCCCGCATCGACCTGACCACCGTTGACCAGCCCAAGCGGGACATGGCGGTGCAGGCGGTGGATATGCTCCGGGACAAAATTGAAAACGGCACTCAGGGCTATGTCCACCAGATCCTGCTGCCGACGCTGATCCAGCGGGGCACCTGCCGGAAGCTGGATCCCTCCAAGTGATCTCACTGTAAATTCGGGACGGCCTGCCGTCCCTGGTAGAAAGGAACATCCAACCATGCAAGGTTATCTTTACGATCCTCATACCCATACTGCGGAAACCAGCAAATGCGGCCATCTGCCTGCCGCCGACGTTGTGGAGCGCTATGTGAAGCACGGCTTTTCCGGTCTGGTGGTCACAGACCATCTGCATCCGGAGTACCTCTCCCGCATCGACACGGAGCATGACTGGCAGAAGGCCATGGACCACTATCTCTCCGGCTACAAGGCCTCCAAAAAGCGGGGCGACGAGCTGGGCTTCGATGTGATTTTGGGTGCCGAGCTGCGCTTCCCCCAGAATGACAATGACTATCTGGTGTACGGCATCGACGAGGACTGGCTTCGCTCCCATCCCTATATGTGCTGCACCAGTGCCCGGGAATTCTACGAGAAATTCCACAATGAGGTCCTCATCATCCACGCCCACCCCTACCGGGACGGCAACACCACCGTGTTTGAGGACGCTGTGGACGGCACGGAGATCATCAACGGCAACCCCCGCCACGAAAATCACAGCGACCGGGGCGTGGAGCTGTGCCGCCGCCATCCCAACTATTTCCGTCTGGCCGGATCTGACACCCACCAAGACGGTGATGAGGCCCGTGCGGGCGTCATCCTGCCGGAGCGGGTCCGGGACTCCTTCCAATATAAGGCAATGATCGAGTCTGGAAACTTCCGTCTCTGGGGCCCGGATTTTCAGGACCTCATTGACATCGACGAGGAAATGCGTCAGGGCAAGTAATTGCCTCCCCATCAGAATAACGACTGACTTTGAATCCCCGGCAGGCCGCCACGCTTATGATGGCCTGCCGGGGTTCGTTGTCTTTCCCGGCGAGCTGCGGCAAATTTGTAAAGCTGTCTCCTGGAGCCAGCCACAGAAACACAATTCCCCGTTTTTTGTCGGTTATTTGCGGATTTGTGCTTGTATTTTATGGAAGAGTGTGGTAAGGTAATCCACGGTTACGGAATGCGGCGAAAAGGGGAGCGCCTTGGCGCCGCGCTCAGATTGATGACGAAACCAGATTGCGAGGGAACCCGTGTTCCGGGTTGAGAGGATCCCAGTAAGGATCGACCGCCCCTGTTTCCCCCGGTGACGCCGGGGGAGCTGTCAGCATCTGCTTGAAGTCAAATTCGGTATGTGCTGCAAGGCACATATTTTTTTGCGCTTTGAGCAGAAAATCAAATCTGGAGGTAAATCCCATGAAAAAGTTTCTTGCAAGTATTCTGACCCTGACTCTGTGTCTGGGGCTCGCCACCGGCTGCGCCGGCAAGCAGACCCCGGCGGAGAACAACACGGAAAGCGCCGGTGAGACCGGTGTGAAGGAGATCCCCTCTCTGAAGATCGCCTTCTCCCCCTACGCCGATGCGGACCAGATCACCACCGCCACAGAGCCTCTGGAGCAGCTGCTTCAGGCAAAGCTTCTGGAAAAGGGCTATGACGTGAAGGACATCGACATGACCGTGGGCACCAGCTACACCGCCGTGGGCGAGGCCCTCAGCGCCGGCAGCGCCGACATCGGCTTCATCTCCGGCGGCAACTACGTCCTCTTCTCCGACGATTGCGACGTGCTGCTCACCGCTCTGCGCTATGCCATCAACAAGGATTCCGAGAACCCTGCTGACTGGAATGACGGCACCATCGAGGAAAACACCAAGGATATGAGCACCTATTACCGCTGCATCATTCTGGCCGGTCCCAGCGAAAAGGGTCAGGAACTGCAGGCCAAGGTCAATGCCGGTGAAGAACTGACCTGGGACGATCTCAACAGCGCCACTTGGTCCGTCCTCAGCCCCACCTCCGCCTCCGGCTACATCTATCCCTGCCTGTGGCTTCAGGATCACTACGGCAAGGGCATCAGCGATCTGGAGCACGTGGTCCAGTCTGACTCTCACACCACTTCCGTGGCCCGTCTGGCCGCCGGTCAGGTGGACGTGATGGTGTCCTTCGGCCATATCCGCATCAAGAACGCCCCCAAGTGGGAGACCGAGCTGGGCGGCACCGCCCCCATGGTGGAGCAGACCGGCGTTATCGGCGTCACCGAGGGCATCTACAACGATATGATCGCTTACAGCAAGAACTCCGATACCATGGCAGATGAGGATTTCCGCAAGGCGCTGGGCGAAAGCTTCATCGAGATCGCCGACACCGACGAGGGCCGGGAGATCATCAGTGTGTTCAGCCAGGTGGGCTACACCTGGGGTCAGGACTCCGATTATGACGGCGAGCGGGCCGCGCAGGAGCTGCTGAAGTCTCTGGAAGGCTAAGTCCCCCCTTTAAAAAACACTTGCCCCGCGGCTTCTCAGGAGCCGCGGGGCTGAAAGGCTATTTATGCTGCTGGAAGTCCAACATGTCCGTAAAGAATTTCAAAACCGCACCCTCGCCCTGACTGACGCCAGCTTTTCCGTCAGTCAGGGGGATTTTGTATCTGTGATCGGTCCCTCCGGTGCGGGCAAAACCACCCTGTTCCGCATCCTCAACGGTTCTCTCCGCTGTGACGGCGGCGCCATTCTGGTAAACGGCGTTCACTTTGAGTCTGCCGACCGCAGGACCCGCCGGGCCATTCAGACCACCATTGGCACCATCTATCAGGATTTCGCACTGGTGGAAAATGCCACCTGCCGCCAGAACGTGTTGAACGCCTGTCTGCCGGACATGGCGTTCCTCCCGGCGGTCTGCGGCTTTTTCGGAAAGGAGCGCGTCGCCGAGGCGGACGCCCTGCTGGACCGGGTGGGCCTTGCCGACAAGGTCCACGAGCCGGTGAAGAACCTCTCCGGCGGGCAAAAGCAGCGGGTAGCCATCGCCCGGGCGCTGATGCGGCATCCCGCGCTGCTGCTGGCGGACGAGCCGGTAGCGTCCTTGGACCCCGTCACCGGGCGGCAGATTTTAGAATTGCTCCGGGACATTCAGCAGGATCAAAAGCTGACCGTTCTCATGAACAGCCACAATCTGGAGCTGTCACAAGAATTTTCCAGCCGTCTCATCGGCCTGAACCAAGGAACCGTGGTGCTGGACGCCCCGGCGGACACCCCGGCGGAGGACATCCTCGCCGCAGTCTACCACCGTCAGGAGGATCAGTCATGACCCGTTCCTCCGGAAAGCGCTGGCTGCGGACGCTGGCACTTTTCCTTCTTCTGCTGGCTGCGGCACGGTTCACCAACTGCTCCCCCACCTTGTTCTGGGCGCGGCGGAGCCATCTGACGGACCTGATCTCCGCCATGCTCCCGCCGGATTGGGGGTATGCCCCCCGAATCCTGGCCCCGCTGCTGGCTACGGTGCAGATGTCCGTCACCGGCACGGCGCTGGGATCGTTTCTGGCGCTGCTGCTGGCCCCCCTGTGCGCGGAAAATCTCCATGCCCCTAAGCCGCTCCGGTGGACGCTGCGGCTGCTGGTGCAGGTGCTCCGCTCCTTCCCTACGCTGATTTTAGCGCTGCTGGCTACGTTCTTGTTTGGCTTGGGCACCTTCTCCGGTACCGTGGCCATTACGGTCTACACCTTTGCCATTTTGACCCGGCTGACCTATGAGGATATCGAATCGGCGGAGCTGGCCCCCTACCACGCCCTGTGCGCCATGGGCGCGGTGCCTGCCAAAGTCTACTGGCGGGCCGTTGTGCCGGGGATCGCCCCATCCTATTTCTCCAATGTTCTGTACCTGTTGGAGACCAACGTGCGCCACAGTTCCATTCTGGGCTATGTAGGGGCCGGAGGCATCGGTCTGCTGCTGAACGAAAAAATTTCATGGCTGGAATACGGCAAGGTGGGCATGATCCTGTTTTTCCTGTTCCTCACCGTCTGCGTCATCGAGGGGATCAGCGGCCTGCTGTCCCAGATCATCCGGGAGGAACGGAGCCTGTCTCCCCTTGGGAAGCGGCTCCTCACCGGCACTGCCGTTCTGCTGGCTTTGGTCTGTACGCTGTCTCTCCAGCCCCCGGACTTCTCCCATATCAGCCCCCGGGCGGTGCAGGCCATGATTTCCGGCCTGTTCCACCCCGACTGGGCTTTCTTCTTTGAGACGGATACCAGCGGCTTGGGGTACCTGCTGCTGGAGACCGTGTGCATCGCTCTGGTGGGCACCTGCGCCGGGACAGTTATCGCAGTGCCCCTGTCCTTCCTCTCTACCCCCTGCCTGATGCCAAAGCTCCCGGCGCTGCTGTTCCGGGTGGTCATCATGGCGATCCGCTCTGTCCCTTTCCTGATCTACGGCCTGATCTTTATTCGGGTGGCCGGTCCCGGCCCCTTTACCGGCGTGCTTACCCTGGGCGTTTGCAGCGTGGGCCTTTTGAGCAAACGGTTCACGGAGGCCATTGAGTCGCTGGACTTCCGGGCCTATCACGCCTTGGAATCCATGGGCGTCCCTCTCCTGCTCCGCATCCGGTACGCCGTGCTCCCCCAGCTGCTCCCGGCGTTGGCCTCGGCGGTGCTGTACCGCTTCGACGTGAACATCCGGGAAGCGTCGGTTCTGGGACTGGTGGGCGCGGGCGGCATCGGCGCGCCTTTGATCTTCGCCATGAACCACTACAAATGGAGCGAGGCCGGGGCCATCGCCCTTGGACTGATTCTGCTGGTCTGGTGCATTGACCGCCTCTCCGCCTCCCTCCGCCGGTAATATAAAAGAGCTGACTGCAATGCAGTCAGCTCTTTTTTTCACGCAACTGAACACCGTTTGGACTTTTCTCAGCCCGCGTCGGCGGCGATGGCCTGATCGATGAGGGATTGCAGCGTCTCCGCCTGATTCTTCTCGGTGATGGCACCTACGATGGGCTCGCCCACGATGTTGCCGTTCCGATCCACTACATAGGTGGTGGGGAAGGCGAAGATGTTGGCGGTAAAGGCTCCCGCCGCGCTGCTGGAATCGAAATACACGTTCTGATAGGTGGCGCCCTTCTTGGCCAACACGTCCTTCGCGTCGGCGATGGCCGTCTCGTCGCCGTCCAGCGTAAAGGCGTTGACGCCGATGAGGGCGCCGCCCTTTTCCGCCAGTTCCTTGTTCAGTGCGTCCAGATCGCCAAGCTCACCCACGCAGGGGCTGCAGGTGGTAAACCAGAAATTCACCACGGTGACGGCGTTGGCGGAGAACAGCTCGTCGCTCTTGACCTCGTTGCCGTCCAGATCCTTGCCCTCAAAGGAGGGGAACTTCTGCACATCGCCGTTGGCGTCGGTCTCCTCATTCAGAATTTCGGGATGCTGCTTTTCCAGCTCGGTCAGCTTATTCTCGATCTCGCTGATCTCCTGCGCGGACTTCTTCAGCAGCGCGTATTCCTCATCGCTGAACTGGTCCTTGGCGGATTCGATGGTATCCAGCAGGAAATCGCCGTAATTCTTGCCGTCCTCCTGCATGGTCATGCCCTTGTCCGCCGCCAGAAAGACCTTTTCCCAAAGCTCCGTGTTCTCCGACAGGATCTCGTTCTCCCGATCCATCAGGGACTTGTGGGTGGCGGCGGCCTCCTCCGTCTGGGCCGTGTCGCCGCTGTTTTCGGTCTTGCTGTCACCCTTCGCGCCGCAGGCGGCCAGAGAGAGCACCATCAGCGCCGTCAGCAGCAGCGCGGTCAATTTCTTCATCTTCATGTTGATTCCTCCGTGTTTTCTTCAATGTTGATATTTTGTTTTCCGTCTCCAAAGCCATAGCGGAAGCTCACGGCCCCGGTGGGACAAGCGCTGACGCACATCCCGCAGCGGATACACTCGGTATGATTGGGCGTTTTCGTCACATCCACGTCCATCTTGCAGGCTCTGGCGCATTTCCCGCAGGAAATGCACTTATTTTCGTCCACCTTCATCTCGAAATCTTAGAACTTGATGAACCGGGCGTAG
>OGDS01002470.1_pt1 | contig 10875 bp, 9 predicted proteins | sample 1570351 | NCBI WGS metagenome assembly OGDS01 (sample SAMEA2581974, study PRJEB24529) | metagenome | biome: Human gut stool | place: China | collected 2011
CGGTTGCGTCTGTACCGCCTCAGGGTGGACGTAAGCACCCACAGCAGGAGCTTATACCTATCGACACAACCAATATATTATTTATCTGCGGCGGTGCTTTTGATGGCCTTGAAAAGATTATAGATGCCAGAATGGGTCAGTCATCAATCGGTTTTGGCGCTGAGCTTATCGAGAAGAATGAGAAGAATGTAGGAGAACTGTTAAAGCAGGTACTTCCTCAGGATCTTGTCAAGTTTGGTCTTATACCTGAATTTGTCGGACGAGTTCCGATAACGGTATCACTTGAACTGCTCGATGAGGATGCTCTTGTAAGAATACTTACTGAGCCTAAGAATGCGCTTATAAAGCAATATCGCAAGCTCTTCCATTATGATGAAGTGGAGCTTAAGGTGACAGATGATGCTGTTGCGGCTATTGCCAAGAAGAGCTTTGAGCGAAAGACAGGAGCGAGAGGTCTTCGTGCAATAATGGAGAATATCATGATGGATGTAATGTATGAGATTCCGTCTGACGATTCTATTGCATGCTGTACCATAACTAAGGACACAGTTGAAAAGGGAACTCCTCCGCAGATTGAATACAGAACGGATAGGATTCCTTCAGGACATGAAAAAAGAAATACAAACGGGGAAACTGCATGAATGAAGTGATTACGGGTTTACCTGTTGTTGCACTCAGAGGAATGACCATATTACCATATATGGTCATTCATTTTGATATTAACAGGAAAAATCTTATAGAGACAGTTGAATATGCCATGCTCCATGGCCAGAAGATTTTTATAACAGGCAATTTAGAGGACAACAAGGATGACAAAGCAGAGGAAAAACTGCGAAGGATCGGCACTGTATGTGAGATAAAGCAGATAATGAAGCTGCAGGGAAATGTGCTGCGTATTCTTGTCCGCGGACTTAACAGAGGAAACAGTCTGGCATACAATATGGATGACAGAATAATGCTCGCAAATGTTGATATATCTGATGATATGGAAGAACACGCTGATGAGCTTATACTGACTGCACATGCAAGAGATATAAAGGAGCTTGTCAGACTATATGCGGCAGCCAATCCTAAGTTAAATAAGGAAGCTATAGGAAGGATTATGGCAGCAGACAGTCTGGAAGAGGTTCTTTACAGAACGCTTGCTGAGCTTCCGCTTGAGAATGGCAGAAAGCTGGAAATTTATGAGTGCGGCAGTATGCCAGAGCGCTGCGTACAGACCAAGCTTGCGATAAAGAGAGAGATAGATATAGCGAGAATCCGCAAGGATTTCATGGATGAGGTACGCACCGAGATTGACAAGCATCAGAAGGAATATGTGTTGAGAGAGCAGATGCGTGTTATCCGTGAAGAGCTTGGAGAGGACGGCGAGAGTGAGATTGATGATTTTTTAGACAGAACTAAGAAACTCAATGCATCGGATGAGATTAAGAAAAAGCTCAATAAAGAAATTGCAAGATATCGCAACATGATGGCAAGCTCCGCTGAGGCAAATGTCATAAGAAGCTATATAGAAACATTGCTTGAGATGCCTTGGGACAATATGTCTGAGGACAACAACGATATAAAAAATGCTGCAAGGGTTCTTAATAAGGAGCATTACGGACTAGACAAAGTCAAGGACAGAGTGCTTGAATTTCTCGCTGTAAGGCAGAAAAACGGCGGAAAAGATTCACCTGTAGTGTGTCTTGTCGGTCCTCCGGGTACAGGAAAGACTTCGATAGCGGAGTCGATAGCGAGAGCGCTCGGAAAGAAATATGTAAGAGTATGCCTTGGCGGTGTCAGGGACGAGGCAGAGATCAGAGGACACAGAAGAACCTATGTCGGAGCTTTGCCGGGAAGAATAATAGAAGGAATCAAGGACGCAGGCGTGAAGAATCCGTTGATGTTATTTGATGAGATAGATAAGACGGGTAAGGACAGCAGAGGAGATACGGCATCGGCGCTGCTTGAAGTGCTCGACTCGGCACAGAATTCTCATTTTGTTGACCATTATATGGAAGTACCTGTTGATTTATCACAGGTATTGTTCATCGCTACGGCAAATGATTCATCTATGATACCAAAGCCTCTCTATGACAGAATGGAAATTATAGAGCTTAACAGCTATACAGAGAATGAAAAACTTCATATAGCAGCTGAACATCTTCTTGCAAAGCAGCTTGAGAAGAGTGGACTTACAAAAAAAGAGCTAAATATCAATAAGGCGGCGTTAGCTGCGATTATACATGGCTACACAAGAGAGGCGGGAGTGAGAAATCTTGAAAGAAAGATAGCACAGGTGTGCCGTGTGACAGCCAAAAAGCTGCTTGCAGGAGAACTTCCGGATAGTGTTATGGTGAAAGTGACAGCCGGGAATCTTGAAGATTTCCTTGGCAGGCCAAGATTTAAGGATGACAAAGCTGAAGCTTATGCACAGATCGGTACAGTGACCGGTCTTGCGTGGACAAGTGTTGGCGGAGATACACTGACGATAGAAGCAGGAACAATGCCGGGAAAGGGAGAGATGATTCTCACGGGAAATCTCGGTGATGTAATGAAGGAGTCGGCAAGGATAGCACTCAGCTATGTGCGTTCTGTGGCTTCAGAATACGATGTACCCGAAGATTTCTTTGCAAAAAATGATATACATATACATATTCCGGAGGGAGCGGTTCCAAAGGATGGCCCATCGGCCGGAATAACAATGTCGGTGGCAATACTCTCGGCAGTCAGCAAAATACCTGTAAGAGCCAAGATTGCCATGACAGGGGAAGTGACACTTCGCGGAAGAGTACTTCCGATAGGAGGTCTTAAGGAAAAGCTTCTTGCAGCTAAGCAGTATGGAATTGATAAAGTGCTTGTGCCGGATGCTAACAGAGCGGATGTTGAGGAGCTTGATGCCGAGATAACTGATGGCATGGAGCTTGTATATGTGAAAAATATGAAACAGGTGGCAGATGAGGCTCTTTTGTGGAAGGAAGCACTCTGATGAAAAAACTGTGTGAAAGGAGGACTAATATGGTAGTAAAGACATTGAGTCTTGAAACGGTATGCGGTATCACAAGCAAGCTTCCGGAAAATAATTGTCCGGAGGTTGCATTTGCCGGAAAGTCAAATGTCGGTAAATCATCGCTTATAAATGCGCTTGTAAACAGAAAGAGCTTTGCAAGAACATCATCGGAACCGGGAAAGACACAGACAATCAATTTTTATAATGTCAACAATGAAGTTTACCTTGTGGATTTACCCGGCTACGGCTATGCCCGTACTTCAATGGAAACCAGAGAAAAATGGGGAAAGATGATAGAGAAATATCTTCATACTTCTAAGATGTTAAAGCATGTATTCTTACTTGTTGATATAAGACATGAGCCATCGGCGAACGATGTCAATATGTATGACTGGATAAAATATCAGGGATTTACGCCTGTCGTGATTGCGACGAAGGCAGATAAGCTGAAGAGAAGCCAGGTGCCTAAGCAGATTAAGCTTGTACGTGAGACACTTGGAATGGAGAAGGAAGAAATTCTTGTTCCATTCTCTGCCGAGACGAAGCAGGGCAGAGATGAAATCTGGAATATTATAGAAGGTGAGTCATAATATATTCATATATATCAGGACTTGCATCCTTCCATTTGCCGCACATTGAGTCAGCTTGCTGCTCATCCGGCACGGTGATTGTCAAATCAATGATAGGATGACCGTTTTCTTTAACCTGGCAGTGAACAGCATAGTCTCCGTTGGATGCTTTATAGTATTCGGAGATATTGTTCACTGCTTCTTTTAATTCATATTTATTATCGCTTAGATATAAGTTGATATCCGATACAATCGATGAAGAAATCTTATATTTGAAAAAATTAATCGTCTCACGTCCGGAATCGGTGATTGTATAGTGAGTGCTGCTGTGGTAGCTCTCTTCTGTTATAAATCCATCAGAAATAAGCGTGTTGAGAACTTCTTGCAGGGTGAAATATGAAGTGTAACCCTTTTCAAGCACAAATTCCGAAATCTGTGCATTTGTCATAGGCGAGTTCACGCGGTCTAACATATATAAGATTATTAATTTGTATAGGGTTGATGCGTCAGTTGCCATATTTCTTACCCTGCCATGTGTTCTGCATGACAAATTCCTTCATTATAGTATTAAGTACTTTTTTCTTATCTCAGCTCCATGCCGGGGCAAGTAAAATCCGCTTTGGACCGTCGCCTGTAATGCGATGTATTACCATTTGGGGTGGTAATTGCTCAATAATAGATACCACAAGTGATGCATACTCGTCAAGACTCATTATAGAAAATTTGTTACAATTTTCAGAAATTTCTGTTTTATACAGTGCTGCAAGGTCTGTTCCTTCAAGAATATGCAGTAATTGGAGCTTGATTCCGTCAATGCCGAGACTGCCAAGATAGCGGCAGGTTGCGAGCATGTCATCCTTGCTCTCGCCGGGAAGACCTAATATAACGTGGACTATAACAGGTATGCCGGCAGCTTTAAGTCTTTTTACTGCATCCTCAAAGACAGGGAGTGGATATCCTCTTCTGATAAAGAGAGCAGAGCGCTCATGGATAGTCTGCAGACCAAGCTCCACAAAGATCGGTTTTTGCATGTTAAGCGATGCTAACAGTGCTGTTTTCTCAGGCTCAAGACAGTCAGGTCTTGTCCCAACTGATAAGCCTAAGATATCAGGATGCATTAAAACCTGCGAAAAGAGCTGTTTAAGATAGGAGACATCGGCATAAGTATTCGTGTATGCCTGAAAGTAAGCAATGTAACCTGCAAAATCTTTGACCTTAATCTTGTTGGCAATTCGTGCTTCTGCCTGCGCAAGCTGCGTAGGTATATCGGGAATGTAACGCTTAAGCTCATCGGAATATATCATTGCTGTAGAGGCAAAATCGCCCGAACCGCCGGCACTGCAGAAAATACATCCGCGGCTGTCAATGGTGCCATCACGGTTCGGGCAGGTCATGCCACCGTTTAAGGAAAGCTTATAAACCTTGCCGCCAAAGCGTTCTCTGTAATATTGATTCAGAGAATAAAAAGGCTTGTTGGGTGTGTGCATCTTAGTGAATATGATCCTTTACTGCTTTGCTTACAACTTCTGCAACGCGAGGGTCGAAAGCTTCAGGAAGAATGTTGTTCTCATTGATATCCTCGTCAGCTACAAGACCTGCTATTGCATGTGCGGCTGCGAGCTTCATCTCCTCTGTAATCTGTGTGGCACGTCCTTCAAGCGCTCCCTTAAATATGCCGGGGAATGCTACAACATTGTTGACCTGATTAGGGAAGTCACTTCTGCCTGTGCCGACAACACGCGCACCGGCAGCTTTTGCTGTGTCAGGCATGATTTCAGGTACAGGGTTAGCCATTGCAAAGAGGATGGAATCCTTGTTCATCGAAGAAACCATCTCGGCGGTTACTATGTTAGGAGCAGATACACCTACAAAGATATCTGCACCCTTAAGTGCATCAGCTAAAAGACCATGACGATGTGAGAGGTTCGTCACTTTCACCATCTCCTTCTGCATCCAGTTAAGACCCTCGGAGTCCTCGGACAGAATACCGGACTTATCGCACATGATAACATTCTTGAAGCCATAAGTGAGAAGGAGCTTAGTGATGGCTACACCTGCGGAGCCGGCACCGTTTACAACAACCTGACAGCTCTCTTTGTCTTTGCCGGTTACTTTAAGTGCATTGATTATTCCTGCGAGAACAACGATGGCAGTTCCATGCTGGTCATCATGAAAAACAGGTATATCAAGAAGCTTTTTGAGACGCTCCTCTATCTCGAAGCATCTTGGAGCTGATATATCTTCAAGGTTAATTCCGCCGAAAGCAGGTGCAATATTGACAACAGTTTTGATGATTTCTTCGGTATCCTGTGTGTCAAGGCATATCGGAACAGCGTTAACACCTCCGAATTCCTTGAACAGAACGGCTTTTCCTTCCATGACAGGCATTGCTGCATATGCGCCTATGTTTCCAAGTCCGAGAACGGCACTTCCATCGGATACAACAGCTACAGTGTTGGATTTGATGGTGTATTTGTAAGCAGCATCCTTGTCCCTAGCTATAACCTTACATGGCTCTGCAACGCCAGGTGTGTATGCAAGAGCTAAATCTTCGCGGGTGGCAATCTTACATTTTGGTGTTGTTTCGAGCTTGCCTTTCCATTCTTCATGAAGCTTTAATGCTTTTTCGCTGTTTGTCATATTAATCCTCCATGTCACTGCTTTTGCAGTGACTCAAAATAGTAATGTGTGAAATATTTTCACATTAGAATCTCCATTATCTTCTGAGCCGGTTGTGGGTCGGCTCAAAACAGTTACGGATATATTAACATATATTTGTAATTTTTTAAATAATAATATAAAGAAAAACGTCTAAAACATCAAAAAAATCTTTACATTGTCAAAATGCTAGTATAGAATATACCTATCTTATACAGATTTTTGGATATAGTATTGTTTCTAAATACATCAATGCATCCCCCAACATCATTTTATGACAGTCAAATATAGCAGTAAGAGTAAAAGGAGATTAATATGAGAAAAAAATTGGAATCTTTGCAGCTTTCAGCGTTGAAAGATATTGCAAAAGAGAAGCAGGTCAAGCATTACAGTACGATGAAGAAGGCGGAGCTCATTGACATTTTAGCTAAACTTTCCGAGCTTGAAGAACAGGATGAGAATGTACCTGAGAAGGAAATAGAGCCGCCAAAAGCTGCACGCACACCTAAGGCATCGGAGGAAAGAACTGTATATAAGAGACGTGAAGTACCGGATAGGAGAGAAGAGAGCAGTGAGCGCACTGTGCGCGCGCAGCAGGTCAAAAAAGAAGACCCGTACAGACAGGACTATGATCCGGATATGATTGACAAGAGCGGTGAAGTCAATGGAATCCTCGAAGTCATGCAGGATGGGTATGGATTTATAAGATGTGAGAATTTCCTTCCGGGAGATAATGATATATATGTAGCACCTGTCCAGATAAAACGCTTCGGACTTAAGACAGGCGATATTATATATGGCTGCAAAAGAATAAAGAATCAGGGTGAGAAATTCAGTGCTCTTTTATTTATTAAGTCGGTGAACGGTTTTTCTGTGGCAGAGGTTGCAAGAAGAAAAGCATTTGAGAAGCTTACACCGATATTCCCTAATGAGAGAATACATCTTGAACTTCCTGACAGCAGTGTGTCTATGAGGGTTGTCGACCTTATAAGCCCTATCGGAAAAGGCCAGAGAGGAATGATTGTCGCACAGCCTAAGGCCGGTAAGACAACATTATTAAAGCAGATAGCTAATTCGATTTTGAAGAACCATAAAGAAATGCACCTTATGATTCTTCTGATTGATGAAAGACCTGAGGAGGTTACAGATATCAGGGAATCGCTTGAAGGTGATAACGTGGAGGTCATATATTCGACTTTTGATGAGCTTCCGGACAGACATAAGAGAGTATCTGAGATGACAATAGAGAGAGCTAAGAGGCTTGTAGAGCAGAAGCAGGATGTAGTCATACTTCTTGACAGCATAACGAGGCTTGCCAGAGCTTACAATATAGTATGTACTCCGAGTGGGAGGACACTGTCCGGTGGACTTGACCCGGCAGCACTGCATATGCCTAAGAGATTTTTCGGAGCAGCAAGAAATATAAGAGAAGGCGGAAGCCTTACAATTCTTGCCACTGCGCTCATTGATACCGGCAGCAAGATGGATGACGTTGTATATGAAGAATTCAAGGGTACGGGCAATATGGAGCTTGTGCTTGACAGAAAGCTTTCCGAGAGAAGGATATTCCCTGCCATTGATATTGTCAAATCGGGGACAAGGAGAGAGGACCTTCTTCTTACGGAAGAGGAGCTTGATGCCATGAACTATGTGCGCAAGGCTCTCAATGGTTCACGCCCTGAGGATGCGACAGAATCGGTTATAGATCTCTTTGCAAAGACAAAGAATAATCAGGAGTTTATTTCACAGGTTAAAAAGGTGAGATTATTCTAAAAAAAATCTTGCATTCCTGTGTCAAGTGTGATATGCTGATAAAGCTGTTTATTGGTGAGAAATCGGTAAATCCGAATTTTCGATACAAGAATATAACGAAGAGGTGAACAAAATGAGAGAAGGAATCCATCCAAATTACTACCAGGCCAAGGTTGTTTGCAACTGCGGTAATGAATTTGTAACTGGGTCAACGAAGGAGTCAATCCACGTTGAAATCTGTTCCAAGTGCCATTCATTCTATACAGGCCAGCAGAAGGCAGCTGCAGCCCGCGGACGTATTGATAAGTTCAATAAGAAGTACGGTGTGCAGAACAACTAGTAATTCAGGAAGACAGGGTTGTGGATTGGTAGAGCTTTACCGGTTCACGACCTTTTTTACTTTTATAATAAAGAGGGTATAAATGTGAAATCATCAGGTATTGGTGGTCAGGCTGTCATAGAAGGCGTTATGATGAGAAATAAAGACAAGTACGCTGTGGCAGTGAGAAAGCCTGACAATAACATAGAAGTTTCGGTAAAGAATTGCACGAATCCTGCCGGAAAATACAGATTTCTTAAGCTTCCTATAATAAGAGGAATATTCAGCTTCATTGATTCGCTTGTTGTCGGAATGTCAACATTAAGCTACTCTGCGAGCTTTTATGAAGATGATGAGCCTGATGCCAAGGAGAATAAGAAGCCTAAGAAGGTAAAGTCCAAGGAGCAGGAGGAGAAAGAAGAGAAGGTTATGATGACATTCACAATCATTTTGTCGATTGTGATGGCAGTTGCAATTTTTATGATTGCACCTTATTATGTATCAAGACTCTTTGCTGCGTTTATAAAGAATGACACGGCGGTGATACTCATTGAAGGTATGGTTAGACTAGTCTTTTTTATTGTATACGTGAAGCTAATATCGCTTATGAAGGATATAAAGAGAGTCTATATGTACCATGGTGCGGAGCATAAATGTATTAATTGCATAGAGCATGGACTGGACCTGACGGTTGAGAATGTTCTTAAGAGCTCTAAGGAGCATAAAAGATGCGGGACAAGTTTCCTGCTTATAGTTATGTGTATAAGTATAGTCTTTTTCATGTTTATAAGAGTTGATTCACCTGTCTTAAGATTAGTGCTCAGAGTGCTTTTAGTGCCTGTTATAGCAGGTGTTTCATATGAGGTATTAAGGCTTGCAGGCAATTCGGATTCAAAGCTCATGGATATAGTGAGCAGACCGGGATTATGGCTGCAGCATCTTACGACAAGTGAGCCGAATGCAGATATGGTGGAGGTTGCAATAGCGTCTGTCGAGGCGGTGTTCGACTGGAAAACATATGTGGATAATCTCAGGAAGGAAGAGGCATAGCTGTGGAATATACCAACAGAGAGCTTTTAAAGCAAGGCAGTGAAAGACTTAAGGCAGCAGGCATTGCTGAGGCGGATAATGATGCATGGCTGTTGTTTTCGGCAGCTACAGGAATGAGCCGCACTGATTATTTTATGCGCAGCACTGATGCAGTGCCGGCTGATGCGGTGGCTCTATATTTAAGAAAGCTTAAACGCCGTGAAGCACATGAACCGGTACAGTATATCGAAGGCACAGCACCGTTTATGGGCTATGAATTTGTGGTAAATGAAAATGTTTTGATACCGCGCATGGATACTGAGATACTTGTGTCAGAGGCTTTAAAGCAGGCTAAAATTATGTACGCTGACAGACTGCATGGAACCGACTTTAATATACTTGACATGTGTACCGGTTCAGGCTGCATTGCACAGAGTATATATCTTATACTTAAAAAGGATGGCTGTGAAACCATTGTTACAGCTGTTGATATATCTGATAGGGCACTTGAGGTTGCAAAACTGAATGCTGACAGGCTTGGCGCAGATATAAGCTTTATTCAGAGTGACCTTTTTGAAAAGGTATCAGGAAGCTTTTCCATGATTTTATCAAATCCTCCATATATAAGAACGGATGTGATTGCTGATTTAGAGCCGGAAGTGAAGGAACATGAGCCGGTTCTTGCACTTGATGGGACTGAGGATGGTCTGTATTTTTACAGCAGGATTACACAGCAGGCGTGGGATTACCTTGAGAAAGGCGGAGTGCTCATGTATGAAATCGGGTATGACCAGGCGATGGAGGTAAGCGATATGCTGGCTGTCAAGGGTTATACGGATATAAGAGTAATAAAAGATTTTGCAGGATTAGACAGAGTAGTGACGGCAGTTAAGCCGTAGTGTCGTATGCGCACAGATGTCAAAAAGTTAATTATAGATTATGAAAGATGTATAGTAGAAGGAAGGAATAGTATATGGAAAACAATATGTTTCATAAGTTAGACGATTTATTGATGAGATATGAGGACCTCACAGCGGAGCTTAACAATCCTTCAGTTGTTGAGAATCAGACACGTTTTAGAAAGCTTATGAAGGAGCAGAGCGACCTTACTCCGCTTGTCGATGCATACAAGGAGTACAAGGGCTGCCAGCAGACGGTTGCAGACAGCCTTGAGATGCTTGACACAGAGAGTGACGAAGAGCTTCGTGAGATGGCGAAGGAGGAGCTAAGCGATGCTAAGGCGAGAATAGAGGAGCTTGAACACACGATGAAGATTCTTCTTCTGCCTAAGGATCCTAACGATGACAAGAATGTTATCGTGGAGATACGTGCCGGTGCAGGCGGTGATGAGGCTGCACTTTTTGCGGCAGAAATTTATCGTATGTATGTGCATTATGCAGACAGCCGCAGATGGAAGACAGAGATGATCTCTCTGAATGAGAATGGAATCGGCGGATTTAAAGAGTGTGTATTCATGATCACAGGACAGGGAGCATATTCCCGTATGAAATACGAAAGTGGTGTCCACCGTGTCCAGCGTGTGCCGGAGACAGAAA
>OGDS01002472.1_pt1 | contig 10852 bp, 9 predicted proteins | sample 1570351 | NCBI WGS metagenome assembly OGDS01 (sample SAMEA2581974, study PRJEB24529) | metagenome | biome: Human gut stool | place: China | collected 2011
CCTACACGACGCTCTTCCGATCTACCTAACATATATTTCTGAGATATTATTAGTCATTGGTATTTTAATTGGTGCAGGAATCTCACTAGATATAAAATCTTCTTTGTGCTTTGCGCAAATTTTTACAAAATCACATTCGCTACATTTTTGGGAACTTGGGCGCATTGGAAATTCCCCTTCTAATATTCTGTTTACTGCCCATTCTACATTGGAAACGGCAGTTTGTATAGAAATATCATCGATAGGAATCTCTACTCTATTTGGTAATTCGTTTTCATTTTCAGCTTTCAATAAATGTACTGCTCCTGTTTTAGCATTTTCATTTAAAACTACATCGGCTGCATGAGCATATAGTTGTACCTGTAAAGCCATATTTATCCAGAAAAATGGGATGTTTTGATTTTTAGGATAATCCATTGATTTAAAATCAACTACTTTTGCGTCCAAAATATTACCATTCGTATCTTCTTTTAATAATAAATCAATTGCACCAGTAATTAACGCTTTCCCTGCTTTAATTTCAAATCTTTGTTCTAAAGAGCGACTTTGTATAAAATCATTAGGATAATCATTAGCGTAATTACCCACTAATTTTTTAGAAGCTGATTTTGCTCTTTCATACGGACCCTCACCATCAGAGTTTCGAGATGGAAAGACATGTTTAAGATGGAAAACATCACTCGCTATTTCTTGTGCTTCTTCTCTTGTAGGAGCACTTTCTGGATACAGTTGATGTAGCCTGTTTATGGCTGTATGAGTTGTTAAACCATAACCAAATAATTCGGGAACTGCAGGACTAAAGCCGTAAATTTTTCTAAATCGATATTTCATTGGACACTCTAAATAGTCTTTTATTTCAGTAAAACTGGTGGGCATTGATTCCTCATCAATTCTTGCCTTTGGCTCTATTCTTTCTACGTTTTCTGGAAGTATCGTTTCATCGGTGGTAATTCCAGAATGGTTTAAATTCGTAAGACGTAGTTTGTATGGGCTTGGACGTTTTGCTCTTGCTAAACCTTCATGAATAGCTGATCCTGTTACATATAGAAAACGTTCAGAACGAGTAAGTGCAGTATAAAAGAGCCGAGCCTCACCTGCATTATTACTTTGGTATAATCCTCTAGATAAGGCATCTTGAATTAAATTTGTTGGTAACCAACCGTTATACTTTCTATTGCTTCCTGGAAATCTTTGCTGTACAACATCTACAAGAAAAACGACTGGATATTCAAGACCTTTCATCTTATGTACTGTAGAAATTGTGACAGCATCAGGTCTGCTCATTAATTCTACTAGAGAAGTATCATATCCAGTTTCTGCAACATTTTGTAGAAAATTAAGGATTGTTTGGTAGCGATAGCTACTGTCTATGCTGACAAAAACTTTTTCAATATCCAATATTATGCCACTAAATACTCCTAAGTCTCTCATAACCTGTTCTTTGTTAGTGAATTGAGTCGTGGAAACATTGAATGCTTCTAGAAAATCATGTACTAACATTTGTGGATAAACTTTTCTTCTTGCTCCTCCTTGTGGTCTGTGTATTTGGTTATTCCAATCAGATAAAATAATTAAGAAACGGCTTAAGTTTGCATTGGGAAACACTGATAATATATTATTTTGGAAAAAAGTTGTAGCCTCAGTTCTTGAAATGCCAGGAAATCTTAATAGCTCCATTGCATCGCGTAATGTTCGTGCATACAATCTTTCAAAAACAGATCCCTCTGATTCAATTAAATATGGTATACCTGCATTCTGTAAAGCATTTGTAAAATCTCTATGATATTGGGATCTTCCTTGTACAGATCTCATCAATATGGCTATATCTGAGTATGTTAAACCTCTTTCCTCACCATTCCCTTCTACATATTTAATACCTATTAAATCGTTTATTCTAGTGGTTATCCAGTTTGCTTCTTCAATTCTAGTATTAAACCAAAAATTACCAAATTGCTGAATATTTCCATTGCTATGAGCTTGTGGACTCTTATTGATTCGTGCTGTACTCAGTTCAAGTTGGATAAATCTATCGGAAGCGGATACTATAGTTTCTGTACTTCTAAAATTAGTAGATAGAGTATGAACTGAGCAATTACGATGTCGTTGATCAAATTCTACAATATTCCTCACATCTGCGCCTCTCCACCCATATATAGCTTGATCATCATCTCCTACAACAAAGACAGATTCCATTCGTTTGTAAAGCCCATTTATTAATCTTTCCTGAGAAATATTAACGTCTTGATACTCGTCAACCATTAAATGTTTTGTCTCAGATAAAGCGCTGTTAATTTCATTATTATCGCTTTCTAACGCTTCTACCGTCTTTCTAATCATTAAAGAAAAATCTATATATTGGTCAGATTCTAAACGTAAAGATATGCTTTTTAAACAGTGTCCTAAAAGGAAATCTTCCCTTTCAATCTCATCAAAATCCAACATTTCATCATTAGCTATTTTCCATGCGTTAGCTATTTCTGATATCGTAGCAAACATTTTTGCTCCTCTTGCATCTTGTAAAGATTTTAAGTCTAATTCCTGAAATCTTGATAATAAGAATAATTTTAATCGATTTTCATCTAAAACTTCATATTGTCTATATTTAGCGTTCATTTCCCCTAATAAATGTTGACAGTACGAGTGAATTGTTCCAATATACATCGCTCCTACCATTGCTACAGAAAAACCACATTTTTCCAAAGCGTCGGCTACCCTTCGCTTGATGGATTCAGCTGCTTTTTCTGTAAAAGTAAATGCAATAATACTTTCCGGTGCTACACCTTCGTAAATTAATCGAGATATTCTGAAAGCCAATGTTCTTGATTTACCGGAACCGGCGCAAGCAAGGCATAATACTTCAGGATGATTATCTATAACTGTATTATATTGATCTTCTGTTAATTCATTATGTAATATTTCTTCTATATTCATATTGCTTGTATGTTGTTAAGATGTTCTATAATATGACGCTTTAGGTTTAAAGCTTGAATTTTACTAAAATCAGGAGGCAAAGCATTACCTATCATTAAAGCCAGTTTAGTCCTTGGTATGTTTGCTGGGAATATATAATTTGGAGGAAAAGTTTGTAACAGTGAAGCTTCTCTCGCAGAAATACATCTATTCTGTTCTGGGTGTAAGAATCGTCCTTTAGAAGGGTTCAGACATCCACCAGTAATAGTTGTTGAACAGTCATCCCATCTTAATCGACCATATACATCATTAAATCCTATATTTTCTTTTTGATGGCATTTCAACTGTTGCGACTCTCCTAAATCTTTTCGACTACCTCCGTTATGTGGTATTTGACTGATGAAATATTTTATTTGGGATGTATGAGTAGGAAAGATTTTATGTAATGGATCATCTGAATTTTCAGGAAGAGGTAACTTTCCTATTGTTTGGCGTACTGTTTTTTTCTTATTGGTGGGATGAGCAATTTGGATTGGTGCTAAACGTGAACCAACTAAAACCAAACGTTTACGACTTTGAGGAACACCGTATTCTTTTACATTGACAATTCTCCAATCTGTAAAATATCCTATACTTTCAAAGGTTTGCAATGCTACTTCAAAAGATTTATCTAATGCTAAACCTGGTACATTTTCCATCATAAATGTATATGGCTTCAAATCTACAACAAATCTAACATACTCGTTTATTAGAGTATTTCTGTCATCTTTAACAGGGGTAGGCTTGTTTAGTCTTCTGATAGAACTAAAACCTTGACATGGTGGACATCCGGCAAGGAGGTGAATCGTTTTGCCTTTGAACTGTTTTTTTACTTTTTCTGTACTTACATTGCGAATGTTATCTGTAATCACTTTAGTTCTTTTGTGATTCAATTTGTAAACAGAAGAAGCTAATTCATCTATTTCAAAAGCCATTTTTGTTTGAAATCCAGCTTTTCGCAGACCTTGAGTTAAGCCTCCTACACCGCTAAATAGATCTATAGAGTATAATTTCATCTGTTATATGAGTTTTATTTGCAAATATAGTTATCATTTCTCTTATTTGGGCTATAGTTGCTTTTGTTTTAATTGTTTCATATTGAATTTTTTATCTTTCTCTTCTAGTAGTATATGCATTATAGTTTCAACGCATGCATTTATATCTTTTCTCATAGATTTACTCCAAAAGCGTATTACCTTCCAACCAGCATTTTCTAATACTTGGTTAACTATAATATCTCTTGTTATGTTTCGTTCAATTTTAGGCCACCAAAATTCTCTGTTAGATTTGATTTTGTATTTTTCTGTTTCCCAATCTTTGCCATGAAAAAATTCACTATCAATAAAAATTGCTATTTTATATCTCTTGAATGTTAAATCAGGTTTCCCAAAAACGGAATTGTCATTTTTTCTGTAACGTAATCCTATGTGCCAAAGTTTTTTGGCTAATAAGACTTCGTCTTTAGTGCCTTTGTTCTTGATGGCTTGCATGTTTTTACTTCGTTGCTCTTTTGTTAACTTATCCATTCTGTTATAATAAACGGTGTTTTTACAAAAATAATATCAAAAAATGAATTTGTAAAATTAGAGCGAGTTATTTTGATAATTGAATGAGTTATATTACCTTTGTATAGTAATGTTGAGATGAACGGACACCATGAAGACAATGTGAGACTGAATCAGACAAACATCAGTTACTAAAACATTACTAAGAGTAATATAGGCATTATTATAACCTTGTAAATAAGGAACTTGTGGAGAAAAGGTTCGTAATCCTCTCTCTCCGCAGAACTCCAAAGACAAAAAGGACTCAAAGTATGACAAATCCCGTAAAATCAAGGTTTTACGGGATTTTTTATTTCTCTTCTCGGACATCTATCAGTAATTTGGGTTATATAATCAGTAATCTGGATACCTATGTAATAATAATACCCGCTACTTTTGTATCGCTATAACAATTGGATTTATATGTTTCAACTAAATAATATATCGTATGAAAAGATTGGTATTGTTTATGATGGCAGTTATGCTGTTGTCTATTATTGTTAACGCACAGAAAAAAGGTGGTAAGACACTGGTAGCTTATTTCTCGGCAACGGGAACAACGGCAAGGGCTGCCAAGTTGGTGGCAGAAACTGTCGATGGGACTCTCTACGAAATACAGCCTGCGAAAAAGTACACGGCTGCTGATTTGGACTGGCACGACAAAGCTTCGCGCAGCAGTGTGGAGATGTCGGATTCCAAATCACGTCCTGCATTGTATTCTAAATTGGGAAGTCTCGCGGAGTATGATACCATTTATATAGGTTTTCCTATTTGGTGGAATTTGGCTCCAAGAATCATCAATACATTTATAGAAAGCGGTGATTTTGCAGGTAAAACGGTTATTCCATTCGCCACTTCGGGAAGCAGCAGTATTTCTAATGCAGAAAAGGAATTGCAGACGAATTACCCCGGCATAAACTGGGGAAAAGGCAGGCTGCTGAATGGAGCGAGCCGGGAAACTGTCAAGCAATGGATTAAGAAATGAATTTCCAACCGAAACTTAAAGAAGTAGAGATGAAGAACATGGTAAAAAACATATGTGCGGCGATGGTTATTAGCCTTTGTGCTGCAGGACATTTGTTTGCAACAGAAAATAATCCTAATAATGATAATAAATTTATGGAAGAGAATTTGAATCTGATTCAGGAGTGGGACAAGACATTTCCACAGAGTGATAAAGTAAACCATAAGAAGATAACTTTCCACAACCGTTACGGCATTACACTTGCTGCCGATTTGTATGTACCCAAGAATGTGACGGGTAAATTGCCTGCCATTGCCATCAGTGGTCCGTTTGGTGCCGTGAAGGAACAAGCTTCGGGCTTGTATGCGCAGACATTGGCAGAACGTGGATTTCTGACGATTGCTTTCGATCCATCCTATACGGGAGAAAGTAGCGGCCAGCCCCGTTATGTGGCTTCGTCGGACATCAATACGGAAGATTTCAGTGCAGCGGTCGATTATCTTTCCACCCGTGATGATGTAGATGCAGAGCGTATCGGCATTCTCGGTATTTGTGGATGGGGAGGCATGGCGCTTAATGCAGCGGCTATCGATACTCGCATCAAGGCTACAGTTACGGCAACCATGTACGACATGAGCCGGGTCAATGCTAACGGTTATTTCGATTCTATGAATGCCGATGCACGGCATGAATTGCGGCGCCAGCTTAATGCTCAGCGTACGGAGGATTATAGAAACGGTACATTTGCTCTTGGAGGAGGTGTAGTAGACCCGTTGCCTGCCGATGCTCCACAATTTGTGAAGGACTACCATGCCTATTATAAAACACCGCGCGGCTATCATAAGCGGTCACTCAACTCGAATCACGGATGGAACAAGACTTCACCGCTTTCGTTCATCAATATGCCTATCCTTTCATATAGTGATGAAATCCGTAGTGCAGTGTTGATGCTGCACGGTGAGAAGGCCCATTCACGTTATTTCAGTGAAGATGCTTTTAAAAAGTTGCAGGGTGATAATAAGGAACTGCTGATTATTCCCGGTGCAAACCATGTAGACTTGTATGACAATATAGAGGTAATTCCATTCGGCAAAATAGAGAGATTCTTCAATGAACATCTTCGATGACCGCCTTTAATGTGTTAGGAACCGGACGTACTTTTCTTTAGCCTGGTTCAGCAACTCCTCTTTCAGGCAGATGTCTTTCCGGAAAAGCGAATGCTCCGGGAAGATTTCTTTTTTCTTGGACGCCTTGTTCCAATTTCCTACTACATGCCCCTTATAGAGAAGTACCGGAAAGAACAATCCGTTGTTGGTGAAAGCTTTGGAATAGTCCTCTTTGGGTAGGACGTCCGTCCGGTCCTTGTATCCTATCAGGTATTCGTCGTAGGAGGGAAGAAGGTGCAGGTTGCCGGTCGCCTTTCCAGATGTCCGGCAGGAGTCATAGATGTACCATGTCTGGCTGTTCCATTGTTCGGACATCAGTTCCGGTTCTATCAGAGAAATAGATTGCCTTGCTTCCGTTAAAGGCAAACCGGACCACCAGGAGAAGTCTTGCAGGGTAGCGGGGGCATGGCTGCGGAAATAGGCTGTAGCCAGACGGGCCAGCGCTTCTTCTTTCGTCAGTTCGGGGGTAGGTGGAACTCTTTCGTCCAGAAGGGCATAGGTGTGTTGTCGTCCACGGCATTCTCCGCTACACACAATACCTTCGACTTCGGCACGCGACATAAAGCGGGTCATGTGGTAGTTGTCTGCAAGCAGTCCCGAACGTTCAAAATGTTCCGCAATCTCTTGTTTCGTCAGGCTTCGCTTCCCGCTGAGGATATTCCCGAGTACGGTATGGCTTCTGTCATATTGCTGTTCCGTGATTTCCAGACCATGTCCTTTTGCATAAGAATCATTGGCGGATTTGATGCGTTGTGCAGAGAGTTTCAGCATCCAACGAATGTCTTCTGCTGCTACCAGGTGCCATGTGGGACGCATTATGTGGGTTCTCAGTATTTCCCCTTGATGCAGGGCTTTTTCCACGGCTTGAATTCCCGGTGACTTCAGCCGCATACCTACGGCCCATTTCACCATTGTATAGTCTTGTGCCTGCATGGCGCCCATCCAGGAGACCAGCTCTTTCGGGTGGCCGAAGAGTGGAGTGGACAGTTGCTGGTTCTGTAAGCGTATTTCAGGGATTCTCATGTCGGTATGGTATTCGTTTGTATCAATAGGAATCGCAAAGATAAGAAAAGCAGGTCATCGCAGGGTATATTGTGTCCGCAATTATATTCTTTTGTTTCTTTTAACAGCTACTAATATAGCTATCTTTTATTTTTGCAACGCACAAATTGGGAAAATATTCATAATTAAATAACCATAAGAACTTTTTTATGACTATGAGAACAAATTGTATTTTATTGTTAGTTATTTTGTTGGGAGCCTTTCCCTTAAGTGTACATGCCGATGAATCTGGAAGCATAATTCTGTACACTCCTTACACAAAAATTTCCGTGACGCCCGGAGCGTCCATTGATTACAGCATTGATTTGATTAACAACACGGACGGGGTTACAAATGCAAATCTCTCGGTCAGCGGATTGCCGGGCAGTTGGAAGCATGAAATCAAGTCAGGCGGCTGGACCCTCAGCCAGCTTTCTGTACTGCCCCAGGAAAAGAAAACGTTCAATTTGAAAGTGGAAGTTCCTCTAAAAGTAAATAAAGGAAGTTATCATTTCACAGTATTTGCCGGAGAAACCAAACTGCCGCTGGAGGTGGTCGTGGCCCAGAAAGGAACTTACCAGACCGAGTTCACTACCGACCAGCCCAATATGCAGGGCAATTCCAAGTCCACCTTTACCTTCAATGCCACTTTGAAAAACCAGACGGCCGACCAGCAGCTGTATGCGCTGATGGCCAATGCCCCCAGAGGCTGGAGTGTCGTGTTCAAGCCCAACTATAAGCAGGCCACTTCTGCCCAGGTGGAAGCGAACAGCAGCCAGAATGTGAGTATAGAGATTGTCCCTCCCGCCAATGTGGAAGCCGGCAATTACAAGATTCCGGTACGTGCGGCTACCGGTACGACTTCTGCCGACTTGGAGCTGGAAGTTGTTGTCACGGGTTCCTACGAGATGGAATTGTCCACGCCCAGAGGATTGTTGAGTACCGAAATCACAGCGGGAGATGTGAAGCGTATCGAGTTGGTGGTCCGGAATACCGGCTCTTCATTGTTGAAAGATATCCAGCTTTCTGCCAATAAGCCCGTGGACTGGGAAGTGTCTTTTGAGCCTTCGAAGATTGATATGCTGAAGGCGGGGGAAACGGCCAATGTCGTAGCTACCATGAAAGCATCCAAAAAGGCATTGCCCGGAGATTATGTGGCTACCATGACGGCCAAAACTCCTGAAGTGAATACAGACGCCCAATTCCGCATTGCCGTGAAAACCCCGATGATATGGGGATGGGTGGGCGTTTTGATAATAATCGTTGCCATAGGTGCCGTATGCTATCTGTTCCGTAAATATGGAAGGAGGTGAGCATGGACGAGCGAGTGATTGCATTGACAGACTTGACCAAGCAGTATGGGCGCTTCACTGCCGTAGACCGCATTTGCTTGACTATCCGTAAAGGGGAGATTTTCGGATTATTGGGGCCAAACGGCGCCGGCAAGTCAACTACCATCCTGATGATGCTGGGACTGACGGAACCCACTTCCGGCTCTGTGGAGATTTGCGGTATCGACTCTACCAGGCATCCTATCGAGGTAAAGCGGAAAATAGGCTATCTGCCCGAAGATGTGGGGTTTTATGATGACATGACCGGTCCGGAAAACCTTATATATACTGCGCGTCTCAATGGCATTTCGGATGCCGAAGCGAAAGTCAAGGCGCTGGAGCTGATGGAGCATGTGGGGCTTGCCGGACAGATGAAAAAGAAGACCGGGAAATATTCGCGCGGTATGCGCCAGCGATTGGGGCTGGCAGACGTGCTTATCAAAAATCCGGAAATTATAATCCTGGATGAACCTACTTCGGGAATAGACCCTGCCGGTGTTCAGGAGTTCATCGAGCTCATTAGGCAGTTGAGCCGGAAGGAGGGACTGACCGTCTTGTTCTCTTCCCACCACCTGGACCAGGTGCAGAAAGTTTGCGACCGCGTGGGACTGTTCAACAGTGGGAAGCTGGTCACCTTGATTGATATGTCTGATTTGAAGGACAAGCATCAGGAATTATCTGATATTTATAACCATTATATGGAGGAAGGAGGAGAAAGGCATGAATAAAGTCAATTATCCTTTTTGGGTAGTCGTCAACAAGGAAATATCCGACCATGTGAAAAGTTGGCGGTTCATTATCTTGATGGGAATCATTTTGCTTACGTGCATGGGCTCACTCTATACCTCGCTTACCAACATAGGTGCCGCCATCAAGCCCAATGACCCGGACGGTTCGTTCCTTTTCTTGAAGTTATTCACAGCCTCGGATGGCACATTGCCTTCTTTTGTGCAGTTTATCAACTTTCTGGGGCCATTGTTGGGGATTGCGCTGGGATTCGATGCTATAAATTCGGAACAGAACAAGGGGACGTTGAGCCGTATGCTGTCACAGCCTGTTCATCGTGATTGCATTATCAATGCCAAGTTCGTGGCTGCATTGATTGTGATAGGTATCATGCTGTTTGTACTGGGATTCCTCGTAATGGGCTGCGGGTTGATAGCGATAGGCATTCCTCCCACAGCAGAAGAATTTTGGAGGATTGTATTCTTTCTCATAATCAGTGTGTTCTATGTGGCATTCTGGCTGAATCTGGCCATTCTGTTTTCGCTTTGCTTCCGTCAGGCGGCCACCTCGGCATTGGCTTCGGTGGCGGTATGGTTGTTTTTCAGCGTGTTCTATACGATGATTGTCAATCTGGTTGCCAAGGCATTGAGCCCTTCGCAGCTGGCATCTCCTTATCAGATAGTCAGTTACCAGAAATTTATTCTCGGTCTGATGCGTCTGGCACCTAGCGAACTGTTCAATGAGGCGACCACAACGCTGCTGATGCCTTCCGTCAGAAGTTTGGGGCCGCTTACTATGGAGCAGGTTCAGGGGGCCATTCCCAGTCCGCTGCCATTGGGACAGAGTCTTTTGGTGGTGTGGCCGCAGCTCACCGGACTGATTGCAGCTACTGTTATCTGTTTTGCCCTTTCGTATGTCATATTCATGAGACGGGAAGTCAGATCACGGTAATGATAAGTATGTTTTATTGAGTGTTGAAAGTCCGTTCCGGCATTGGTTGCTTGAACGGACTTTTAATATTATTTGCCCGAACATTTGGTAATTCCAAAAACTTCCCTTACTTTTGCGCCCCGAACAAGGAGAGGTGCTCGAGTGGTTGAAGAGGCACGCCTGGAAAGCGTGTATACCCCT
>OGDS01002483.1_pt1 | contig 10809 bp, 9 predicted proteins | sample 1570351 | NCBI WGS metagenome assembly OGDS01 (sample SAMEA2581974, study PRJEB24529) | metagenome | biome: Human gut stool | place: China | collected 2011
CCCTGATCGCCGACGAAGCCGCCATTGGCATGGTGAACAGCAAGACCACCGCTGTGCGCGTGATCCCCGCCATCGGCCGCAAGGCCGGCGAGGTGCTGGACTTCGGCGGCCTGCTGGGCTACGGCCCCATCATGCCGGTCAACAGTCACGACCCCTCGGTGTTCATCAACCGCGGCGGCCGCCTGCCGGCTCCCATGCAGTCGCTGAAGAACTAAGGAAAACCCGTATAAAACAGCTTCAATAGGCCCATCCTCTGGATATCATTTCCAGAAGAAGGGTCTGTTTTTTATGGGTAAGATGCTTTCCCGGCGGCAGATGCAGCACCTGTGCATCTGCCTTGCGCTCGGACTTTTGCTGTGCAGCCTGTGGCAGGCGGCGGCCTGGAGCCGCACCCAGCTGCACACCGGCGATGCGGTATGTGCCGATACCCTGCGGCTGCACATCCGCGCTGCCAGCGATGCCGTGGCCGACCAGAGCGCCAAGCTCCGGGTGCGGGACGCCGTGCTGGCCTGTATGGACGCTGCCTGTCCCGCCGGGAACCAGACCGACGCCCGCAGCTGGGCGGCCCGGAACCTGTTCACTTTGCAGCTCGCCGCCCGGCACGCGCTGGCCCGGTGCGGGGTGAATGCCCCGGTGCAGGTGCAGCTGGTCAACATGTACTTCCCGGCCCGGCAGTATACGGGCGGCTGCCTGCCCGCCGGGCGGTACGATGCGGTGCGCATCACCATCGGCTCCGGCAGCGGGCAGAACTGGTGGTGCGTGCTGTACCCCGGGCTGTGCCGTGCCGCCTGCGGCGGCTATGCCCTGCCGGAAGAAAACGATCTGGTGTGCGGGGACTACATCCTGCGCCTGCGCTTCGTGGACTGGTGGAACCGGCACACTGCTTCCCGCACCACCCGGGTGCTGGCCGGGTGACGCTGCCCTCCCCTGCCGCATAGCATGGAGGGAAAGGAGCGTGTGATCATTATGGCGATCCCTGCTTATTATTCCCTGCTCCATCGGGGCTCCTCCGGCCCGGATGTGGCCCTGGTGCAGACCTGGCTCAACGGTGTCCGTGATGCCTGCACCTGGCATGACCCCCTGAAGGCGGACGGAAGGTTCGGTCTTTCCACCGAGAACGCCGTAAAGGAGTTCCAGCTGAAAAACAAAATGAACGTGGACGGCAAGGTGGGTGCCAACACCTGGAACGTGCTCTACACCCGCTACACCGCAAAGCACGGCCTGAACGTGCCCTACCCCGGCATCGTGCTGCGCAGCGGCGCATCCGGCGGGACGGTGCGGCTGGTGCAGCAGAAGCTCAACTCTCTGGGTGAGCGTCTGAACGCAGACGGCCGGTACGGAGCCGCCACCGCAGCCGCCGTGCAGCGCTTCCAGCGCCGCAACGGCCTTGCCGCCGACGGCAGCGTCGGTCAGGCTACCTGGGAAAAGCTGTTCTGACCGATAAGAGAACGATTGGAAATGCCCTCCGCTTTGCTCTGGGCAAATTCAGAGGAAAAAATAGTTTTTATTCTGGGCTTCCGGAAAATCTGCGGATTTTCCGGAAGCCCTTTTTCACGGGGAGAGGCCGTGACTGAGAGGGTTGCGGCCAGTGCCCGCCCTGCTATATAATAAGAGCAACAGTTTTTTGAAAGGCGGTGTTCGCTTTTGCGTTTTGCGCATCTTTCCGACCTGCATCTGGGCAAGCGGGTGTGCGAGTTTTCCATGCTGGAGGACCAGAAATACATCCTGGAGCAGATTCTTGCCCTGCTGGATGCCCACCCTGTGGACGGCGTGCTGCTGGCAGGCGACCTGTACGACAAGCCCGTTCCCCCGGCCGAGGCTGTGCGCCTGCTGGACTGGTTCCTCACCCAGCTGGCAGCCCGGGGCCTGCCGGTGTTTGCCATCAGCGGCAACCACGATTCCGCCGACCGTGTGGCCTTTGGTTCAGCCCTACTGGAAACCAGCCGGGTATACGTCAGCCCGGTGTTCTCCGGTGCGCCGCAGCCCATCTGCCTTGCGGACGAGCATGGCCCGGTGGATGTGTACTTACTGCCCTTTCTGAAGCCCGCTTCCGTGCGGCATGTCTGGCCGGACGAGCCCATCGAGAGCTACAACGACGCCCTTGCCTGCGTGCTGCGGCACTGTCCGGTGGACCCGGCTCGGCGCAGCGTGCTGGTAGCCCACCAGTTCGTGGCCGGTGCCGCCGCCTGCGAGAGTGAAGAGCCTTCCGTGGGCGGGCTGGACTGCGTGGACGCGGCCCTGTTCGATGCCTTTGACTATGTGGCCCTGGGCCACCTGCACAGCCCCCAGAAGGTGGGCCGCGACACCCTGCGTTACTGCGGCACCCCGCTGAAGTATTCCTTCTCGGAAGCGCACCAGCATAAAAGCATCACCTTTGTGGACCTGGGCGAAAAAGGCTGCGTGGACATTTCCACCGCGCCCCTGACCCCGCTGCACGACCTGCGGGAGGTCCGGGGCAGCTATCTGGAACTGACCGACCGCCGCACCTACGAGGGCACCGCCACCGACGATTATCTGCACATCACCCTGACCGATGAGCAGGACGTGCCGGACGCACTGGCCAAGCTGCGGCTGATCTACCCCAACCTGATGCGGCTGGACTACGACAACCGCCGCACCCGCGAAGATCAGCAGATCACCGCCCCAGAGCGGGTGGAGAACCTCACACCCTTGCAGCATCTTGCTGCCTTTTACGAACTGCAGAACAACCAGCCCCTGACCGATGAGCAGGCCGCGTTCTGCCAGCAGCTCATTGAGGACATCTGGAAGGAGGGGGAGGACGCATGAGACCGCTCCGCCTGACCCTGTCGGCTTTTGGCCCCTATGCCGCCGAGACCACTCTGGAACTGGAAAAGCTGGGCAAAGGCGGCCTGTACCTTGTCACCGGCGATACCGGTGCCGGCAAGACCACCCTGTTCGACGCCATCACCTACGCGCTCTACGACCACTCCAGCGGCGGTGTGCGCGAGGGGGCCATGCTGCGCAGCCAATATGCCGACCCCAAAACGCCCACCTTTGTGGAGCTGGAATTTGAGGTGAAGGATGCCCGCTACACAGTGCGCCGCAATCCGGAATACCCCCGCCCCAAGGCGCGGGGCGAGGGCTTTACCACCGAAAAAGCAGATGCCACCCTCACCTATGCCGACGGCCGCCCGCCGGTGACCAAGGCACGGGATGTGAACGCCGCCGTGCTGGACATTCTGGGGCTGGACTACAACCAGTTCTGCCAGATCGCCATGATCGCGCAGGGGCAGTTCACCAAGCTGCTGAATGCCTCCACCGAGGAGCGCAGCCGCATTTTCCGCAAGCTGTTCCGCACCCAGCGGTACGCCAAATTGCAGGACCGTCTGCAGGAAGAAGCTTCCCGCCTGAACCAGCAGCGTCTGGCCCAGAACACCCAGCTGGACAGCCTGCTGGCCGGGCTGCAGGTCGCACCCGACGACCCGGACGCCGACGCGCTGGACGCCCTCTGTGCCCAGACCGAGCCTGCCACCGCGCTGACCTTATTGGAGGAGCTGCTGCAGCGCCAGCAGGCCGCACAGGAGGCCGCCGCCGCATCCCTTGCCGACACCGAAGCCCGGCTGGATGCCATACAGCAGCAGCTGGGAGCCGCCCGGCAGGCCGCGCAATTGGCCCGGCAGCTGGCCGAACAACAGGCCGCGCTGGACGCCGCCCGGCCCGCACTGGATGCCGCCAAAGCCGAGAGCGCCCGCCACGCCGATGACGCCGCCCGGCTGGATGCCCTGACCGGACAGGTGACCCAGGCCCGCACCGCCCTGACCGCCTACGACGAGCTGGACGCGCTGTGCCGGGAGCAGAAGCAGGCACAGGATGCCGCGCAGCTGGCCGGTGCACTGGCCGCGAAGCGCCGCACCCAGCTGGAAGCGCTGGACGCCAGCCTTGCTGCGGCCGACACCGCCCTTGCCGTGCTGGTGGATGCCCCCACCCGGCAGCTGGCTTTGCAGAATCAGGCTGCGCAGCTGGAAGCCCGCAGCACCGCGCTGGACGCCCTTGCCCAGCGGCTGGCCGACAGCCAGAAACAGGCCCGGCAGGCCCGCCGGGCACAGGACGCCTACCGCGCCGCCGCTGCCCGGCAGGATGAAGCCCGCGCCCGGCGGGATGCACTGGACCGGGCCTTTCTGGACGCGCAGGCTGGTCTGCTGGCACAGGAGCTGACCGAGGGTGCCCCCTGCCCGGTGTGCGGCAGCACCCATCACCCGGCCCGGGCCGTCCTGCCCCGCACCGCACCCACGCAGGTACAGGTGGAGCAGGCCCGGCAGGCCGCCGAGGAAGCCGACCGTGCCGCGCAAACGGCCAGCGCCGCCGCCCAGAGCGCCCTTGCCGCTGCAGACGAAGCCCGCCGCAGCCTGCGCCGGGACGCCGAGGCCCTGCTGCCGGAACGCTTTGCCGCACCGGAAGGCAAACCTCCGGTGCAGCTGACCTTCGCCCTGATGAATACCGTCCTGTCCGAGGAAACTGCCGCCCTGCAGGCCGCCCGCACCGACTGCACGGCCAGCCTGCGGCAGGCCGGAGCCGACTGTCAGCGCAAGGCGCAGCTGGAAGCCGACCGGCAGGCCCACACCCGCCAGCGCCCGGCGCTGGAACAGCAGGTGCAGGAGGCTGACCGCACCGCTGCCGCTCAGTCTGCCCGCGTGCAGGCACTGGAACAGCAGGTGCTTGCCAAACAAAAAGCCCTGCCCTACCCCCAGCGGGCGCAGGCGCAGGCCGCGCTGGACCTGCTGGAAGCCGACCGCACCGCCCTGCGCGCCGGGATGGAACAGGCCGAAGCTGCCCTGCGCACGGCACAGCAGAACTACGCGGCCGCCAAAGCCGCTGTGGATGCCCTGCGCAGCCAGCAGGCAGCGGCCCAGAGTTCCGCCCCTGCTCAGCCGCCGGAAACCTTACGGGAAGCGGCTGCTGAACTGACTGCCGCACGGGATGCCGCCCGCGGGCAGGAAAAGCAGCTGGCCGCCCGCCTGCTGCCCAACCGCCGCATCATGGAACAGTACCGCACCGCCGCCGCGCAGCACGCCGCATTGGAGCAGCGCGCCCAGTGGGTGGGAGCGCTGGCCGCCACCGCCGGCGGCACTCTGACCAGCAAACAGAAGATCAAACTGGAAGCCTACATCCAGATGGACTACCTCGACCGCATCCTGCGCCACGCCAACCTCCGCCTGATGCAGATGACCGATGCCCAGTACGAGCTGGAGCGCATCGGGGCCGAGAACCAGCGCAGCCAGTCCGGCCTGGACCTTGGCGTCATCGACCACTACAACGGAACCCGCCGCAGTGTCAAGACCCTGTCCGGTGGTGAGAGCTTCAAGGCCTCGCTGGCGCTGGCACTGGGCCTTTCGGATGAAGTGCAGAGCGCCGCCGGCGGCATCCGGCTGGACACCCTGTTCCTGGACGAGGGCTTCGGCAGCCTGGACGAGGAATCGCTGGAACAGGCCATCCGGGTGCTGGCCGGTCTGACCGAGGGCGACCGGCTGGTGGGCATCATCTCCCATGTGGGGGCTCTGAAGGACCGCATCGACCGGCAGGTGGTGGTGCACAAAAACCGCACCGGCGGCTCCACCGTGGAGCTGGTGGTGTAAAACGCCCCGCCGCCGGGCATCCTAACGGCAGGAGGTGACCGCTTTTATGAATTCCCTCACGCCGTTCATCCATCATGCCCTTCCGGACCGGCCCGGGCCTTCTTCCGCGCCGGAAGCCAACTGCAGCCGGTGCAGCCCGCCGCTGGGCAAACAGCCGGACCCGACCCAGCCGCCCGGAGACCCCTCGGCACCCGGCACCCAGCTGCCCCCGCCGGAAGTGCCCGGCAATCCTCCGCACCCGGAACCGGGCAGCGCTCCGCAGGCCGGTGTGCCCATGACCGACGGCACCCCCGCCGCCTGCCGCCAGAAAAACGCGCAGGAATTTCTGGCCGGGAAGGTGCCCGGTGTGATGGCGCAGTATGCCCCGGAGCTGTTCAGCACCCGGCAGCACACGCACTCGGCCCACCCCGCCCCGGATGAGGACACCGACGCGGTGCAGCAGCTTGTGGAGGGGCGCGAAAACGCCCCTTACGGCTGAGCCGCACAAAAAATTTTCCGTTAATTTTTGCTTTACCTGTTGAAATCTTGCCGCGCTTCCCTTATTATGGTAGCAAACAAAGATAAAGGCAGGTTTTGCATTATGGCAGAGATCAAATACGAAGTCGTCGAGCGCATCGCGGTGCTCTCGCAGCGTCCCCGCGGCTGGGAGCGTCAGCTCAACCTGATCAGCTGGAACGACGGCGAGCCCAAGTACGACATCCGCGACTGGTCCCCGGACGGCACCCGCATGGGCAAGGGCATCTCCCTGAGCCACGACGAGCTGGCTATCCTCAAGGGCATCCTGGAAGATATGGAGCTGTGAGCATGACCGACCGCGAGGAGTTTTTGCAGATCTTCCGGCAGCATGTCACCCGCCCCGGCAGCGAAAAGCTGCTGGACTGGCTGGACCACAAGACCGATTTCTTTTCGGCTCCGGCGTCCACCCGGTTCCACGGTGCCTGCACCGGCGGGCTGTGCATGCACAGCCTGAACGTCTACCACGCCCTGCACGACACCTTTTTTACCGAGGGCGAGAGCGAGGAGAGCTTTGCCATCTGCGCACTGCTGCACGATCTGTGCAAGGCCAACTACTACAAGGCCGGCACCCGCAACGTGAAGAACGAGACCACCGGTCAGTGGGAAAAGGTGCCCAGCTACAGCGTGGAGGACCTGTTTCCCTACGGCCACGGTGAAAAAAGCGTGTTCCTCATTGAGCGCTTCATGAAGCTCAAGGTGGAAGAGGCCGTGGCCATCCGCTGGCACATGGGCGGCTTTGACGATGCGGCCCGGGGCGGCTGCTTTGCCATCTCGGAAGCCTACGACAAGTACCCCCTTGCCGTCAAACTGCACATCGCGGATCTGGAAGCCACCTATCTTATGGAGCACCGCACCAGCGCCGTGCACTGAGCATATTTTATCCCGATACCAAAAAAGACCCGGATACCGGCAGCACCTTTTTGTGCCTGCCCCGTGTCCGGGTCCTGTTTTTTATTCCTTGTTGCGGGCCTTGTTCTGGTACATCCGGTCATCTGCCTGCCGGATGGCCTCCCGCAGCGGGTGCACGCCGCACACACCGCCCACGCTGATGGACAGGCGGATCTCCGGGTGGCTCTCCACCCGGGCCTGCCGCACCGCTTCCTGGATGCGGTCCATCACCAGCGGCAGCCCCTCCGGCCGCAGTTGCGGCATCAGCAGCAGGAATTCGTCGCCGCCGTAGCGCACCAGAATGTCGCTCTCCCGCAGGCAGGCCTGCACCGCCGCAGAGACGCTCTCCAGCGCCTTGTCGCCCACCAGATGGCCGTAGCTGTCGTTCACGGCCTTGAAGCGGTCCACGTCAATGACCACCACACCGTTGATCTGCTCACTGTCGGCCAGGAACTTTTCAAAGTACCGGCGGGAGTAGGCCCCGGTGAGCGGATCCATGAAGGCACTGTTGTCAAAGTCCTCGCTGCGGTCCAGCAGCATGCGGCGGCCGCCCATGTCCAGCCAGCGTCCGTTGGACAGCTTGGAAACCATTTCCAGCACGCAGCCGCGGCCGTTGACCTCCACATAGCGCGACAGCACAAAATAGGCGTCCTCGCCATTGAATTCGATCTTGTTCAGGGTCTTTTTGCTGGTGAACACCTTGGCCGAGATGCAGTTCTCGCACCGGCCGGCCTTGTTCCACACCACATGGCAGTGACCGGCCTGCTCTTCCAGCGTGCCGTCCGGGTGCAGGGTGAGCACCTTGGCGCGCTCCGGGTCCACCAGACGCACCAGGTCAAACACGCCCTGCAGCTGCTGCAGGACAGCCGCCATCGAGCCTCCGGAGCTGTGCAGCAGCACATCCGGCTGCGCCTTTGCATCCTCGGTCTGCTCCGGCAGCAGCTGGCCCACCACGCTCACACAGCGGCGCTGCCCGCCGCGGCTCCACTGGGTGCGCAGCACCAGCCGGTGCGGCTGGTATCCGCCGCCGGTCTGCACCTCCACGGGGAAGCTGGCCTGCGGGATCTCCGGGGTTGCCTTTTCCAGCGCTTCCAACAGGTGGCGGCGGTCCTTCAGGGAAAGGAAGTTCAGCCCCTCGCCATGGTCAAAGTCCAGCACCTGGGTGCGCTCGGCGGCGCTGGCGTAGTGGTTGGTCACCGTCACCCGGCCACTGAGCAGGTCGTAGTCGAACTGGATGCCGCCGCACTGGTCCGCATAGAACTGGGTGCGCTCGCGTTCCAGGTTGAGCAGCCGCTGGCTGCGGTCCTCCCGCGGGAGGGCTTCCCGGTGCAGGATTTCCTCCGACAAGCGGTGGGTGTCCTGGTGGAAGCTGCGGTCCCACTCGTTGCGCTGCAGCTCCTGCCGCAGCAGCTCCGACGACTCATTCAGGCATTCCAGCAGCAGCGGGTTGAAGGCCCCGCACTCGCCGTTCAGGATCATGCGCAGGGCCGTGTCGTGGTCGTAGGCCGGTTTATAGCAGCGGTCGCTGGTCAGGGCGTCGTACACATCTGCCAGTGCCACCACCTGTGCTGCGATGGGGATCGCATCGCCCTTCAGCTTGTCCGGGTAGCCGCCGCCGTCCCAGCGCTCATGGTGCCAGCGGCAGATGGCATAGGCCACCTGCAGCAGGGGCTCGTTTCCCCCGCCGATGGTGTTGCTCAGGTCCCGCAGGATGCGGGCACCCTTCACCGTGTGGGTCTTGATCATCGCGTATTCTTCGGCGGTCAGGCGGCCGGGCTTGTTGAGGATCTCGGTGGGGATCACGATCTTGCCCAGGTCGTGCAGGGCCGATGCCGTGCTGATGAGCGAAATGTCGCTCTCGTCCAGCTGGTAGCGGTCGGTCTTGTTCACCAGCTGGTGCAGCAGCAGGTCGGTCAGGGTGCGAATGTGCAGCACATGCAGGCCGCTCTCGCTGTTGCGGAACTCCACCACATGGCTCAGGATGCTGATCATCAGCACGCTGTTGTGCTCTTTTTCGTACACCTGATCGGTCACCAGCCGGGTCAGGCGCTTCTGCTTGGCATACAGCATGAGCACGTTCTGCACTTGGCGCAGCACCATGACCCGCTCAAAGGGGCGGCGCATGTAGTCGGCCACACCCAGGTCGTAGGCACGCTCGATGTTGGCCGTGTCCTTTGCCGCCGAGATCATGATCACCGGGATCTCGTCCAGCCAGGAATAGCAGCGCATGACCTTCAGCACGTCAAAGCCGTCCATCTGCGGCATCATGATGTCCAGCAGCACCAGTGCGATGTCCGTATGCGCGCGCAAAAGCTCCACCGCCCGGACACCGTTCTCCGCTTCCAGATACTCATACCCGTCGCCCAGGATCTCCATCAGCAGCGCGCGGTTGATCTCAGAATCGTCTGCGATCAGGATCTTCTGTTTCACATTCATGTGCCTTGCTCCTCGCCATCCCCATCTGGCAATGTGCTGCCTTGCCGCAGCAAAAATCCCCTGTTCACACAAAAAGCTGCTGCACCAGCCCATGCCGGCGCAGCAGCTTGTCGAATCATTCTTGCATCATTTCATCAAACCGGCGCAGCAGCTCCACCGAAAGCTTTTCCAGCTCCGTTTCCGGCTGCCACACGGGTTCCGGCTGCGCCGCAGGCTGTGCGGCCGATCTTGCACAGCAGGCCACAGCCTCTTCGGGCGGTTCCGGCGTCGGGGCCTGCACCGGCACTTCCGGACAGGCAGGCCTCTGGGCAGCCTGCTGCTCTGCCTTTTCGGCACGGGCCACGGCCATCTGCAGCTCCTCCCGGGCCTGCTCACAGGCTGCTTCGAGGTCGGCATTTTCCCGCCGCAGAGCGATCATCTGGCGCTCGCAGGCAAACAGCCGGGTCTGGTAGCGGCGGATCTCGGCGTGGGCCGCTTCCAGCTTGCGGGTCAGCTGCTGCAGCTTGTCGCTGCCCTCTGCCCGCACCGATGCTGCGGCCTGCGCCGCCGCCTGCTGGGCAAAGCGCTGCCGCAGCGCTTTGTTCTCCTGCCTGAGTTGCGCCATGGTCTCCTCCATTCCCTGCTGCGTCTGCCGGGCAAGGCGGAGTTCTGCCGCATACGCTGCGCGGATGTGCGCAATACAATTTTCAACATCCAGTTTCCGGTACCCGAACCATCCGGTCCGCAGCGGAACGTCCTGTTTCAGCATTGCATTGCCTCCCTCCGCTTGCGCGCAAGAGACCCGCCCTCCTCACGGGCGCTGTGCCACGATGCGTTTTTATTATTTGCCAGCCTTACTTCCGCTTGTTCAGGATGGCCAGCAGCTCGTCGTAGTAACGGTTGTCGCTGCTTTCCTCTTCCACAGGCTTTGCGGCAGCTGCCGGAGCGGCCGGGGCTGCTGCCGGAGCAGCAGGAGCAGCAGGAGCAGCGGCAGTGGCTGCACTGCCGGTGTCGCTGCTGAACACTGCCGACGGCACCGACTGGGCACCGCCCATGGCGTTGTTGATGCTGTTGCGCAGGTCGCTGGCACTCTTGTTGTCGAAGCCGGTAGCAACGACGGTCACGCGCATCTCGTCGGACAGGTTCTCGTCAAACGCAGTACCCCAGATGATGTTCGCATCCGGATGAGCGCTCTGGGTGATGAGGCCGGCTGCGGTCTCCACGTCCTCCAGGCCGATGTCGGGGCTGGAAGTGATGTTGATGATAACGCCGTGTGCACCGGCAATGCTGGTCTCCAGCAACGGGCTGGAAATGGCAGCCTTGGCGGCGTTCTCGGCCTTGCCGGCACCCTTGGCGCTGCCCACGCCCATGTGCGCGTAACCGGCATCCTTCATGA
>OGDS01002487.1_pt1 | contig 10773 bp, 9 predicted proteins | sample 1570351 | NCBI WGS metagenome assembly OGDS01 (sample SAMEA2581974, study PRJEB24529) | metagenome | biome: Human gut stool | place: China | collected 2011
TGGATGCTCGGCGCGGCAATGGCCAGCGCCACAATGATGGCCGTCAGGAGCTTCAGGCACTCGACGGGCACGATCTTCGTGTAGAATACGATGGCGTAGATGAAGCGGTAAACGATCGAGCCGAGAATCGCGGCGATGACGCCCTTTTTGACGCTTCTGCGCCCGAGCAGCGTTTCACCGATGATGAGGCAGGCAAGGCCGATGACGACGATGCCCGTGCCGGAGTTGATGTCCACAGTCTTCTGATACTGGCCGACGATCGCGCCGGAGAGCGCCGTGAGAACGTTGGCAAGGCACAGCCCCACCGTGACGGTGAAAGAAGGATTCAGGGACGAGGCGCGCACCATGTCGGGGTTATCGCCCGTGGCGCGGATGGAAAGACCCATGCGCGTGCCGAGAAACAGCACCAGCAGAAGACCGGCCAGGATCGTGACAAACGCTGCGAGCAGCAGCTCGTACCACTCGCCGCCGATGCCGGTCTCGCGCAGCATCGTGAAGACGGTCTTGCCGCCGAGCAGGCTCTGGTTGGATTTCCAGCCCATCGCCATTAAGTTGATGGTGTAAAGGCCGGTGTTCGTGACGATACCGGCGAGGATGGACGGCACGCCGAGCTTCGTCTGCAAAAACGCGGTGACAAAGCCCGCGCACGCGCCCGCGAGCATCGCGGCGAAGATGGCGAGGACAGGGTGTCCCGCGGCCGTCACGGTGACGGACACGGCCGCGCCGAGGACGAAGCAGCCGTCGGTCGTCAGATCGGCGATGTCGAGGATGCGGTAGCTTAAAAACAGCGCCATCGCGACCAGCGCGTAGAGGAAGCCCAGCTCAAGGGCGGTCTGCGTGATGATGAGCATGGGGAAATTCTCCTTTCAGGCCAATTTCCCCCGACGGGAAGGTCGGGGGAAAGGCAGTTCATTTGCGGGGAAACGGTTTTCTTAGTCCTTGGTGGTCGTGACCTCGACAACGGTGCCCATGCTGTCGAAGCAGGAGTAGTCAAGGCTCATCGCGGCGGCGGTGTCGGTGTTGACGGTGATGATGCCGCCGTCCATCAGGTAGTAGTCCTCCATGGCGTCCATGCCGTCGGTGATGGCGGAGTAGGCGAGGTCGGCGGTCTTGGCGCCGAGGTCGGTGTAGTTCACGCCGCAGGTGGCGTAAGCGCCGTTGCGGACGAAGGAGTCAGCGCCGGTGTAGTGGGGGATGCCGGCCTTGGCGAGGTCCTCATAGATGGCGAGCTCGGCGGCCATGATGACGTTGTCAGTCGGGGTGAAGACGGCGTCCACACCATCGGCGATCAGCGCGGAAGCGGCAGCGACGACTTCGTCGTTCGTGTTCGCGGTCTGCTCAACGTACTCGATGCCCTTGGCGTCGAGGTAGGCCTTCGCGTCGGCGATGGGCTTGGTGGAGTTGGGCTCAGAGAGGGAGTAAAGCAGGCCAACCTTGGCGACGTCCGGGTTCTGGGCGAACATCATGTCCATGATGAAGCTGGTGTTCAGCGCGTCGCTCGTGCCGGTCACATAGTCGATGCCCGTCAGGCTCGCGGCCTCGGGATCGGAGACGGCGGCGTAGACAACGGGGGTCTTGCTGTCCTCGGCGGAGAGGGCGGAGATCTGCGCGGCGGTGGTGGCGATGGGAACGATGGCGTCCACGCCGTCGGCGATGGCCTGATCGGCAAGCTGCTTGAGAATGGTCTGGTCGCCCTGACCGGAGGTGACCTCGTATTCGATCTTCACATTCTTATCGGCGGAGATCTGATCCAGCTCCGCAGTGACGGCGTTGGCGATCTCGTCCAGAGAAGCGTGGTCCAGCTGCTTGATGATGGCCACCTTGTAGGCCTTGGTGTCGGTTTCGATGGGTGCAGCGGTGCTCTGGTCGGCAGAGGGTTCGGCCTTACTGCCGCAGGCGGCCAGAGACAGGGTCATGGCACAGGCAAGAGTCATGGTCAGGAACTTCTTCATCATGTTGTTCTTCATTTTGGTTTCCTCCAAAATATAAAATGTTTGAGTGGCAGATGACCGTTTTGGCTGTGCCGGGGCCAAACGGAAATAAAAAACAGCCTTCGCCCCACTCATGGGACAAAAGCTGATGCTTCTGCGATACCACCCAAATTGACGTTTATACGTCCGCTCGCTTACGCGTACCATCATACGCGCCCCGATGGATAACGGGTGGGATTCCCGTCGGCCTCTACTTGGTTTCCTGTTCGGACCGCCCTCCGAAGTCCATTCGCCAGCCGACTCCTGCTCCGATCTCACCGCCCGGAACTCTCTGAAAGGTCATCTTGACTGGGTACTGCTCTCCGTCATAGGTTTGCTGTGATTTTCTTGTTGTGCCGTATTATAGGCGTGGAGATTCGGAATGTCAATCCCTTTATCCAAATTTGATGAAGCTGCCAAGAAAGGGGCCGAGAACTGCCAGGATCTCCGTCTGTTCTTACAAAATTGGGGCGAAATAATTCTCTGGCCTTCTGCGGTGAGCCCCTAGAAATAGCATCAGCCCCCGCTTGTTCCAACGACAAACGGGGGCTACTTCTGCTGAATTTCTTTCAATACGGTTACCTCTACTTCCATCTATCTGCCGTTGAGAGCTGAAACACTGCCTGCCAATCCATGAAGCACCGTGCGTACAGAATTCATGTCTCACGCGATCCCATAAATGATGTGCTTCGTATTTGACCTTCCGGTAACGCTCTCCGGCGAAGAAAGAGGGTTTCCCATTGAGGGTTTTCTCTCCCTCTTTGTGTCTATAATATATAATGATATTGGCGGTAAGTCAATAGCTTTTGTGCAATTTCAACGTTTTTTACAAAAAGATCTGCGGTGGACAAGCAGGTCGCACAAAGGTGGACCTATCCGCCGAAGGCCGCCAGCAGAGCGGACAGGGAAAGGCCCTCCGTCTGCCAGAACTGTTCCAGCAGCGTATCCAGATTCTCCTCGTTATGCTCAATCTCACGGCTGAACAGCCGCAGGGCCTCCGGCAGTCCCACGAAGCGGGAGAGGCGGTCTGTCACCAGTACCCCCAGCGCGCAGAACTGCGCCCGGCCCAGCAGGTCTCCATCGTTGACGGCCTTCAGCAGATACCGGAAGGCGAAGTACACGGCGATGCGTTCCAGCTTTTCCGGGTCTTGGGGAGCGAAGCCGGGCAATTCCGGCGCTTGCTCCCATTGCTTCAGCAGCGCAAGCCAGTCCGGTTCCAGAATTTCCAGATCCTGTAAGCACCGGCAGGCGGCAGCTTCCCAAGAGCCGGAACCGGCATCGGTTTCCGCAGAAGTCGCCAAAGATCCCGTGCAGAAGGCGGCCAGCTCCGCCATGTTCTCGTTGTCAAATAGCTGTTGGGCCTCCCCGGTGATGAGCAGGAAGTCCCGCAGACGGGCCTTTAAGGAACGGCTCCGCTCCCGCAGGAGATCCAGCAGGCGGTCCCGCAGAGGGACCAGCCAATCCAGCCATTCGTCCCCGTCCTCCGTGGACTGGTTATCCTGACGCTCCGAGAAGGTCAGAGGGTCACGGGTGCCCAGCAGCAGTTCATTGGCCTTGGGACAGGCGGCAGACAGAGTGATCTCCTGAAAGGGACCGTAGTCCTCAATAAAACGGGGATGCTCCCGGCAGGTGACGGAGGTGGCCTCCGGCCCCAAGGCACAGTGGATGTCGCAGAGGTTTTCCTGATTCAGAAAGGGACAGCGGCGGCCATCCAGCGGAAAGCAGACATCCTCTCCGTCCAGGGCCATCGCATCCCGGAGCCGCTCGCCCAAGGCTCCCGGAAGCTGCTGATACCGCCGGACCGTGTCCTCGTCCAGGACCACCTCCCACCCAATGCAGCAGCTATGGGGACAGGCCCCCGCCAGACAGGAAAATCCGTCAAAATAATCCGGAACACGCACCCGCATGGAAATCCCTCCTGAAACTGACAGTTGTTTTTACAGAAAAAGTTGCAAACGCAACAGATTTTATGAGCCTATTATACGATACTAAGAGCACAAAAACAAGCCTGCATAGCTGAGAAAAAAGGAGACACTCTATATGGTACGGAGAGTGATCGAGATCGACCGGGAAAAATGCAACGGCTGCGGCGCCTGCGCCGATGCCTGTCAGGAGGGGGCCATCGGCATGGTGGACGGCAAGGCCGTGCTCCTGCGGGATGACTACTGCGACGGACTGGGCAACTGCCTGCCCCATTGTCCCGCCAATGCCATCACCTTTGTGGAGCGGGAGGCCGCCGCGTTTGATGAAAAGGCCGTTGCCGCCGCACAACTGATGAAAAAGGCGGCGTCCCTGAAGGGCAGCGCTCCCGTCACCCGTAGCGGCTGTTCCGGCAGCGCACCCTTACAGATGGGCTGCCCCGGCAGTCAGGCAGACACACTGCATCAGGGAACGGACACGGCTGCCCCCATGCGGTCTGCCCCGGCCTCCCGGCTCATGCAGTGGCCTGTTCAGATCAAGCTGCTGCCGGTACAGGCGCCGTTCTATCAGGGGGCCAGACTGCTGATCGCCGCGGACTGCACCGCCTTTTCCCGGGCGGATTTCCACGAGCGGTTTATGAAGGGCCGGATCACGCTGATCGGCTGTCCCAAGCTGGACGAGGGGGATTACGCGGAGAAGCTGACGGAGATCATCCGTTGTAATGACATCCGGGAGGTCACCATCGTCCGCATGGAGGTGCCCTGCTGCGGCGGCTTGCAGAGGGCGGCGGAAACGGCGCTCCGGGAAAGCGGAAAGTTTTTGCCCTGGCAGGTGGTAACACTGGGCCGGGACGGAACCATTCAGGAATAATGGAGGTAAATCGTATGAAAGCAACAGTGAACGAAAACTGCATCGGCTGTGGCCTGTGCGCGGGAACCTGCCCGGTGGTGTTTACCATGGGGGATGACGGCTTGGCCCACGGTGGAGAGATCCCGGCCAACCAGCAGACCGAGGCAGAGACCGCCCGGGACGGCTGTCCTGTCAGCGCTATCAGCATTGAGGACTGACGGATAATATCTGCCACAAGTATTCAGCGGAATTTCATTCTAATCAAATTGCAAACGCAGCCGTCTTCGGGAAAATGGGGACGGCTGCGTTTGCGTATGCGGAATCTGATGCCGACGGAAATACCGCCGGGACAGCTCAGACCTTGCAGGTCCAGCCATGGGGATCGGGCTGCGTGCCCCACTGGATCCCGGTGAGGGTGTCATACAGCTTCTGTGCCAGAGGGCCGGTTTGGAAGTTGTTGATGGTATATGCCTTGCCTTCGTAGGTCAGTTCACCGATGGGGCAGATGACGGCGGCGGTGCCGACGCACATGGCCTCCTCCAGCGTTCCATTGGCGGCGGCCTCAAACAGCTCGTCGACGGAGATGAGCCGTTCCTCTACGGGCATACCCCAATCCTCAAACAGCTGGAGGCAGGAGCGGCGGGTGACGCCGGGGAGGATGGACCCGGTCAGCATGGGGGTGATGATCCTGCCGTTGATCTTGAAGACCACGTTCATGCCGCCGCCTTCCTCCACATACTTGTGCTCCACGCCGTCCAGCCACAGTACCTGAGAATAGCCGTTGGCAAAGGCCCGTTCTCCGGCCCGGTTGGAAGCGCCGTAGTTGCCGCCGCATTTGGCCTCGCCGGTGCCGCCCCGGACAGCCCGGACGTCCTCGGTCTCCACGATGATCTTCACCGGCTCCATGCCGTTATCAAAGTAGCTGCCCACCGGGGAGAGAATGATGATGAACTGGGCTGTGTGAACGCCGTGAAGCCCCAGCTTCGCATCGGTACCGTACAGGAAGGGACGGATGTACAGAGAGGTGCCGGGATCAGAGGGGACCCAGCGCTCGTCAACCTTCACCAGCGCCTTGACGGCTTCCAGTGCGTCCTCCGGGGGGACTACCGGCAGACCCAGGCGGATGGCGGAGTTTTTCATCCGCTCCATGTTGTCCCAGGGGCGGAACAGCTGCACCTCACCGTCAGGACGGCGGTAGGCCTTCAACCCTTCAAAGACCTCGGCGCCGTAATGGAACACACAGGCGGCAGGGGACAGAGAGATGTTCTGGAAGGGGACGATACGGGGATCGTACCAGCCTTTTTCATCGCTGTAATCCATGATGAACATGTGGTCGGTGTAGTGGATGCCGAAGCCCAGCTGATCCGAGGGGAGGAGTGTTCCGGGGTGTGTCGTTTTCGTGATGCTGATATACATGGATGATACCTCCTGAAAAATAAGAGTCTGTTGATAAAGTGGCAGATTTTCCACGACGGTAAGGAAGAGTGTGTGCGGGAAACCCAAGAAGGGTGTCCTGCGCATTGGAATTAAACATTTTCAGAACTTTTGTAAAGTTCTGAAAATAAGTTCGAGTTCTTTCAAATGTTTTACGCTTTGACAGCCGGATAACCGGAGCGAAAGCAAACAGAAAAGCGGCCCCGTCGAATCGACGGAGCCGCTTGGTGTTTCAGGTCCGATCCTCAGAGGATCGAAAGGGAAACCGGGCGTTGTACCGGGATTCGACAAATGGGAAAATGATGTACCAGAATAATAATGGGTAAAATAATAATGGACGCCAGCAGCAGGCTGGCGTCCAGAATCATAGCGATATTGGAGTGGGAAGAAGCTTCAGAGCAGACGGAAACGGCGCAGACTGCCTGCGCAGAAGCGTATGCAAAAGTAGAACCGGTCATGCAGGTCATCGTTTGTCTCCGTCCTTTCACTCAAGTTGGCTGCAGTTTAGCACGGTGAAGGCGGTCCGTCAAGAGGAAATCATGCAAACGCCCAAGAGATCGGCGGTGTGACCAACAACCTCATGTTTCCGAGCAGGTGATTTTGTAGGAATTTGCGGAAACGGTTGCCGATAGGTCGGCCTTTCCAAATACGGAATCAGGAAAAGGACCGGCAGCGGGGGTTGAACCCCCGTTGGAAATCTGTCATAATAAGAAAAAACAGGCCGGGCAAGAGGCTCCGGCGGAAACGGATATTGCCCATGAAACAGATCTGTATCGGCATTCTGGCCCATGTGGACGCCGGAAAAACAACCTTATCAGAGGCCCTGTTGTACCGGGCCGGAGCCATCCGCCGTCTGGGGCGGGTGGACCATCAGGACGCCTTTCTGGACACCGACGCCATGGAGCGGCAGCGGGGCATTACCATCTTTTCCAAGCAGGCGGTGCTGGAACTGGGGGAGACCCGTGTGACGCTGCTGGACACCCCCGGCCATGTAGACTTCTCTGCCGAAATGGAGCGGACGCTGCAAGTGCTGGACTGCGCCGTGCTGGTGATCTCCGGCACTGACGGCGTACAGGGCCACACCCGGACGCTGTGGGACCTGCTGGAACGGTATCAGGTGCCTACATTCCTGTTCATCAACAAGATGGATCTGGCGGGCGCGGACCGGGCGGCGCTGTTGGCCCACTTAAAGAATAAACTCAGCGGCGGCTGCGTGGACTTTGGGGACCCGGATACCCTGTGGGAGGAGGCCGCCGTCTGCGACGAGGCGGCTCTTGAGCAATATCTGGAAATGGGAGAACTTCCGGAGGACATGATCTCCCGTCTGATCGGGGAACGAAAGCTGTTTCCCTGCTACTTCGGCTCCGCGCTGAAGGTGGAGGGCGTGGATGAGCTGCTTGCCGGCGTGGAGCGGTATGCCCCCCAGCCGGCCTATCCGGCGGAATTCGGCGCCAAGGTGTTCAAGATCACGCGGGACGCGCAGGGCGCCCGGCTGACCCACATGAAGATCACCGGCGGTGCACTGCACACCAAGGAACTGCTCACCGGCCGGGAGGGGGACACGGTCTGGCAGGAAAAGGCGGATCAGCTCCGACTCTACTCCGGGTCGAAATTCCACCCCGTGGACACGGCGGAGGCCGGGGCCGTAGTGGCGGTGACGGGCCTGAGTCACACCTTCCCCGGACAGGGGTTGGGGATCGAGCCGGACTGGTCCGGGGCGGTCTTGCAGCCGGTCCTGACCTACCGGGTGGAACTGACGGACGGCACGGATCCCCACACGGCGCTGCAAAAGCTGCGGCAGTTAGAGGAGGAAGACCCCCAACTTCACATCGTTTGGAATAACGGCGAGATCCACGCTCAGCTCATGGGCGAGGTGCAGATGGAGGTGTTGCAGCGGCTTGTTCGGGAGCGGATGGGCATGGAGATCAGCTTTGGCGCAGGGGCTGTCTGCTACCGGGAGACCATCGCCAACGCCGTGGAGGGCATCGGCCACTTTGAACCCTTGCGGCACTATGCCGAGGTACATCTGCTGCTGGAACCCGGCGAGCCGGGCAGCGGCATTACCCTCGCCTCCGTGTGCCCCACGGACAAGTTGGATCTGAACTGGCAGCGGCTGATCTTTACACATCTGTTGGAAAAACCTCATTTGGGGGTACTGACCGGCTCACCCATCACCGATATCAAAATCACCTTGTTGGCGGGCCGCGCCCACGAAAAGCACACCGAGGGCGGCGATTTCCGACAGGCCACCTACCGGGCCGTGCGGCATGGGCTGATGCAGGCGGAAAGTGTGCTGCTGGAGCCGTGGTACCGGTTCCGGCTGGAAGTCCCCGCCCAGCAGGTGGGCCGGGCCATGACGGACTTGCAGCAGATGGGCGGCAAGGTGGACCCGCCGGAGACCGTGGGAGAGGAAACGGCCCTCACCGGCACGGCCCCGGTGGCGGGCCTTCGGGATTATGCCCGGGAGGTGGCGGTCTACACCCGTGGACAGGGGCGGTTGTCCTGCGTCCCGGCGGGGTATTTCCCCTGCGCGGAGGCGGAAGCCGTCATCGAGGCCATGGGGTATGACCCGGAACGGGACGTGGAAAACACGGCGGATTCCGTGTTCTGCTCCCACGGAGCCGGTGTGGTGATCCCGTGGCGGGAGGTGGCCCAGCACGCCCAGGTGGACAGCGGTTGGCGCCCAGAGGGGACGGAGCCTGAACCAAAGAAAGCGGCCCCCCAGCGTCGGCCCGTCAGCACCTACGCCGGGACCGCAGCCCAGGATAAGGAATTGCAGGCCATCTTCGAGCGGACCTACGGCGCGGTGAAGCGGGAGAGTTTTCTTCCACCCAAGGCTCCTAAGCGGCCTGTGGCCGATCATTCGGAGGAAAAACGGCGAGAATTGAAACAGGCCTTCTCCGGCGAGGATTATCTGCTGGTAGACGGGTATAATATCATTTTCGCGTGGGACGAGCTGAAAAAGCTGGCGGCGGAACATCTGGACGCCGCCCGGAAAAAGCTGTGCGACCTCCTGTGCAACTATCAGGGCTACCGGAAATGCCGGGTCATCCTGGTGTTTGACGCCTACAAGGTGAAGGGCGGTCTGGGCAGCGTAGAAAAGTACCACAACATCACCATCGTCTACACCAAGGAGGCGGAGACGGCGGACGCCTATATCGAGCGGGCGACCTACGAGATCGGGCGGCAGCACCGGGTCCGGGTGGCCACCGCCGACGGGCCGGAGCAGATCATCATTCTGGGCCACGGGGCGCTGCGATTGTCGGCCTCCGCTTTCCACGAGGAAATGATGGAGGTCCAGAAGCAGATCGGAGATACCGTGTGGCAGAATAACCGGAAGAATGCCAACAGCGGCGCGGTGCGGGCGGCGCTGAAAAAGGCGAAGGAGGGCGGCGGATGCTGACACTGTTTACCGCGGCGGCGGTTTTGGCCGCCTGCGCCGGTCTGCGGTGGTTTTTGAACCGCCCGGAGCGGAAGGACGCATTTTTCTGGGGAGGACGCATCCGATTGACGGCCCTGTGGAATGACGGCGCGGCCTTCAGCCTGCCTCTGAAACGGAAGCTGGTAACGGCGCTGTCCATTCTGATTTTGCCGCTGGTGTGGGTATTCCGCCGCCGCAGTCCCATAGGAGCGGGACTGGCCTTGGGCGGTGGTCTCAGCAACCTGTGGGAGCGGCTGCGGCGCGGCGCGGTCTATGACTATGTGCAGTTTCCCAAGCTGCCGAAGATCGGCCGCTATGTATGGAATCTGGCGGATCTCGCTATTTTGATCGGCGGACTGCTGCTGGCCCTGCTGGAACGGAAGAAATGAAACGATGCTGCCCGGAGGAATATCCTCCGGGCAGCGTTGTTTAGAAACGTGTGGCTTTTCAGGAAAAGACAGGCGGGTGGTCAGGACTTGGCCGGGGCGGAAAGCTCCGTCAGGGGGGCGAAGCGGTAGCCCATGTCCTCCCACTTCGACAGCAGATCGTCCAGAATGGCGGCGTTGGTGGAGGAGGTAGAGTGCAGCAGCACGATGGCACCGTTGTGGATGCGGGGGAGCAGCTTGGCGTAGGCCTGCTCCGCTGTGGGCTGGTTGTCGGCATACCAATCCACGTAGGCAAGGCTCCAGAACACTGTCTGGTAGCCCAGTTCCTGAGCCAGTTTCAGGTTTTGCTCACTGTATTTCCCCTGCGGGGGCCGGTAGAAGTGGGACAATTCCTGCCCGGTGATCTCCTGATACAGCGCCGCCAGAGAATCCAGCTCCTTTTGGAAGCTGGCCTTGTCGGAAATGGCGGACATATCCGGGTGGTGGTAGGTGTGGTTGCCTACGATGTGTCCCTCCGCCGCCATCCGGCGGACAATGTCCGGGGCGGATTCGATCATGTGGCCCACCACGAAGAAAGCCGCCGGAGCGCTGTGCTTTTTCAGCGCATCTAAAATGGCCCCGGTGTTGCCGTTTTCGTAGCCGCAGTCAAAGGTGAGATAAATGACCTTTTGGCTGGTGTCTCCTACATACCAGGCGTCATACTGGGTGAGAAAGTCCGCCGTGGCATTGCCGATGGGGGTTTCATGCTCCGCAGGGAAGGACAGTCCCCAGTTATCGGCGGAGGCGGGAATGG